>SMEQ01000688.1_pt1 | contig 11757 bp, 8 predicted proteins | sample 2456281 | NCBI WGS metagenome assembly SMEQ01 (sample SAMN10132596, study PRJNA489261) | soil metagenome | isolation source: day1 antibiotic-loamy sand soil ammended with raw manure from dairy cow... | place: USA | collected 2015-04-01 | reverse complement strand
GCTGGCCCGCTACCATGCTGTAAGGTTTATGGTGGTCGCGCCAAGCTCGACGATTGATATGCAGCTTGCCAGCGGAATAGATATTCCCATTGAAGAGCGCGATGCTACGGAGGTTCTTGCTCTGGGCGGGCAGCGTCTGGCTGCGCAAATCCGCGCTTACAATCCAGTGTTTGATGTTACTCCTGCAGAATTGATTGACGTAATCGTGACCGAGCGCGGTATCGTGCACCAACCTAATCAGCACAAGATGCTAGAGCTGATGCAAGGCCCGTCATAGGCTTTTAGCAATTGAGCGCCTGTGTTTATTTATCTGGAAATGCTCGAGAGTGGGGTTAAAATTGCACTCAAGAGCGAAACTAAGAAAAAGCCATTGTCTAGATTGAGCGCGTTAGCACGGCATGTGTTACTATAAGCGGCTTGTAATGGGCATGATGAATTAATAAGGAACCGAGCTTCCATGGGTGAATTGGCCAAAGAAATCCTTCCGATCAGTATCGAAGATGAAATGCGACAGTCGTACCTCGATTATGCGATGAGTGTAATTGTTGGGCGCGCGTTGCCAGATGCACGAGACGGATTAAAACCCGTACACCGGCGTGTGTTGTTCGCGATGCGTGAATTGGGTAATGACTGGAACAAACCCTATAAGAAATCGGCGCGGGTCGTTGGGGACGTTATCGGTAAATATCACCCGCATGGTGATACTGCTGTTTACGACACCATTGTCCGTATGGCGCAGCCGTTCTCTTTGCGTTACTTGCTGGTCGATGGCCAAGGTAACTTCGGTTCCGTAGACGGTGATAACGCAGCTGCAATGCGGTATACCGAAGTACGCATGACCAAGTTAGCCCATGAGCTGCTGGCTGACTTAGACAAGGAAACAGTAGACTGGGTAGCGAACTACGACGGCACGGAAATGATTCCAGCTGTTTTGCCGACCAAGGTCCCCAATTTGCTGGTCAATGGCTCCTCCGGGATTGCCGTAGGTATGGCTACCAACATTCCTCCGCACAACTTGCGCGAAGTGATTGATGGCTGCTTAGCCCTGATTGACAACCCTGATATCTGCATTGATGAGCTGATGCAGTTTATTCCAGGCCCTGATTTCCCCACTGCGGGAATTATTAACGGCCGCGCAGGCATAGTTGAGGCGTACCGCACCGGTCGCGGACGTATTTACATGCGCGCCCGCACCTTTATTGAAGACATTGATAAAGTCGGTGGTCGTCAACAAATCGTTATCAGTGAGTTGCCATATCAGCTGAACAAAGCCCGTTTGATTGAAAAAATCGCGGAGCTGGTTAAAGAGAAAAAGCTCGAAGGCATCAGTGAGTTGCGCGACGAGTCTGATAAAGACGGTATGCGCGTGGTGATTGAACTGCGCCGTGGTGAAGTGCCAGAAGTGGTTCTCAACAACCTCTATGCGCAAACTCAAATGCAAAGTGTGTTCGGCATTAACGTCGTTGCCCTCGTCGATGGTCAGCCACGCTTGCTTAACCTCAAAGACATGCTGGAAGTTTTTGTCCGTCACCGCCGTGAAGTAGTGACGCGCCGCACCGTCTATGAACTACGCAAAGCCCGTGAACGTGGCCATATTCTTGAAGGGCAGGCTGTGGCCTTGTCCAACATTGACCCAGTCATTGCCATGATTAAAGACTCTCCTACGCCAGCAGAAGCCAAAGAGCGTTTAATTGCTACGGCATGGGAGTCCAGCGCAGTTTCCGCGATGGTTGAGCGCTCTGGCGCTGAATCCAGTCGCCCAGAAGACTTGGATGAGCAATACGGCATGCATGATGGTTTCTACCATTTGTCGCCTGAGCAAGCACAAGCTATTTTGGATCTGCGCCTGCACCGCTTAACCGGTCTCGAGCATGAAAAACTCTTAGCTGAATACCAAGATATTCTTGAGCAAATTAGCGAGCTGTTACATATTTTGGGCAGTGCTGAGCGTTTACTTGAAGTGATCCGTGAAGAACTTGAAAAAGTTAAAGCCGACTTTGGTGATGATCGCCGCACGGAAATTACCGCCTCCCATGTTGATTTAACCATTGCTGACTTGATCACTGAAGAAGAGCGCGTAGTAACAATTTCGCACTCTGGCTACGCTAAAAGCCAACCGCTGGATGCCTATAATGCCCAGCGCCGCGGTGGCCGCGGGAAAGCGGCGACTGGCGTCAAAGATGAAGACCATGTTGAGCACTTATTAGTAGCTAACAGCCACACCACGCTGCTGCTGTTCTCCAGCAAAGGTAAAGTGTACTGGAAGCGTACTTTTGAAATACCAGAAGCTTCTCGCACCTCCCGTGGTCGCCCCATTGTCAACTTGCTGCCGCTGGATGAAGGTGAAAAGATCACTGCAATGCTGCCGGTCAATGAGTACACCGAGGGTTACTTTATCTTTATGGCGACTGCCAACGGCACTGTGAAGAAAACTCCACTGGAACAATTTAGCCGCCCCAGAACCTCTGGTTTAATTGCTTTGGCTTTGGATGAAGATGACACCCTGATTTCTGCTGCCATTACTGATGGTACGCACGATGTCATGCTGTTCTCCGATGGCGGTAAAGTAACACGCTTTGCGGAAACCGATGTACGTGCCATGGGCCGTACTGCTCGCGGTGTTAGAGGGATGCGTCTGCCAGAAGAGCAGAAATTGATTTCCATGATCATCCCTGAAGAAGACAGTGAAATCCTCACTGCTTCTGAGCGTGGTTACGGTAAGCGCACCGCCATCACTGAGTTCCCTAATTACCGTCGCGGTGGTCAGGGGGTCATTGCCATGGTTTCCAATGAGCGCAACGGTAAGCTGGTTGGTGCTATTCAAGTGCTTGATGGTGAAGAGATCATGCTGATTTCCGACCAAGGCACCTTAGTGCGTACCCGTGTTGACGAAGTCTCTTCGCTATCGCGCAACACCCAAGGGGTGATGTTGATTCGCTTAGCTAAAGATGAATCTTTAGTGGGCTTGGAGCGGGTGCAAGACCCAGCCGACAGTGACGAAGACGAAGAGTTAGCTGAGTCTGAATTGGGCGCAACTGAGCCGGTTAATGCTGCAGCAGACGCTGATCATGAAGACGTAAGCAGTGGGCCAGAGACGCTTACTGACGAGTCAAGCAATCCGCAGGAGTGAGAGAGCAGTGAGTAGAGTTTATAATTTTTGCGCAGGACCTGCTGCGCTGCCAGAAGCAGTATTAAAACAGGCACAAAGTGAGCTACTGGACTGGCACGGCAAAGGCCTGTCAGTGATGGAGATGAGTCACCGCGGTGATGAATTCACCTCCATTGCGACCACCGCCGAACAAGACTTGCGCGATCTTTTAGGGGTTCCAGACAACTATAAAGTGTTGTTTATGCAAGGCGGGGCCAGTCAGCAATTTGCCCAGATCCCTCTCAACTTTTTAGCTGAAGGCGCTACGGCAGACTATATCGACACAGGGATTTGGTCACGTAAAAGCATTGAAGAAGCCAGCCGTTTTGGCAATATCAATGTAGCCGCCAGTGCCAAAGAGTACGACTACTTTGCCATTCCTGGTCAGAATGAATGGCAGTTGAGCAAAGATGCTGCCTATGTGCATTACGCCAGCAATGAAACTATTGGCGGACTGCAATTTGATTGGACACCACAAACCGGCGACACCCCGCTGGTGGTCGACATGTCGTCCGACATTCTCTCTAAGCCTTTACAGGTCTGCCGTTACGGCATGATTTATGCCGGTGCGCAGAAAAATATTGGCCCAAGCGGCTTAGTGGTTGCCATTGTCCGTGAAGACTTGTTGGGGCGCGCACGTGCCAGCTGCCCAACCATGCTTAACTACAAGGTGGCTGCTGATAACGGCTCCATGTACAACACGCCACCGACTTTCTCATGGTATTTATCTGGTTTAGTCTTTAAGTGGCTGAAGGAGCAGGGCGGCTTAGAAGCCATGGCGAAGATTAACCACGCCAAACAAACATTGCTCTACCAAACCATTGATGCCAGCGATTTCTACAGCAACCCAGTGGCGAGCAATGCGCGCTCGTGGATGAACGTGCCATTTCGTTTGGCTGACGCCAAGCTCGATAAGGCTTTCTTAGCCGGCGCCGATGAGCGTGGCTTGTTAAACCTTAAAGGCCATCGCTCGGTTGGCGGTATGCGCGCCTCAATTTATAACGCCGTATCGTTAGAGGCGGTAGAAGCGCTTGTAGCCTATATGCAAGAGTTCGAGAAGGAGCGTGCATAAATGAGTGATCATGAGCTGCAAGCTTTGCGCGTACGCATTGACTCCTTAGATGAAAAGATCCTGGAGCTGATCAGTCAGCGTGCCCGCTGCGCACAAGAGGTTGGTCGCATCAAAATGGCCACTTTGGAAGAGGGTGAAGAAGCAGTTTTCTATCGGCCTGAACGTGAAGCACAAGTGCTAAAACGCATTATGGAACTGAATAAAGGCCCCCTCGACAATGAGGAAATGGCGCGTTTATTCCGTGAAATCATGTCCACTTGCTTAGCCTTAGAACAACCGTTAAAAGTTGCTTACTTAGGCCCAGAAGGCACTTTTTCACAGGCTGCTGCACTAAAGCACTTTGGTCAGGCAGTGGTGAGCAAGCCTATGGCTGCCATTGATGAGATTTTCCGTGAAGTGGCTGCTGGTGCAGTCAGCTTTGGTGTGGTTCCTGTAGAGAACTCGACTGAAGGGGCGATTAATCACACTTTAGACAGCTTTCTTGAGCATGATCTGGTGATCTGCGGTGAGGTTGAGCTGCGCATTCACCACCATTTGCTGGTGGCGGAAAACACTAAAACCGAGAAAATCTCCCGTATCTATTCGCATGCACAGTCATTGGCGCAATGCCGTAAGTGGCTTGACGCCCATTATCCCAATGTGGAGCGGGTTGCTGTTTCGAGCAATGCAGAAGCGGCGAAACGAGTCAAAAGCGAATGGAATAGCGCGGCAATTGCCGGTGATATGGCCGCGCAGTTGTATGGCCTAAGCATCCTTGCCGATAAAATTGAAGACCGCCCGGATAACTCCACGCGCTTTTTAATTATTGGCAATCAAACTGTGCCAGCCACCGGCGATGATAAAACCTCAGTTATTATTTCCATGAGCAACAAGCCTGGTGCTCTGCACGAATTATTGATTCCTTTTCACGCCAGCGGCATTGACTTGACCCGCATCGAAACCCGCCCGTCACGCAGTGGTAAATGGTCTTACGTTTTCTTTATTGACTTTTATGGCCATAAAGATGATCCACTGGTGCGCGATGCTCTTGAGAAAGTTGCTCAGGAAAGCGTTGGCTTGAAAGTCTTGGGTTCCTATCCCAACGCTGTTCTCTAGTCGTGTTGTAACTGCCGCTTGATTGCGGCAGTGAAGTATTCGAGGAAAGTAAATGAGTCGTGATCTTCTTGCCTTGGCATTACCTAGTGTCCAAGAGCTGTCGCCCTATGTACCAGGCAAACCCGTTGAGGAGCTGGCCCGTGAACTGGGGCTGCAGCCTGAGGCTATTGTTAAACTGGCCAGCAATGAAAACCCACTTGGCCCCAGTCCAAAAGTGACTGCAGCAATCTCTCAAGCGCTACCGGAACTGACCCGTTACCCCGATGGTAGTGGCTTTATTCTAAAGGACAAGCTGGCTGCGCATTATGCTGTGGATCCTAACCAAATCACCCTAGGCAATGGTTCCAATGACATTTTAGAGTTGATTGCTAGAGCTTGGTTAGCGCCTGGACGCAATGCTATTTTCAGCGCCCATGCCTTTGCTGTATACCCCATAGCCACCTTGGCCTCCGGGGCGCAGTGCCGTGAAGTGCCAGCCAAAGACTATGGTCATGACCTGGACGCTATGGCTGCCGCAATTGATAGCAATACACGGGTGATATTTATTGCCAATCCAAACAACCCAACAGGGACTTGGTTTGATCAGGCGGCGTTAAATGCCTTCCTTGCTAAAGTGCCCAGCGACGTTTTAGTGGTACTGGATGAAGCCTATATCGAGTACGCAGCTGATAGTGACTTGCCCGATGGTATGGCCTACTTAAGCCGCTACCCAAACTTGCTAGTCTCCCGCACCTTTTCTAAAGCTTACGGTTTAGCTGCATTGCGGGTTGGTTACGCTGTTTCCTCCCTAGAAGTTGCCGACATACTCAACCGTGTTCGCCAGCCTTTTAATGTCAACAGCTTAGCCTTAGTTGCCGCTTGTGCCGCCTTAGAAGACAACGACTACCTAGAGCGCAGCCGTCTGCTAAACAGCCAAGGTATGCAGCAATTAGAAGCGGGCTTTAAGCAGCTGGGACTGTCGTGGCTGCCTTCGCGCGGTAACTTTATTGCTGTTGATTTTAAGCGGGATGCGGCACCGATTAACCAAGCCTTGCTTGAGCAAGGGGTCATTGTTCGTCCGGTTGCCGGCTACGCTATGCCTACTTTTTTGCGGGTTTCTATCGGCACCAGTAACGAGAACCAAAGGTTCTTAGATGTATTAACCTCTGTTTTAAAGCAGGCTTAATATGCAAAAAACACCCCCAGCAACGCCGCTCGTTAAGCGTTTAGTAGTCATTGGTTTAGGCTTGATTGGCGCCTCCTTTGCTAAAGGTATTCGCGATTTAGGTCTGGCCGAAGAGGTCATCGGCGTCGACCTAAACCTTCAGGCGTGTCAACGCGCGGTAGAGCTTGGGGTGGTAGACAGTTGCAGTACAGATTTGGCTGCCGCCTGTAAAGATGCCGATGTTATTATGCTGGCCGTGCCGGTACTGGCGTTACAGACATTGCTGAGCAAGCTTGCGGCGTTAAATTTAAAAAACACTATTATTACCGATGCTGGTAGCGTGAAAGGGCATTTGCTCGCGGCTGCCCAAGCAGCATTTGGTAAACTCCCGCCTTTATTGGTACTTGGTCACCCGATTGCTGGCTCCGAGCGCAGTGGCGTTGAGGCCGCTAACCCAGGCTTGTTTAAGCATCATAAGGTCATTCTCACGCCCCACGCACATACCGACCCCGCTGCTTTAGCTTGCGTCGAGCAACTGTGGCAAGGTCTAGGCGCTGATGTTGAAAGCATGAGCGTGGATCAACATGATCGCGTTTTAGCAGCAACCAGCCATTTGCCGCATCTCCTTGCCTTTGGTTTAGTCGACTCGCTGGCGAAAAGAAGTGAAAACTTAGAGATATTTCGCTATGCCGCTGGTGGCTTTCGCGACTTTACCCGCATAGCTGGCAGTGATCCCGTTATGTGGCACGATATTTTTCTTGCCAACCGTGAAGCGGTCTTACAACAGCTGGACCAGTTTCGTGGCGACCTTGATGTATTACGCAACGCAATTGCCGAAGAAGATGGGCGTCACTTGCTTGGTGTATTTACCCGCGCACGTGTAGCCCGCGAACATTTCAGTACTATTTTAGCCCAAAGGGCCTATGTGGAAACCATGCTTGATAATGATCTGATTTTTTTAGCCAGCCCCGGTGGGCAGGTCAATGGCAGTATTCGTGTTCCTGGTGATAAATCCATCTCACACCGCGCAATTATGCTGGGCTCTTTAGCCGAAGGCGTTACCGAAATTGATGGTTTTCTCGAAGGCGAAGATGCCTTAGCAACTATCCAAGCGTTTCGTGATATGGGGGTTGTCATTGAAGGCCCAGAAAAAGGCCGTGTAGTGGTGCATGGCGTTGGCTTGCATGGTTTACAAGCGCCTCCTGGCCCTATCTATGTAGGCAACTCCGGCACCACTATGCGCTTGTTATCCGGTATTTTGGCAGCGCAAAACTTTGATACGACCCTTACTGGTGACGCCTCTCTTTCTAAGCGCCCGATGAACCGTATTGCCAAGCCTTTACGTGAAATGGGTGCAGTAATTGAAACTGCTGCAGAAGGGCGCCCACCTTTGACCTTGCGCGGCGGGCAGCGTTTAACTGGTATGCATTATGCTATGCCAATGGCCAGTGCTCAGGTTAAATCATGCTTGCTGCTCGCTGGAATGTACGCCAGCGGAGAAACTTCAGTCACCGAACCCGCACCGACCCGCGATCATACCGAGCGGATGCTGCGGGGCTTTGGTTACCCAGTGGAAGTTAATGGGCCAACCGCTAAAATTGAAAGCAACCACGCCTTAACTGCGACCCACATTGAAGTGCCGGCAGATATTTCCTCTGCAGCTTTCTTTATGGTTGCTGCCTGTATTGCTCCAGACTCTGAGTTGCTGTTAGAGCACGTAGGGATCAATCCAACGCGCACAGGGATCATCGATATTTTGAAGCTGATGGGCGCAGACCTAAGCCTTGAGCGCATTCATGAAGTGGGCGGTGAGTTAGTGGCAGATATTCGTGTGCGCAGTTCACGCCTAAAAGGGATTGAGATCCCCTTAGAGCTGGTTCCACTGGCCATCGATGAGTTCCCCGTGTTGTTTATTGCTGCCGCCTGCGCTGAAGGCCGTACTGTTTTACGCGGTGCTGAAGAATTGCGGGTGAAAGAGTCAGACCGTATTCAAGTAATGGTTGATGGCTTAACCACCTTAGGTGTCAGTGCCCAAGGCACCCCTGACGGCATCATTATTGAAGGTGGGCCAATGGGTGGCGGTGAGGTTTGGGCGCACGGCGACCACCGTATCGCCATGTCATTTAGTGTTGCAGCATTGCGCGCTAACGCAGCTATTCGTATTCACGACAGTGTTCATGTGGCTACTTCCTTTCCTAATTTCTTGGCTCTGTGCAAACAGGTCGGTATGCATGTGGAACCCGAGGTGCACTCATGAGTAACCCAGTCGTAATCACCATTGACGGACCCAGCGGTTCCGGCAAAGGGACAGTGGCTGGTTTGCTAGCCATGCGCTTGCAATGGCACTTATTGGATTCCGGTGCACTCTATCGAGTCTTAGCACTGGCTGCAGATAAACACAAGGTACCGCTCGATAACGAAGCAGCGCTGGAGGTTTTAGCAGTTGGGCTGGATGTGCAGTTTATCCTCGATGAAGAGGGCAATCAGCGCATTATTTTAGAAAACGTTGATGTCACAGATGCCATTCGCAATGAAACCGTTGGTGCTTGTGCCTCACAAATAGCCGCTTTACCTGCGGTACGCTCTGGTTTACTGCGCCGCCAACAGGATTTTCGTGAAGCCCCAGGCTTAATTGCCGATGGCCGTGATATGGGCACAGTGGTTTTTGCCGACGCACCGCTAAAGGTTTTTTTAACCGCAAGTGCAGAGGAACGTGCGCGCCGCCGTTATTTACAGTTGAAGGATAAAGGCGAAGCTGTTACCCTAACGAGTCTTCTCGAAGAGATTCGTGCGCGCGATGAGCGCGATACCAGTCGTGCTATTGCACCGTTGAAGCCTGCAGATGATGCAATCATCTTAGACTCAACCACAATGACCATCGAACAGGTATTAGAAAGAATTCTCAGTGAAGTTGCAGTACGCAGCCTTGCTGGATAACGAGCAGCCACACAAGAGTGTGTTTAGCTCAAAATTGGATCATGTGCAGCTCCCAGATAATAGCTGCCATGCTTTCAACTTATAAATAAGACCACATTATATCTGGAATGTGGATTTGGGCAGATTTTTGCCCTCGATCAGCAGGATTAAACATGAGCGAAAGCTTTGCAGACCTTTTTGAAGAAAGCCTAAAAACTTTAGACATGCAGCCCGGTGCAATCATCAGCGGCATTATTGTTGATATCGACGCCACGTTGCGCTTGACGCGGTAGAAGATGGCTTTGGTGAAACCAAACTATCCCGTGAAAAAGCTAAGCGTGCTGAGTCTTGGCTGGTTCTTGAAGCGTCATTTAACGCTGAAGAAGTGGTCATCGGTGTTATCAACGGTAAGGTTAAAGGTGGCTTTACAGTTGATGTGAACGGTATTCGTGCGTTCTTACCAGGATCTTTGGTAGACGTTCGCCCAGTTCGCGACACTACGCATCTAGAAGGTAAAGAGCTTGAGTTCAAAGTAATCAAGCTTGATCAAAAACGTAACAACGTTGTTGTTTCACGTCGTAGCGTTCTTGAAGCAGAAAACAGCGCTGAGCGCGAAGCACTACTTGAGAACCTGCAAGAAGGTCAGCAAGTTAAAGGTATCGTTAAGAACCTTACAGATTACGGTGCATTCGTTGATCTGGGTGGTGTTGATGGTCTGTTGCACATTACTGATATGGCTTGGAAGCGCATTAAGCACCCAAGCGAAATCGTTAACGTTGGCGACGAGATCGACGTTAAAGTATTGAAATTCGACCGCGAGCGTAACCGTGTTTCTTTAGGCCTGAAGCAGTTGGGCGAAGATCCATGGGTAGCAATCAAAGCCCGTTACCCAGAAGGTACGCGTGTTAATGCACGTGTAACCAACCTGACGGACTACGGTTGCTTTGCTGAGCTGGAAGAAGGTGTTGAAGGTTTAGTTCACGTTTCAGAAATGGACTGGACTAACAAGAACATTCACCCATCCAAAGTCGTACAGGTTGGTGACGAAGTTGAAGTTCAGGTTCTGGACATCGACGAAGAGCGCCGTCGTATTTCTCTGGGTATCAAGCAGTGCAAATCTAACCCATGGGAAGATTTCTCCAGCCAGTTCAATAAGAACGATAAAGTCTCCGGTACTATTAAGTCGATCACTGACTTTGGTATCTTTATCGGTCTAGATGGCGGCATCGATGGTTTAGTGCACTTGTCTGACATCAGCTGGCATGAAGCAGGCGAAGAAGCTGTTCGTCGCTACAAGAAAGGCGATGAGCTAGAGACTGTTATTCTATCTGTTGACCCAGAGCGTGAGCGTATCTCCCTTGGTCTTAAGCAGTTAGAAGACGATCCATTCTCCAGCTATGCTTCAGAGCACGAGAAAGGCACTATCGTTACCGGTACTGTTAAAGAAGTTGACGCTAAAGGTGCAGTTATCCTTTTGGCTGACGACATCGAAGCAGTTCTGAAAGCATCTGAAATCAGCCGTGACCGTGTTGAAGACGCGCGTAACGTTCTGAAAGAAGGCGACGAAGTTGAAGCGAAAATCATCAACATCGACCGCAAATCTCGCGTTATTAACTTGTCTATCAAGTCTAAAGACGTTGAAGAAGAAAAAGATGCAATGAAAGAAATGCGTAAGCAGGAAGTAGAAGCTGCTGGTCCAACCACCTTAGGTGATTTGATCCGTCAAGCTCAAGAAGGCAAGAACTAATACAGTTCTTAGCGTTCACAAAAAAGGGTGACTTCGGTCACCCTTTTTTTATTCATGGATTAAATCAAAGTAAGCTTGCTCGAGCTTCTATTTAGCACAAGCAGGGCAGGCTAGCTGCGATTATAAATCAGTAAGCGCCCACGGTAGGCTTCATGCTCTGGATCATTTTCGATGATGACTTCATCGGAACTCAAGCCAAATCCAAGCTTATCCATCTTTCGATTAAACGCCGTGCGATAACCGCGATTAGGGTCGACAATCCAGACTTCAGATTTTTCACTGGCGTGCAGGTTAACAAAGCGTGCCAGCTCGTTCGGCATATCTGGTTCGTAGAGCAAATCACTGCCAACAATTAAATCGTATTTTTTCTCTAGGAGCGCAGCACCGGTGTCGGCAATCGATGGCGTCGGGTGCTCTCCCCACTGACCATGGCGGAAAGGTAAATTTGGCAAGTTATTTAATAATAAGTTTTCCTGTAAGAATAATTTGGCTTTAGGGTGGCGATCGGACGCAGTGATATTAGCGCCGCGACGGTGTGCCACTAAACTGGCTAAAGCCAGGCCACAGCCAATTTCTAAAATCTTTTCTTCTGGGTTCACGGGCCGTAAAGCTAAGGCGCTTGCCAGTCGAATACT
>SMEQ01000492.1_pt1 | contig 11782 bp, 10 predicted proteins | sample 2456281 | NCBI WGS metagenome assembly SMEQ01 (sample SAMN10132596, study PRJNA489261) | soil metagenome | isolation source: day1 antibiotic-loamy sand soil ammended with raw manure from dairy cow... | place: USA | collected 2015-04-01 | reverse complement strand
GGCCTATTTGAATTGAGAGGATGTACATGAGTTTACAATTGAATGTTGCTGTTCTTGGAGCTACTGGTTTAGTCGGCAAACAACTACTTGAATGTCTTGCGGAGCGAAAATTTCCCATTAAGCAGCTTTTTCCTTTAGCGAGTAGCCGTTCGGCGGGTACAGACATTCAATTCAACGGTGAGGAGCTGGAAGTTCAAGACGCTGAATATTTCGACTGGAGCTTAGTTGATATTGCATTCTTTTCAGCGGGCGGCAGTATTTCTGCAATGTATGCACCGCGTGCCGCAGACGCCGGTTGTGTGGTAATCGATAATACCTCGCATTTCCGGTATGAGCCTGATGTGCCTTTGGTTGTTCCAGAAGTGAATGGCGACGCTTTGGCTGATTTTCGAAATCGAAATATTATTGCTAATCCAAACTGTTCAACTATTCAAATGGTGGTGGCGTTAAAACCTATTCACGATGCCTTCGGTATTGATCGTATTAATGTAGCAACGTACCAATCTGTGTCTGGAGCGGGTGCTGCAGGTGTGCAAGAGCTGGCCAAACAAACAGCAAAACTATTGAATGGCATGCCTGTTGAACCAGAAACGTTTGCACGACAAATAGCCTTTAACTGTATTCCTCAAATAGACTCATTTTTAGACAACGACTACACCAAAGAAGAAATGAAAATGGTGTGGGAAACCCAAAAAATATTTGGCGACGACAGCATCCGTATCAATGCCACTGCCGTTCGGGTACCGGTATTTTTTGGTCATGCCGAAGCCATTCATTTAGAGCTACGCCAACCGGCAGATGCACAAACAATAAAAGACTTACTACGTAACGCGCCAGGCGTTCAGCTATTAGAAGACCAAGCCGACTTCCCTACGCAGGTGAGTGACGCTACTGGCCAAGACAAAGTGTTTGTAGGGCGAGTGAGGCAAGATATCTCGCATCCACAAGGAATAAACCTATGGGTGGTAGCCGACAACGTGCGTAAAGGTGCTGCAACGAATAGCGTGCAAATTGCAGAGTATTTGTTGGCGAACTACTGGTAAGTGAACGTTATGTAAAATAATGCATATAAGCTGCCCATATAAGGCTTGTTTACGGTAATCTAGGGAAACATAAAGGTTAGGTTGCCGTTACCTTTTAAGGTAGCTTATAGTGTTTAAATGTTGTCGGTTAACTACTTAACTAGCTACGTACCTGGCTAGATGAACAACTATTCAATAATAATTAGGTATAAAATGTGCGTTCGATCAGGATTAATGCAATGACCCATTCAGCTCAGGGAAGTTTTGATGTGTTCCAGTTGCCTCATCGGTGGGCTCGCACTGTAATAGTAAGTGCGCTTATATGTGCAGGTACTTTTAGCCTGTTTCATACTATTGACGCTAGCGCGCAAGAGCGTGACCGTATTGTTATTCGTGGCCCAGCAGGTTCAGAACAAACAGACGTGCGGATTGGCACTGAACGTTATGGGCCTATTAAAGCGACCGACACCTTATGGACCATTCCCAGTCAATATCGCCCGCATTCTAGTGTTGAAGTGCCACAAATGATGTCGGCCCTCGTGTTAGCCAATCCTGATGCGTTTCGTAATGGCAATCCAAGCGAAATGTTAACGGGCTTTTATTTAAGAATTCCAAGTTTGCAAGAAGTGCAAATGATGAATCCTGAAGCTGCTCTCCGACAAGTGGAACTTGGCCAACAACTTGACCGGCAGCAACGAGTGCTGAGCGAACAACAGCAACTAACCGATCAACGTCAAGATGAACAAGACAAGCTAGTACAACAAACCCGTACCCGTGCTGAGCAAGCTATTGGCGAAGTGCGTGACCGGCATGAGCAGGAATTTATAGACCTGCGCGAAAGCTTGCTGAGTTCAATTGAAACTACGGAAAAAGTTTTTCGTGATAATGAAGAATTAAACGAGCGCTTAGTTAGGCTTGAAGACCTACTTACGGCCTTACAAGAGGGTGCGGTAAGCTCAGCAGACTATCAAGCTGAAATAAGTGAACTAAAGGCTGCTCAAGAAAGCCTGCGCCGAGAGCAAGATATAGTTAGTGCGCGTACACAAGAAAAGTCAGTGGTCGAAGAACTTTTAGACCATCCGGCCGCATTGGCCTTGCTTGCATCGGTTCCTGCATTATTAATGATTTTGCTAACCACTTGGTTGCTGCGCCGTCGCCAGTTGAATATATCTGAGCATGAATTTCTCACAGAACCCAAAGGCGGCCGCGAGGCGGAACAAGAACTGTCTGACGAAGAAGCACGTGAAGCCCTTGAACGCGAGCTGATGGGTGGCATTACGGTAGAAGAAGACGACCTATTATCGGACGACCCATTTGAAGGCTTTGACGATGATGAAGGGGCTGATTTAGACCGCTTGTCGGACGAAATGTTAATGCCACGTGAAAACGATAAAAGTGACGATGACTTCGGTATTCGTTTAGATAATTCGGTAGAAGCACCTAACGTAAGCGACTTTTCTGAATTAGATGATGACTTTGATAGCCCAGATGAAACCCCTGAGGCGTCAGAATTAGTGCAAGAAGAACCGCCTGCGGAAGCCATAGATAGCGCAGGTGACAGCTTCGTTGCTGATGATGGTTCACTTGGACAAGACGACCTTGACCGTTTATTAGCTGGCGCTATCGATGATGAGAGCGAACAAGAAAGCGAACCTGAGGACGAGAATAGTTCAGAACTTACTCGTTACACAGAGGGTGCCGCGGAAGACGAAGAAGCAATCGTTGATACGGACGATATAGATGCCTTACTAGATAACTTTGCTAGCGATGATTTACTACCGGAAGAACCGAGTACGGTAGACCCTTTCGATCCTGATGTTGTACTTGATCAAGAAGATGCTGAGCTTGACGAGACTACAGCCGATGCAGACGATATTGATATTGACGAGCTTTTTAATGAGCTTGGCATTACCGACGATGATAACGAAGATATTAGTCCCGACGATATTGAAGCGTTACTAGCTGAAGCTGACGATACAAAAGAAACGGATAACTTAGACGGCGATATTGAAGATGGCTTAGAACAAGACTTGGTTTTCGTTGACGAAGATGATCACGACAGTGAACGAGGGCTCAGCGAAGAAGAAGGCGAAGATTACTTTGCAATTGATAAAAATGAGCTAACGCAAACAGCGGTAGATACAGAAAGTGAATTAGAGTCTCTGTTTGCTGAAGACGCTGACGAAACCGATGGTACGGACAGTTTTCTAAATATTGATGACATTCTTGCTGACGCAGACAATGGCGTTGAAGCAGCCGCAGATGAAGACAACGATGATGATTCACTTCGGGCTGAAGACCAACTAGCCGCACAATTAGACTTGGCAAGAGCTTACCTTGAAATGGGTGAAGCCGATAATGCTCGTGAAGCGCTGCAAGAAGTATTAGCGTCTGAAGACGAAGCATTGCGAACCGAGGCTGAAAAGCTAATGAAGCGGATAGATAACGAATAGAACATGAACATGCGTATTGCACTTGGAATTGAATATAATGGCCAACAGTATTTTGGTTGGCAAAAGCAACACCATGTAATTAGTGTGCAAGCTTGCGTAGAACGGGCGTTAGAAAAAATCAGCCTACATCCTATTGCGGTGGTGTGTGCTGGGCGAACCGACGCGGGCGTGCATGCAACACAACAAGTCGTTCATTTTGATACCAGCGTTGATCGTCCCGATGGCGCATGGACCATGGGCGTAAATTCTCATTTACCTGACGATATTGCTATTCGTTGGGTAAAACGGGTAGGGGACGACTTTAGTGCAAGGTTTTCCGCCGAGTCGCGGCGATACCGTTACGTTATATATAATTCGCCATTTCGTGCGGCTATTTTAACTGGCGGTATAACCCATGTGCACCAACCACTTAACGTAGAGCGTATGCACGAGGCGGCACAAGTACTACTCGGAGAAAATGACTTCTCTTCGTTTCGGGCAGCCCAGTGTCAATCGCACTCACCTTTTCGTAACGTTCATTATATTACGGTTAAACGTTTTGGCGCCTATGTGGTCATAGATATACAAGCAAATGCTTTTGTGCACCATATGGTAAGAAATATAGCAGGGGCGCTTATTGTTGTTGGTGGTGGCGAACAGTCGAAACAATGGTTAACCGATGTGCTTGCGGCCAAAGACAGGCGAGTGTGCTCGGCCACGGCTAAACCTAACGGCCTTTATTTAGTGCATGTACAGTACCCAACCGAACTCGCAATGCCTTCGGTGCCATTAGGTCCTTTATTTTTACCGGAACAATAACCTAAACGGAATTAGAAACACTGAACCTGACAACTTAGACCACTTAGCGCTGCAAACATGGGCTGATTTGTGCTTTAATGTCAGGTAATTAAACGAACATGACGTATTTGGCTTTTGGCCGATTAGTGATAGGTATTTATGAGCTGGATTGAAAAAATTCTCGCAAAACCGCAATCAAGTAAACGCCGCAACATACCTGAAGGGGTGTGGAGCAAGTGTGGAGGTTGTGAAGCTATTTTGTATCGCGCTGATCTTGAGCGTAACCTGCATGTTTGTCCAAAGTGCGAACACCACATGCGCGTTAACGCTCGGGAGCGGCTTAACCAATTTCTGGATGCCGATAATAGAGTAGAGCTTGGTGCCGAATTAGAGCCCCAAGACTTGCTCAAATTTCGAGATTCGAAAAAATATAAAGACCGTATTGCTGCAGCACAAAAAGCGACGGGTGAAAAAGATGCTTTGGTTGCCATGAAAGGCACTTTAAAAGGCCAGCCTATTGCGGCAGTTGCGTTTGAGTTTAGCTTTATGGGTGGCTCTATGGCTACCGTAGTAGGCTCGCGCTTTGTGAAAGCGGTGGAGGCTTGCTTAGAACACAATATGCCGTTGGTGTGTTTCTCTGCTTCGGGTGGAGCGCGTATGCAAGAAGCGTTGTTGTCGTTAATGCAAATGGCGAAAACGTCAGCTGCATTAGCAAAAATGACCGAGCAAGGCTTACCCTATATTTCTGTGCTTACCGATCCAACCATGGGCGGTGTGTCTGCCAGTATTGCCATGTTAGGTGACATAAACATTGCCGAACCAAAAGCTTTAATTGGTTTCGCTGGGCCTCGTGTTATTGAACAAACGGTGCGCGAAACATTGCCTGAAGGTTTTCAACGCAGCGAGTTTTTACTCGAACATGGCGCCATTGACATGATTGTCGACCGCCGAGAAATGCGCAATAAGGTTGCTAGTATACTGGCTAAGTTTCAGCACTTACCCGCACCTAAAACTGAAATAATGATGGCTGATAATTAATTTTCATTCGATGGAACGAGGTTTTAAACCTTGAAGACACCACACGCAATGGAACAGCCACGCTCATTAGATGCGTGGCTTTCTTATTTAGAGAGTATTCATAGCAAAGAAATTGATATGGGCCTTGACCGCATTGTAGCCGTGGCGCAGTCGTTGCAAGTTTTACAGCCTAGCCCGAAAGTTATTACTGTTGCAGGTACCAATGGGAAAGGCTCTTCAGTTGCCATGCTAGATACTATTTTACAGCAGGCTGGCTACAGTACGGCATGCTTTACCTCACCACATTTGGTCGACTATCGCGAGCGGGTACTCGTTAACGGTAAAATGTTATCTGAACAAGAGCACTGTCAGGCTTTTAGTGCGGTTAATGAAGCGCGCGCTAGCACGTCGCTGACGTATTTTGAATTTGGCACATTAGCGGCGCTTTGGTTAATACAAAAACACCAAGTAGATGTCGCTATTCTTGAAATTGGTTTAGGTGGCCGTTTAGACGCAGTGAATATTGTGGATGCTGACTTAAGCATTGTCACGAGTGTTGCTATAGATCACGTGGGCTTTTTAGGCAATGACCGAGAAACCATCGGTTTTGAGAAAGCCGGTATTTACCGTGCTGGCAAACCGGCAATTTGTGGCGATCGCGTACCACCACAGCGTTTGTTAGCGCATGCTAAAGAAATTGGTGCACACTTACTTTGCGTACAACAAGACTACGATCTTGAAAAAGCCGAACAAGGCTGGAATTTCAAACCTTGCTCGGAATACGCAACACAATCGTTAACAGCATTAAATAACTTACCAGAGCCACAGTTACCCTTAGTGAATGCACTCGGTGTGATCGCTGGCTTACAGCATGCAGGCTTTCATGTAAGTGCAGAAAATATTGCTCAGGGCTTAATAAAAGCCACGGTAGCAGGTCGGTTTGAAATTTGGCCTGGACAACCTAAAATTATACTTGATGTGGCGCATAATCCACATGCAGCAAGATATTTACACGACAAATTGAAAATGCTACGCAAGCAATGCTTCACGGAAATGAAAATTATAGCGGTATGTGGCATGTTGGCCGATAAAGATATTCATGCCACCTTAGCTGAACTGACGCCGGTAATAGATACCTGGCACGTGACAACTTTGCCCGGCGTAAGAGCCGCTCAAGCGGTTGATATTGCTGCGGCTTTAACCAAGTTAAAATGTTCATCGAAGCAGTTTGATTCAGTTGCAAATGCGTTCAAAACAGCGTTAGCTGAAGCAACGGCCAACGATGTGGTAGTATGTTTTGGCTCATTTTTAACTGTGACGGCAATTTATGCTTTAGAAGGGAGAACAATAGGTGGCGAGTAGTCCTTTACAAAACCGGCTGGTAGGCACAGTCATCGTTGTAGCACTGGCCGTTATTATATTACCTGACCTGTTTGGTAATGCAGGGCAATTGCAAAATGATGACTTTCAAGTAACGCCTTTACGGCCTTCGGTAGAGCCGCATATGCAATCACCTAGTTTCCCTGCAGACTTTTCAGTAACGAATTCATCTAACAATAATGCGATTGCAGTACCCATTATTGAAGACCAAATTTACATGAAAGAGCTTCCCCCTTCCATAAACATAGGAACTGAGGAACAAGAGCCCGCTATACAACCAGGAGACCGCTGGGTTATACAGCTCGGCGCTTTTCGTAATGTTGATAGAGTAAACGACCTTATTATAAAATTACGAGCTGAAGGTTTTCAAGCCGACAGCAGAGTGTTACGCCGCCCAGAAGGTCAACTACATTTAGTCCTGGTTGGTCCCGATTTAAATGAACAAGCGTTAATATCACAGCTAGAGCCGTTAAAAAAATTAACTGAGCTCGAAGGTAAAGTGGTACCTTATCGCCCAGCGAATGACTAAAAAAACTAACGATAAACGAGCGCTTTCTGCTAGAATTCGTTCGTCTTCTAGGGTGGTTCTTTACTATGATTTGGATTGATTACGCAATTATTGGCGTAATAACACTGTCAGTTATTATCAGCCTTATTCGCGGCTTTGTTAAAGAAGCATTGTCTCTAGGTGTTTGGATTGCTGCGTTTTTTGTCGCCAGTTTGTTTTATGAAGATCTTGCCGTATTTTTTACCGGTTTCGAAGACCCCATGGTTCGAAACGGGCTTGCTGTTACCTTACTGTTTATTGTTACCCTAATCGTGGGAGCAATGCTTACCTATGTTGTAAGTCAGCTCGTGCAAAAAACAGGGCTGAGCGGAACAGACCGGTTATTAGGTGTTATTTTTGGGGCCTTACGCGGTGTACTTATGGTAAGCGCACTCTTGTTTGTTCTCGACTCATTTACCCCCTTTGCAAACGAAGAATGGTGGCAAGTGTCGACGTTAATTCCACATTTTGGGATTTATATTCAATGGTTTTTTGATTATTTGCAAAGCTCATCAAGCTTTTTGCAAACCAATTAATTTAGAGGTAGTTATGTGTGGTGTAGTTGGTATCGTTGGTAAGCAACCCGTAAATCAGGCGCTCTATGACGGATTGACTATGCTGCAGCATCGTGGTCAGAATGCCGCTGGCATTATGACCATTGATGGCTACAACTTGCGCTTACGCAAGGGTAATGGTTTAGTTCGAGATGTTTTCCATACTCGCCACATGCGCCGCCTAAGCGGTAATATAGGCATTGGCCATGTACGTTACCCAACTGCGGGCAGCTCTAGCTCGGCAGAAGCCCAACCTTTTTATGTGAATTCGCCTTTTGGTATTGCCATGGCGCATAACGGCAATTTAACCAACGCTGAAGAACTACAATTGGCCTTATTTAAAACCGCCAAACGCCATATTAATACAGCCTCGGATTCGGAAATATTACTCAATATTTTCGCTCATGAGCTGCTTAATAATAATCAGGACCACCTTGAAGCCGATGATATGTTCGGTGCCGTTAGCCGCGTACACGAACAAGTGAAAGGCGCCTATGCTGTTGTTGCCATGATTATTGGTCATGGCCTAGTTGCTTTTCGCGACCCCTTTGGTATTCGGCCTTTAGCTATTGGTAAACGCGAAACAACGCAAGGTACAGAATATATTGTTGCCTCTGAAAGCGTGGCAATTGATGGTACAGGTTTTACTTTTATGCGTGATGTTGAACCCGGCGAAGCTATTTATATTACTGAAGGTGGCCAGTTATTTAGCCGCCAGTGCGCCGCCAAACCAGTGCATTGCCCATGTATTTTTGAATACGTGTATTTCGCGCGGCCCGACTCTTTTATTGACGGTGTGTCGGTGTATGCTAGTCGAATGAATATGGGTCTTAAACTGGGTGAAAAAATAAAAAAAGAATACCAACACCTAGACATTGATGTGGTTATTCCCATTCCTGAAACAGCGGTAGATGTGGCGTTAGAAATATCGCGCGTGTTGAATAAGCCGTATCGACAAGGGTTTGTTAAAAACCGCTATATTGGCCGAACCTTTATCATGCCTGGCCAAACTCAGCGGCGGAAATCGGTACGCCGTAAGCTCAATGCAATTGGTGTAGAGTTTAAAGGTAAAAACGTACTGCTGGTAGACGACTCAATTGTACGGGGTACGACGTCGGAGCAAATTATTGAAATGGCCCGCGAAGCAGGAGCAAATAAGGTTTATTTTGCCTCGGCAGCACCAGAAATACGCTTTCCCAATGTGTATGGCATTGACATGCCCAGCGCCAATGAACTGATTGGTTATGGCCGAGAAGTTGAAGAAATAAGCCAGCTTATTAAAGCCGATGAACTTATTTATCAAGACTTGGACGATCTGGTTTGGTCGGTGCAAAACGAAAACCCACACTTAGCACAGTTTGAAAGTTCAGTATTTAGTGGCCAATATGTAACCGGAGATATTGATCAGCAGTACCTCGATGAATTACATGCCGCTCGAAATGACCAAAAACGTGACGAACCAGAACAGGAAGAATCTAATTTAGCGCTCTATAATGAAGCTGATTAATATTATGGCTATATAAGGATATGAATAGTGAGCTTTTGGCAGAGGTGTTTTAGCTACCCGCAAACGTTTGTTGTCATTTTTTTATTTTCACTTGGGCTGGGAACACCAGCTCGAGCTGAAATACTTTATCATGTTCAATGGCCAGACAGAGAGCTCTGGCTGCTAGGCACTATTCATCTTGCTGCTCAATCATCAACAGAACTAACCACTAAAGCTAAAGAAGCCATTTCAAGTAGTGATCGATTATGGATGGAAATGACCAGTGATGAGCTAATTCGCAGCTCAGACTTACTGTTACAGCAGGGTTTACACGACTATCCATATTTAAAAGAACAACTAAGCCCTGAATTGTGGAATGAACTGGCCGCAATGAGCGCACGAGTAGGTTTAGCACCTACGGTTATGCAGCGGATGGAGCCTTGGTTAGTAGAATATATTGTACTGGTGCTGTGGCTTAGGCACGAAGGCTTCGACACTTATCAAGGGATCGACCATCAAGTGATGCGTTATGCCGCATTGAGTGATACCGGAATTTTTGGTTTGGAAACCGCTGAAGAACAAGTTGCAGTGTTAACACATGCCCGCAGTAACATTTCTGCTGAAGAGCATATTCAAGAAGTATTAACACAGCTTAAAGTTATTACCACTGAGTTAGCTGCGCTTGAACGGGATTGGCAAAAGGGCGACTTAGACAGTATTTTGGCAAAAATAAATGACCAGTTACCGCCTTACACTCAGCATGTTTTACTGGTGGAAAGAAACCAAAGTTGGTTGCGCAAAGTACGTGCTGAATTAAACGAAAATGAACAGCATTTTATGGCCGTGGGCGCTGCTCACTTGCCAGGTGAGCAGGGCATGCTAGCACTGTTTGAACGTAGCGGTGGTACGGTTACTAAACATTAATTACGTTGGAACGAATATACCGAGCCAAGCTGCATTATCTGAGTCAATTCGTCTAATGCAGTACGCGATTCAATGAGTAACTGTGGGTCAGCTAAATCGTCGGTGCTCAGTTCATCACGGTAATGCGTGTCAACCCATAGGTTAAGTCGAGCAAATAGCGCGTTGTTCATTATACAAGCACTGTTTACGGCGGCTAACTCTTGATCATTCATAGCAACCCGTAACCGCAAGCAAGCAGGCCCTCCTCCATTGCGCATACTTTGTTTCACATCGAAATAACGCACTTCTTTAATAGGCGTGTTGCTTGCTAATAACTGCTCAAAATAGTGGTGAACCACAGTACTTTCTTGGCATTCTGTTGGCGCAACAATAACCATGTCGCCGTTAGCAAGAGTTACCAGCTGAGTGTTAAACATGTAGGTTTTAACCGCTTCAGCTACCGACACTTGGGCAGTTGGTACTTCAATAAAATGCATGGGCGCAGCGAATTTTTCTTGTAGCTCGGTTAGTTTTCGCTCGGTGTCTAAAAAAGCCTGTTCATGGTAAAAAAGCACGTTTTGATTACCCACCGCAATAACGTCGTTATGAAATACGCCTTGCTCGATAACGGCTGGGTTCTGTTGTACATAAACAGTTGCGCTATCGCTTAAGCCATGTAAACGAGCGACTGCTTCACAAGCTTCACGAGTTTGCCGTGCTGGGTATGTTTTCGGCGCTGGCTTTGAACCATTAAATGCATAGCGACCATAAACAAACATTTCTACACCGGCATGACCATATTCGTTACAAAAACGGGTATGATTGGCCGCCCCCTCATCACCAAAGTGCTCATTGTCTGGAAGGTGTTGGTGGTGGGCGAAATAGCGGGAGTTGTTGAACATAGCCTGTAAAATGTTGCCTGTTGTCTGCGGTTCGAGTGATCTGTGAAATTTATTTGTTAGGTTGGCAGGAGTAAAATGCACTCTCTTGTCAGCTGTATCAGCACTGGGCGACACGGTGGCAGCATTGGCGGTCCACATACTGGACGCTGAACAAACGGCTTGAAAAATTGCTGGAGCTTGTTTGTAGGCATGAGCTAACACTTCTGCATCGGAGCCTTGAAAACCAAGCCGGCGCAGTGCATAAATATCGGGGCGCTCTTGGGGAGCAAAAACACCTTGTACCAAGCCCATTTCTTGCAAAGCCTTCATTTTTTGCAGTCCCTGCTTGGCAGCAGAGCGTGGGCTAGATACACTGCGCGCATTACTTAGCGAGGCAACATTACCAAACGATAGCCCAGCATAGTTGTGCGTTGGCCCTACTAGGCCATCAAAATTAACTTCAAAGTGTTTCATAAAAGCTCCTACCTCTGCGCATGCTTTTGAGAAAAAGAGTGCATGTTTGAATTTATTATGTATTTTATTATACGCACCCCAGACGGGATGAGAAGCCTTGAATTTACTGGTCTTATGTTTAAAAAATTAAGAATGATTAGGTATTCACTTTGCCTTTATTAGTATGCCTTTTCACTGTTCCGGTTGTTACTGAGCCAGAAAAACTATATATGTGTAAATAGGAAGCTTAAACACGGGCTAGGCTTGAAGAACCTACCCAGAAGGCTTATATATAGCCTGCTTCACGCT
>SMEQ01000491.1_pt1 | contig 11795 bp, 6 predicted proteins | sample 2456281 | NCBI WGS metagenome assembly SMEQ01 (sample SAMN10132596, study PRJNA489261) | soil metagenome | isolation source: day1 antibiotic-loamy sand soil ammended with raw manure from dairy cow... | place: USA | collected 2015-04-01 | reverse complement strand
GACTTGTATCTGGAGTAGATGTGTGGTTAAACACACCCACAAGACCTTTAGAGGCTTCTGGAACATCGGGTATGAAAGCTGCCATGAACGGAGTATTGAATCTTTCTGTACTTGATGGATGGTGGTATGAAGGATATCGCGATGGAGCTGGATGGTCACTAACAGACGAAAGAGATTATGAAGACCAAGAGTTTCAAGATTCTTTTGATGCTTCGACTATCTACTCATTGATAGAAAATGAAATTGCACCTCTCTATTTTGATCAAGACGAGAATGGTTGTGCACATGGATGGGTGAAATACGTTAAGAATTCGTTAGCTGATATTGCTCCTGTCTACACTACTAAAAGAATGATAGACGACTATTTCTCTAAATTCTACAATGTTCTTGCTAAGCGCTCTAAGCTTATTGTTGAAAATGACTTTGCAAAAGCAAAAGAAATTGCTGCTTGGAAAGAAGACATGGTGGCAAACTGGGATAAGTTTGAAGTTCTAAAAGTTGATTATGACTGTGAACAACATGCCAATAAGAAAGGTGTGAAGAATGGCCTGTGTGGACAAGTTATCTTAGATAAGAAAGATATGAAGGGCGACTTAGGTGTGGAGTGTGTTGTGGTACAATATGACTCTTCTACCAACAAGGCTGAGTTCCTAAATTCTTATGAGTTCGACTTGGTGAAAGAAGAAGGTTCTAAATTGTATTTCGAAATGCACGAATCATTGCACAATCCTGGAGTACATCAATACGCATTGCGTGTATATCCTAAAAATGCAGATCTTCCACACAGAATGGACTTTGCTTATATTCGTTGGATACACTAATAAAGATCGACTAAGTCGAGAATTATAGATTACATAAAAAAGGTGTTCGTTGTTTTACAGACAACTGAACACCTTTTTTATTTACACTACATCTGATATATGTTTTTCTATTCTGCAGGTTTCAATCCGATAGTGAAATGGCGCATAATAGGCGCTTCGTAGGTAATAACATAGCCACGTTTGATTTCATTGCGTCTGTCATACACATTCTTTAGTGCAGCAGCCACCACATCCATATGGTTGTTGGTGTAGGTGCGTCGTGGAATTGCCAAACGCAATAACTCCAATTCTGGATATCGGTTTTGATGAGTCAGTGGGTCGCGATCTGCCAATAGTGCGCCCACTTCTACACCACGTACACCACCTTCAAGATAAAGCTCTATACCCAACGTTTGAGCGATGAATTCTTCTTTGGGAACATGCGTCAATATTTTCTTTGCATCCACAAAAATGGCATGTCCGCCTGCTGGTCGTTGATAGGGTATGGAATATTCGTCAAGTTTTTGTCCAAGATATTCAACTTGCTTGATGCGTGTTTCCAAGTATTCAAAATCAGTTCCTTCGTGCAATCCTTGAGCCAGTGCATTCATGTCCCGTCCTGACATACCACCGTAGGTGATGAAACCCTCATTCATGATACATATTTTCTGACAACTCTTCCACAACTCTTCTGATCTGAAAGCCACAAAACCCCCCATGTTCACAATAGCATCTTTTTTGGCTGACATGGTCATGATATCAACATAAGAGAACATTTCTTTTACAATCTCTTTGATGCTTTTGTCGGCATATCCTTCTTCACGTGTTTTTATGAAGTAAGCATTCTCTGCAAAACGAGCTGAGTCCATTTGCAATGGAACACTGTATTTTACACACAACGCAGCCACTTCTTTAATGTTTTGCATAGATACGGGTTGTCCACCAGCAGTGTTGTTGGTGATGGTAAGCACTACAGTAGGAATCTTTTCTTTTGGATATCTTTCAAGTACTTTTTCAAGTTTAGCAATAGCTACATTTCCTTTAAAAGGAATTTCGAGTTGCGTGTCCGATGCTTCATCAATAGTGCAATCAATTGCCAATGCTTTACGAAATTCGATGTGCCCTTTGGTAGTATCAAAGTGTGAGTTGCCTGGCAATATATCGCCTTCTTTGATAATGGTAGAGTAGAGAACGTTTTCGGCTGCCCTTCCTTGATGTGTGGGGATAAAGTAATCAAATCCAAGTATCTCTTTTATGGCATCCTTCATGTTGTAGTAAGAGCGTGCTCCTGCATAGCTTTCGTCTCCCAACATCATTGCCGACCACTGTTTGTCGCTCATAGCACCTGTGCCCGAGTCTGTGAGGAGATCAATAAATACATGGTCGCTCTTCAATCCAAACAGATTATAGTTGGCCTCTTTTATCCAATTGGCCCGTTCGTCACGTGTGCTTCTCTTAATGGTTTCAACCATTTTAATGCGGTATGATTCTGCAAATGGTAATTTCATGATTTTGTAGTTTTTATATGTTTATGGTAATGTTGCAATTTTTATATAGAAGAATTAGGCTCTTCTATATAAAGTTTGCTTTGTAAATTTAATAGGGTTATTAGTGCGATACTTTCAGGTAAAAGTAACGCAAACCGAATACTTCAATAAGGAATATGAAGTATATTTATTGGTTGTATTTATCTCTTCGTTTGATATTAAGGTATAGCTGTTTTCGAGTCATGCTCACATAGTGTTTTGCTATTAAAACTAAGTTCTACTCTTCCGAATCATCTTGATCTTCGTCACTGTCCTGAAGTTTCTCAAATTGCTCGGCTTCCTCTTCATAGTCATAAAACAAGAAATCGTTGTATGGAAAGCGAGTAATATGTACCTCTTTTGCTCTGTCATAGATCATTCTTTTCAACTCGTCTATGTTTTCTTTCTCTTTGGCGGAGATAAAGATACAATCTTCTTTTAGTTTACTCATCCACGATTTTTTCAACTCTTCCAAAGAAATATTCTGAGTCGTTTCAGGTGTTAGATCGTCTTCTTCTTTTGGTGTGTAAGAGAATGCATCTATTTTGTTGAAAACAATAATAGTTGGTTTTTCCTCCTTCTCAATCTCGAACAATGTTTTTTCAACAATCTCTATTTGATCTTCAAATCCAGGATGAGAAATATCTACAACGTGTATTAGTATATCTGCTTCGCGCACCTCGTCCAATGTAGATTTAAATGATTCTACAAGATGAGTAGGTAGCTTTCTAATAAACCCAACAGTGTCTGTCATCAAAAAAGGCAAATTGCCAATCACCACTTTTCTAACAGTAGTGTCAAGTGTCGCAAAAAGTTTGTCTTCAGCAAAAATATCCGATTTGCTCAACACATTCATAAGAGTAGATTTACCCACATTGGTATATCCAACTAAGGCAATACGAACTAATTGACCGCGATTTTTACGTTGTACGGTTTTTTGTTTATCTATTATTATGAGATCTTTTTTAAGTTTGTTTATTTTGTCAAGAACAATACGACGGTCAGATTCAAGCTGCGTTTCACCCGGTCCACGCATATATCCGCCACCACGTTGACGGTCAAGGTGAGTCCACAAACGTGTTAGTCTTGGCAACATATATTGATATTGAGCCAATTCTACTTGTGTCTTGGCATTTGCAGTTTGAGCTCTCATGGCAAATATTTCCAATATAAGGCTCGTACGGTCCAAGATAGGTATTTCAAGTATCTTCTCTATATTCCTAATTTGTCGAGCCGAAAGTTCATCATCAAAAATAACAAGACCGATTTCGTTGTCGCTCTCTTTTTGACTTTCTATATATTCTTTTATCTCGTCCAGCTTTCCTGTACCTACAAAAGTAACAGAGTTTTGCATAGTTAAACGTTGCATTACCCTATGAACGGGTTTTATTTTAGCTGTTTCAGCTAAGAAGTCTAACTCATCTAAATATTCAATTACTTGCTCTTCGGTCTCTTCTTGAGTAATGAGTCCTACCAATATTGCATTTTCTGATTTTAGATCAGTTGCTATAAAATCTTTCATCTATTATTATTATGGTTGTACTTTAGGTTATTGTTTAATGTCATAAAGTCAGACAATTAGATGTCTGCTTCGAAAGTAATATTTAAACTCCTTTCTATTACAAATGTAATCAATTATTTATAGATTTAATAATTTATTTAATCTACAATCGAAAAATAGTTTTATATTACTGTTTAATAGATTAAATTCTATTTATAGATTCTTTTTAGCTTCAAAGAGAAATAAAAAAGTAAATATAAGAACATCGTTTACTCTATTTCCACCAAAAATGAGATAAAAGAGGGTTGAAATACGGTGTAATTATATTCACTTAGTTAAATAGACACTTAAATCCGCAGTTAAACAAACAAACGAACTAAAGCAATACGTACAATAGTTAAAGAGAGAGTGAGTTAAGTGTAAGTTTGCTTAAAATACTCATTTTATTTAAATGTAATCTGAACAACAGAACTCATTTTAGAGTATAAAATCAGAGGAAAAAAGAATATCAAGGTAAATGATATTGCAGAAATTATACGATTTATAGCGGAATGTGACAAATGCAATATTAATTACTTAATGAGGAAGGTTATGTTTTGGTTCACCTTTCAAGATGGGCAGTGATAGATGATATTTTACAGCAAGAAAACGAACAAGAATAACAACGGCTGCGGTGCTAATTTCTATAATTACTAAATTGAGAGAAGTGTGTTTATAGAGTGCCACAAAGACTATACCCCCAATAACACAGGCCAATGCATAAATCTCCTTTCTGAAAATTAAAGGAATTTCGTTGATCAACACATCACGTATAACTCCTCCAACCGAACCTGTAATAGTTCCCATGATTACTGCTACCCAAGGGTCGAATCCTAAGTTGAGTGCTTTTTCAGCTCCTACCACTACAAATAGTCCAAGTCCAATGCTGTCAAAAGCAAAGAAGGCACTGTCGAGACGTATTAGATGGTTATGGAAAATAATCACAAAGATTAATGAAAATAGAGTACACCACAAATAAATAGGGTTGTCCATCCAAAATGGAATCACACCAAACAGCAAATCACGAAGCGTACCTCCGCCAACAGCAGTGACCAAGCCTACAACAAAAGCGCCAAACAGGTCAAACTTCTTAGCCGAAGCCAATCGAATACCACTTATGGCAAATGCAAATGTGCCTATAAATTCAATTACATCTACAAATTGGATTGTGCTGAAATCAAACATCATTCTTTACTATTTTGGTTGATAATTTCACCGTGTCTATACTCCCTTTATTTCTGCAGTAATCTAAACAATCATTCCGCTTGCCAAACAAATATTCTCATCGGCATCGTACACTACTCCAAATTGGCCTGCAGCTATACCTTGAATCTTTTCGTTAGCTACTATTTTGTACAAATCGCCTTGTTTGGATATGCGTCCTTTGGTAAACTCAGGTGTATGTCGTATTTTGAAGGTAACCTCTTTCTCATCGACAAAATCTCCCCACACATCTTTTGTAATAAACTCGAAGCCCGATAGATTTACTTCATGACCATACTGATGCTTTGTTTCGTAACCTTTAGAAACATAGATGATGTTGCGATTGATATCTTTTTTGATTACAAACCATGGTCCACCACTCAAGCCTAATCCTTTGCGTTGACCAATGGTGTGAAACCAGAATCCATTGTGCGTGCCTAATATATTGCCAGTTTCGAACTCTACAATTTGACCTTTCTTCTCACCCAAATATCTTTTTATAAAATCGTTGTAGTTTACCTTACCCAAAAAGCAGATGCCTTGGCTGTCTCTGCGTGTTGCCGAAGGTAAATGTTGATTGAGGGCAATCTCTCTTACTTTCTTTTTCTCTAAACTGCCAATAGGGAACATGAGTTTAGAAACTTGCAAGTAATCTATTTGCCCTAAGAAGTAAGTTTGGTCTTTTACCTTGTCTTTGGCCGTTGATAGCCAGGTGAGTCCGTCTTTTTCTGTAGTGTTTGCATAATGTCCTGTTGCTATCTTATCGAATTCGTGACCCCACTTGTCATTGAACACGCCAAACTTTATCAACTTGTTGCACATCATGTCGGGGTTCGGTGTCAGACCACGTTTCACATTCTCTATTGTATATTTTACTACATTGTCCCAATATTCTTCATGGAGCGATACAACTTCGAGTTTGCAACCATACTTTTTTGCAATAAACGAAACAATCTCTATATCCTCTTCAGCAGGACAGTCAACAAAGCCATGTTCGTCTTCCATCCCTATTTGAATATAAAATATTGTAGGGTCATAACCTTGTTCTTTCAGTTGATGTACAACTACCGAACTATCTACTCCGCCTGATACTAATGCTGCTATTTTCATAATTTGATAAACTAAAGTACAAAAATACATAGAACTACCCAATATATAAAACAATCCAAAAAGCAGTGCAAGTAATTTATGTGAAATTCTTTAATAGCTTATACATTAAAACAAAGGTGACGCTATTTTCATACTGCTATTAAGTGCCAAAAGCCACCAATTCATCGATGATACGATTGTAGCATTACACTTATTAATATAAAACAAACGGCTTAAAAAGAATAAATGACTATCTTTACATATTAGAATAATCATATAGCGTAGCTTTCTTAAATAGGTTGCTCCTAATTGGTATAATCTAACCTGCAATCTGTAAAAGATTTTATAGTGCGCATGGAGACTCTGGCAAAAACGTTTGCATGTGGGTCATAGAGAAGAAAAAAATAACAACATATATAATGATTAACAAATGGAATTTTTTAACCCTAACAAACGAAGAACAAGATAAACAAACAATACTAACAGACAAATTATCAATAGGTCCATACTTGTCCAAACTGTTGGTGCAGAGAGGTGTAGATAGCAAGGAGAAAGCTTTCGATTTCTTTAATCCCGATTTGGCTAACTTGCACGACCCCTTTCTTTATCCAGATATGGACCTTGCAGTAAAGCGTATAGAAAAGGCTATAGGCAATAAAGAGAGAGTTCTCATTTATGGAGACTATGATGTGGACGGCACCACTGCTGTAGCATTGGTTTATAAGTTTTTACGTAGGTTTACCAATAATATCGACTACTACATTCCAGACAGGTATGATGAAGGCTATGGTGTGTCATATCTGGGCATTGACTATGCTCAAAAAACAGATGTGAAACTGATTATTGCCCTTGATTGTGGCATCAAAGCCATTGCAAAAATTGATTATGCCAAAGAAAAAGGTATCGATTTTATAATTGGCGATCACCATATGCCTGATGATCAGTTGCCAAATGCTGTAGCAGTAGTCAATGCAAAACGTTTAGATTCTATCTATCCCTATTCCGAACTATCGGGATGCGGTGTAGGTTTCAAAATTGTGCAAGCATTTTCTATCCAAAACAACCTGCCACTTTCTGAGATAACAAATCTGTTAGACATGGTGGCTGTAAGTATTGCTTCAGATATTGTGCCCATGACAGGCGAGAACCGCATACTTATGTATCATGGTTTGAAGCAACTCAACTCTAATCCCAACTTTGGTTTGAAGGGTATCATCGATATTTGTAGGCTCAATAGAAAAGAGCTCACCTTAGAAGATATTGTTTTCAAAATAGGACCTCGCATCAATGCTTCTGGACGTATGGTTAGTGGTAATGAAGCTGTTGACTTGCTTTTGTCAACCGACATGACCTCGGCACGCATCAAAAGCAAAAACATTGATAAGCACAATGAAAACCGCCGAGAGCTGGATAAAAAGATAACCAAAGAAGCCATCAATTATATTGATAATCATGTAAATATTGAGTCCCTCAAAGGGATTGTGGTGTATGATGAAACTTGGCATAAAGGAATAGTAGGAATAGTAGCCTCCAGGTTAACTGAGAGGTATTATCGACCAGCAGTAGTATTAACTAAATCTAACGGAATGATTTCGGGTTCGGCCAGATCTGTTTACGGATTTGATGTGTACAAAGCTATTGAGTCTTGTCGCGATATTTTAGATACTTTTGGTGGACATATCTATGCTGCAGGATTATCTATGAAAGAGGAGCATTTTGAAGAGTTTAAGCGTCGTTTCGAAGCTATTTCTTTCGACGAAATAGAGGCAGGCACTATTCGTCCCCAACTTCTTATCGATTTAGAAATACCCCTATCAGCTATCACCAATGAGTTTGTATCGAACTTAGCTAAGTTTGCCCCCTTCGGTCCAGAGAATAGAAATCCTATCTTTTTAAGCAGAGGTGTGGTTGACGACGGTGGCAGTAAATTGGTGGGTAGGGGATTGCAGCACATCAAGTTAGAGCTTATTGATGCAACTATTGATAGACCCATACAAGCTATTGCCTTTGGTTTTGCACATTTCTTTAATGAGATAAAACAATACCAACCAATTGATATTTGCTACACTATCGAAAAGAATAGACATAGTGGTGAAGCCTATACACAATTAATAATTAAGGATATCAAACTATCTGTTTAATAGAGATATCTTTAAAACTGTTTTCACAATTTGGATCGTACTATGCCATCTGAACTATTTCATCAAACCCTGCAGAAGTATTGGGGTTATCAATCATTCAGACCATTACAAGAAGAGATTATTCAATCTGTGTATGATGGGAATGATACGCTTGGACTGATGCCTACAGGTGGGGGTAAATCTCTCACTTTTCAGGTGCCAGTAATGGCTATGGAAGGTATTTGTCTGGTTGTGACTCCTTTGATAGCTTTGATGAAAGATCAGGTAGACAATCTTAAAGAGCGTGGCATTAAGGCAGCCTATGTATATTCGGGTATGAGCAGAGAGCAAATTATAACAACACTCGAAAATTGTATTTTTGGCAACTTCAAGTTTCTCTATGTTTCGCCCGAACGACTTACATCTGATATATTTCTGATAAAGTTGCGCGCAATGAATGTGTGCATGTTGGCTGTAGATGAGTCGCACTGTATATCGCAGTGGGGCTATGATTTCCGCCCATCTTATTTGAATATTGCTGATATACGTGGACATCTACCTGGTGTTCCAGTATTGGCGCTTACTGCAACTGCTACTAAGGGAGTTGTAGAAGATATTCAAGAGAAGTTGCTTTTTGAAAAGAAGAATGTCTTTCGTAAAAGTTTCGAGCGCAAAAATCTATCTTATGTTGTAAGATATAGCGAAAGTAAAATAGATGAACTGGTAAAGATACTCAACTCAGTGGCAGGCACGGCCATAGTGTATGTGCGCAGCCGAAAAGGAACAAAAGACATTGCCGATGCACTTATAAAAAAAGGCATCAACGCCAATCATTTTCATGCAGGTCTTTCGCATGAAGTAAAGAACTTGAGACAAAATCAGTGGAAAGATAATACCTGCAGGGTTATTGTCTCTACCAACGCTTTTGGAATGGGAATTGATAAGCCTGATGTACGTTTGGTTATCCACATGGATTTGCCAAACTCACTGGAGGAGTACTATCAAGAGGCGGGTAGGGCAGGACGCGATGAGTTAAAGTCGTTCGCTATCATTCTATGGAACAAGCAAGATACTATCAATTTAAAGAAAAGAGTTGCTGACTCGTTCCCATCTAAGGAAGCTATATTGCGTGTGTATGAATGTTTAGCCAATTATTATCAGATTGCTGCTGGATCGGGCAATGGTTTGGTGCTCGATTTTAATTTGATTGAGTTTTGCAACAATTTCCGTCTCTCCCTATTGCAAACCCACCATGCACTCAATATATTGTCTCTTGCAGGCTACATTGAGTACACAGATGAGGTCGACAATCGATCGCGCCTCATGTTCAGAGTATATCGCAACGAGCTTTATACCCTCCGACTCACCAAAGAATATGACCAACTTGTACATGTCATCCTGCGCAACTATACAGGCGTTTTCACCGATGATGTATATATAGATGAGGCTTTTATAGGCGCCAAGATAGGAAAAACTCGTCAGGAGATTTATGAGATGCTTACAACTATGTCTAAGGCAAAGCACATAAACTACGTTCCACAAAAGAAAACCTCCTTTATTGTTTACCCAACATCCCGAGAAGAAAATCAGTTTGTGCATATCCCTAAAACTGTATATGAGAAAAGACGAGACAGATTTAAGGGCAGAATTGATGCTATGATTGATTATGTAGAAAAAAAAGATGTATGCAGAAGCAGAATGCTGCTGATGTATTTTGATGAGCGTAAAACAAAAAACTGTGGTATTTGCGATGTTTGCTTGCAAAAAAACAAATCAGGACTGTCTAACTATGAATTCGGGCAAATTAGAGAACAGCTGATAGATTGTTTTTCTGATACTAAGAGTTTTCGATTAAATGAATTGGTAGATCGTATAAAGGATGCTACTCAAAATAGTGAAAAGGTGATTACTGTATTGCGGTTTATGATAGATAAAGAGGTTTTTGAGCTTGATGACGACACAATTACTCTAAGCAATAAAAAATAAATGAAATGTTATCCATGTTTTGTTTGTTCTTTTTGTAAAAAGTGCTATCTTTGCAGTCACAAAAATAAAGGAACGGCCCCGTAGCTTAACTGAATAGAGTATCTGACTACGGATCAGAAGGTTCCAGGTTTGAATCCTGGCGGGGTCACTTTTAAGAAGCTATTTCATTATTGAAGTAGCTTTTTTTGTGTCCACAAATGAACAAAATATGAACAAGTAGTGGATTGAATATGGTGTGATTTAGCAAAAAGTGAGTTTATCTACTATAAATATTTCATCGTAGATCCTTTCCCATTTATAGATGAGAATCGAACATCTCGTTTTATCTTGAATGATAAATAAAAGAATGGAATAAGCCATATATTTGCTTCTAATTGTGAAAATTTGTTTAAATCACAAGCCGTGTATCTGGCTGCCTAATGACATTTCTTTTTCAAAACATTGAGTAGTCATACAAAATGTTTCAAGTTGTTGAAACTTGCATCCACGACGGGGGAAATGATATAAAACACATTATTTTCGTTTTGTTGCTCAAATTTGCTCCATTCATCGCTTCAAAGTCCAATTCCCAATGAATTATTCTTTTTACTTTGGTTGATATTTCAATCTCAAGCGATTTCTAATTTTTTCAGTCCATTTTTCTTCAATATTTACTCTAAAAGACACCATTATAGCTTTTCAAAACATTTACACGGCTGGGGATTCAGTTTTCATGACATGAACGTCCAATAAACGACCGGGGATTTGATTTCCATCTCTTTTATGCCGTTAATTCGAGTGATTTGTAAATAATGACAGCTTATTATTATCAAATTAACACTTTTGCTCCCGTGAAGATAATGGGTATGAGAGATAAAACTCCGCGATAAAGCGTAAAACACAATTTTTTAAATAGATTTAAGGGACAATTAGATAGCAGTAGCTGTAAAGTAGGGTATTATATTGTGTCTGTAAAAAGCTTGCTTGTTAGCAGTTTTTAACATGGTGGTAATTCCAATTTCTCTAATAATCTTACGTAAAGAAAGTCGTATTTTACAACGACATACACCTGTCAAAAAATCGCATTTGAAGAAGAGGTAACGTTAGATGAACGTTTTGCTATTGATCCAAAAAGCAAACTATACAATTCTTGCTTTATTCCAAAAAAAGGCCTGATGTGATTAATCCATCAGGCCCTCTATATCCTACTTACAATGATAATTTAATTATTCATTGTATAACCGTTTTACCTATTACAAACAATTTGTTTGTAAGAAGATCATTTTAGTTTAATTACTTCAAAGTCTATTTCTTAAATGCAGATGCTGCTTTGCCATAGCTATCTTTCCAAGCTTTGCTGGTTTTTTCCAAAAAATCATTGAAGCTTTCCTTCACAACTTCCCATCTGGTTTCGGTCATACCCTCGTAATCGTCCAGTTTTTTAGTCAGATCAAGTTTTATTTCTTTCAACCTTTCTATTTTTTTATTATACTCATCTTTAAGATCATCCGAAACTTCGTTGGCTTTTTTCTCCATTTCGGCTATATGATTA
>SMEQ01000490.1_pt1 | contig 11806 bp, 10 predicted proteins | sample 2456281 | NCBI WGS metagenome assembly SMEQ01 (sample SAMN10132596, study PRJNA489261) | soil metagenome | isolation source: day1 antibiotic-loamy sand soil ammended with raw manure from dairy cow... | place: USA | collected 2015-04-01 | reverse complement strand
ATGGTGATGTCGTAGATACCGGTACGATTACCTCGACTGCGCTCCTCAGCGCTTGCTATTAACACATCACCTTGTTTAGCTGGCATGACATATTCAATGCTGCAACCTGAGGCGACAGTTGCTTTGTCGTAGGTATTGCAAGCAAAGGCAAAAGTGGAGTCGGCTAGGGTGAAAAGATAACCACCATGGCAAGAGTTGTGACCTTGGATCATGTGGTTTTCTACTGGCATGGTCATTATCGCGCGACCGGGTGCCACAGAAATAATTTTCATCCCTAGCCGTTGACTGGCTTGGTCACGCGAAAACATTGCTTCGGCGCAGGCTTCGGCGAGTTGCTGTGGTGTTAGATCAGTCATTACTTTTCTCTTTTTTATTATTTAGTTTATTAGGCGAAAAAATCTTGTCCGCTGAAGGCGTTACGGCGCAGCAGTAAAGATGGGCGGTAACGGTCTTCGCCATAACTGGCTTGTAGATTTGTGAGAACCTGCCAGATGACGCCTTGGCCGAGGTTATCGCTCCAGCTGAGTGGGCCTTGCGGGTAGTTCACACCGGCACACATGGCCAGATCAACATCCGTAGAACTAGCAACGCCTTGCAGTACGGCATCCGCCGCTTCATTGGCAAGCATGGCGATCGTGCGCATTAGCACGAGGCCCGGCGCGTCTTTGATTAGACTTACTGCCAAGCCGGCTTTTTGTAGCAGCGCTGTAGCATCTTTGACTGCAGCGGCAGAAGCTTGTTCAGATGCGGCAATAGCTAGGCGAGTTGCTTTTTGGTAATCCTTAGCTAAATCAAATAGCACTAAATTTTGCAAGCCATCGGCAACGATACGCTCGCTGGCCATTCGGCCATCGGTTAAGGCTAAGGTCGCTTCTCCGAAACGAATAACACCAGCACCGGCACGCTCAACAACGGTTAGGCCAGCTTGCTTAAAGCGTTCAACTAAACCGCTCGCAGCACCTAGCTCACCTTCAATCATAACTGGTTGCTCGGTGGCGCTTTGCGCGACTTCGGTTGCAGGCTCAGGGCGCACAGCGCCTTCAGCGTAGGAATAGAAGCCGTGGCCTGATTTGCGGCCTAGGCGGCCTGCTTCAACCAGTGCTTTCTGAATCAGTGCAGGTTGGAAACGGAAATCCCCGTAATAAGCAGAGAAGACGGATTCGGTTACTGCGTAGTTAACGTCATGACCAATTAAGTCCATTAACTCAAAAGGTCCCATGCGGAAACTGCCCGCTTCACGTAATACGGCATCAAGGGTTGCTGGATCTGCTGCCTGTTCTTGCATTAAACGTAGGCTTTCAGCATAAAAAGGACGTGCTACTCGGTTAACAATGAAGCCTGGTGTGGATGTGGCAAAAACAGGATTTTTACCCCAAGCAGCAGCTGTGGCGTGTACCGCTTCGGCAAGCTTTTTATCTGTGGCGAGGCCAAGAATAATTTCAACCAAAGCCATTAAGGGCGCAGGGTTAAAGAAGTGCATACCCAGCAGACGCTCTGGACGCTGTAACTGAGCGGCTAAAGAAGTGACTGAGATAGAAGATGTGTTAGTCGCCAAGATAACGTCATCACCACAGATGTTCTCTAGGTTGGCTAACAACTGACGCTTAATCTCTAGGTTTTCGATAATAGCTTCGATCACTAAGCCTGCATCAGCCAACTCTTCTACGTTATCAATAGGGTGAATACGGCTCAGCAGGGCATCTAAGTCCGCTTGTTGCATTTTGCAGCTATCAACGCGTCTTTGTAGAATCTTAGCAATGCTTGTTTTGCCTTTTTCGGCAGCACCTGCTTGCTGGTCTTGTAAATAAACATTGTGACCCGCTTGCGCTGCAACCTGTGCGATACCTGAACCCATCGCACCTGCACCAATGACGGCAATTTTTACCGAAGTATCTAATGCCTGCATTTTATTGTCCCTTGAAGTTCGGTTGGCGTTTTTCCATAAATGCAGCGACACCTTCACGGTAATCTTCGCTACGACCGGCTAAACGTTGTAGGTCGCGCTCAAGGTCTAGTTGTTCATCAAAAGTGTTATTGGCGCTGGCATGTAGCGCGCGCTTAATAAATGCTAGGCCTTTAGTTGGTTGAGTCGCTAAGTGGCGAGCGAGCTTCATGGTTTCTTCCATTAGCTGTTCGTTATCAACGCAACGCCAAATCATGCCCCAGCTTTCAGCTTGTTCGGCAGAGACCTTGTCACCCAATAAAGCCATGCCTTTGGCACGCGCCATACCAGTAAGGCGTGGTAGCGTCCAAGTACCACCAGAATCTGGAATAAGACCAATTTTGCAAAAGGCTTGAATAAAACTGGCTGAACGGGCGGCTAGAGTGATATCGCAAGCTAGAGCGATATTAGCACCGGCGCCTGCTGCCACACCGTTTACTGCACAGATAACAGGTAGAGGTAAGTCGCTCAGGGTGCGTAGCATCGGATTATAATTTTTTTCAATTGACTCACCTAAATCCGGCGCTCCAACACCCGGTGCTACATTGCGGTCACCGAGGTCTTGTCCTGCACAGAAACCGCGACCAGAGCCAGTAATTACTAAGGCGCGCACGCTGGCATCTTTACGAACCTGGCTTAAGGCAGCACGCATTTGTTGGTGCATTTCCTCGTTAAAGCTATTGAGGCTGTCGGGGCGGTTGAGTGTTAATAAAGCAACACCCTGATCAATTTCAAGAAGAATACTGAGCTGAGACATAAATAAATCCTCTGGTCGGTGACGTTAAAAAACTAACAACCGGTAAATTTAGGCTTACGCTTTTCTTGGAAAGCTTTTAGGCCTTCAGTTCGGTCACTAGTACCTGCCAACAGCGTAAAGGCATGGCGCTCAAACCTAAGCCCGGTGGCTAGGTCAGTGTCATTGGCCTTGTGAATAGCTTCTTTAGTTAGGCGAACAGCAATAGGGGCTTTGCTGGCTATCGTTTCGGCAATTTGAACAGCGCGCTCAACGGTGAGTTCTGTTGGGCAGATTTCGCTGATTAAGCCAGCTTGCAAGGCGCGTTGAGCAGATATTTGCTCACCGGTTAAGGCCATATGCATAGCTAGGGCTGAACCTACTGCGCGAGTGAGGCGTTGAGTGCCGCCGGCACCTGGCATAATGCCAAGATTGATTTCTGGCTGGCCAAAACGTGCGTTTTCGCCAGCAATCAGGACGTCTGCGTGCATGGCAAGCTCGCAGCCGCCGCCTAATGCGTAACCATTAATTGCAGCAATAATAGGCTTAGGGAAGCGTGAAATACGCTGCCAGTGCGCAATGCGTGGATCTTCAAGGATTCCAACTAGGTCGCGAGCAGCCATCTCATTAATGTCGGCACCTGCAGCGAAAGCTTTTTCGCTACCGGTAATGACCACTGCGCGTGTTGATGAATCTATTTCAGCGTCGTCAAACACCGCTGATAGCTCACTTAGGAGCGCGGTATTTAAAGCATTGAGAGCTTCAGGGCGGTTAAGGGTGATTAATAGCACACCCTTCTCTGGTCCCTTTAAAAGCAGGTTATTAGACATAAGCAACCCATTAGTTATTTGTATTTATTTGCTTGCTTTAGGTTGTATCGGTCGTTGAGACCTACATAAGTAGCATTTGCACTATTTTGTCTTGTTATGTTGCAAACCATGCTGGCTTTGGTGAAGTGCTAAATTCGAGTATAACTAAAAAATGACACTGATCAAGTAATTATTTTGTATTTCGTGTATCGCTTGAGGGCGATAGCTTGCTAGTCCCGATTATTAAGGGTTGCGTTGTTGATATTTGGCTGAAAGTCTCATAAGTAGAAGTGGGTGCGCAGGGGTAAGGGTTTATATGGCGCGCTGAACCTACGGTTTATGTGTAGTTTCGTTTGTTTTTATAGTTCGATGTGATATAAGAGCAAAGTCTTGTTTGTTGTAACTGTGCTGGCTTGGGGTTGGAATGCTTTTTATTGAATGTTAGGTATTTTAGGAGACACACCATGTCATCAGTAACCCCTGCAGTATTATTTGAGCGCCATAAAGAGCTGCTCGACCGCGCAGTTGAAGCGATCCACACGCGAGAGTTTTGGTCCCCCTACTCTGAAAGCCTAAGAAGTTACTCTGAAGAGTCTGTTAAATCAGCACCTGAAGATTTTAAAGGATTGTGCGATCAGCATTTCGCTTTAGAGGGTCCTGCTAGCGTTAAAAAAATTACCGGTGAGTTCTCACCTTATGGTTTTGATCTAGGTACCAGCTACGATCAACCAGATATGGATCAGCTAGTCGATGAAATGCATGCCGCTATTCCGCAGTGGCGTGATGTAGGGCCTAAAGGTCGTGTTGGCGTTTGTATGGAAATTTTACAACGTCTCAATGATATGAGTCCTTTAATGGGTCACGCAGTGATGCATACAAGTGGCCAGGGCTTTATGATGGCTTTCCAAGCCGGCGCCCCACATGCGCAAGACCGTGCATTAGAAGCAGTTATTTATGGTTGGGATGCAATGAATGCTATTCCTGCAGCTGCACGTTGGAGTAAGCCGCAAGGTAAGCGCGACCCATTGGTAATGGATAAGAAGTTCACCATAGTTCCACGTGGTGTTGCTGTAGTGATCGGTTGCTCGACCTTCCCAACTTGGAACACTTACCCAGGTCTATTTGCAAGCTTGGTGACTGGTAATCCAGTAATTGTTAAGCCGCACCCTGCAGCTATCCTACCTGCAGCCCTAACCGTAAAAGTAGCGCAAGAAGTGTTAAAAGAAGCTGGTTTAAACCCAATGATTGTGAGCCTAGCGGTTGACACTCAAGCTGAGCCTGTGGCGAAAGAGTTAGTGATGAACCCTAAAGTCAAAGTAATTGACTACACTGGTTCTAGCTTATTTGGTAACTGGATCGAGCAAAATGCGCTGCATGCTAAGGTCTTTACTGAAAAAGCTGGTGTTAACTCAATTATAGTTGATAGCGTAAGTAATTTAAAAGCAGTGACTAGCAACTTGGCTTTCACTTTAAGCCTGTACTCTGGTCAAATGTGCACCACGACCCAAGCTATTTATGTGCCTAAAGACGGTATTGATACGCCAGAAGGTAAAGTGAGCTTTGATGAGTTTGCGCAAGCATTGGCGACAGCAACCAGTAAGTTCCTCAGTGATAATGATCGTGCTTGCATGGTATTGGGTGCTATTCAGTCTGAAGCAACTGCAGAGCGAATTAATGAGTGCCGTAAGCTGGGCGAAATCGTGCTTGATAGTGAGCCACGTACTCATGCAGAATTCCCGAGCGCGCGTGTTCACACTCCATTGATCCTAAGAGTAGATGGCAAAGATAAAGTGACTTATTCAGAAGAGCGTTTCGGTCCAATATCTTTTCTAATTGCTACTGAAAGCACTGACGACTCTATTCGCCTTGCCAATGAAGTGATTAGTGAGCAGGGTGCTATTACTCTGGGTGTTTACTCAACTTCTGAAGCAGTTTTAGAACAAGCTGAAGAGTTGGCACTAGACGTTAAGGTTGCTCTATCTTGCAATCTAGATGGCGGTGTATTCATAAATCAATCGGCTGCATTCAGTGACTTCCATGCTACGGGTGGCAACCCAGCGGCGAACGCGTGCTTAACTGACGCTGCCTTTCTAGTGAACCGCTTTGTTGTTGTACAAAGCCGTCGTCACGTCTAAGTAGGTTCTGTTGTACTGACATCTATGGGCTAGCTGCACGGCTGGCCCTTAGGTGCAGTTTAAGTAGGTTTGCAGCTTCCTTCGCAAGCCACTTTAAACGGTTAGCTCTGAGGATCATAAAAGTGCCTTATTATAAAATTGAAGGTGTCACTCCTGTTGTGCACCCTACGGCCTATGTGCATCCAACTGCTGTTCTGATTGGTGATGTGCATATTGGTCCGAACTGCTATGTGGGTCCTACTGCCTGTTTGCGTGGTGATTTTGGCAGCATTATTCTTAAAGAAGGCGCCAACGTTCAAGATACTTGCGTAATGCATGCTTTTCCTAATATGGATGCTGTAGTAGAAAAAAATGGGCATGTTGGGCATGGCGCAATTTTGCATGGCTGCATTGTTGGTGAAGATGCGCTGATTGGTATGAATGCAGTGGTGATGGATGGTGCGAAAATTGCGCCGCGCTCTATTGTTGCTGCGACTGCTTTTGTGAAGGCGGGTTTTGCCTGTGAGCCTCAGTCATTAATTATTGGCTCTCCTGCCAAGGTGTATCGCAAATTAAGTGCTGAAGAAATTGCTTGGAAGCAAGAAGGTACCGCTGAATATCAGCGTTTAACTTTGCGTTGCTTAGCAACTTTAGAGGAGTGTGAGCCTTTAACTGAAATTGAGTCTAATCGACCAAAAATTAATGCTGGCGAAACAAAGCCCAAAAAATAAGAAGTGAGAAACTCCCATGGCTTACGAAAATATTTTAGTTGAGAAAAAAGGTGCAGTCGGTGTTATTACCCTAAATCGTCCTAAGGTATATAATGCTTTGTCTATAGCGCTGATTGCTGAAGTTGGGCAAGCAGTTAGCGAGTTTGAACAAGATGCTGAGATTGGTTGCTTGTTGATTCAAGGCAGTGAAAAAATATTTGCAGCTGGTGCAGATATTTCAGAAATGGCAGAAAAAAATTTCCCAGAACTTTATGCGCTCGATTTTCCTTATGTGAAGGGCGATGGCTGGGATGTCTTAGAGTCACGCCGCAAACCGATGATCGCTGCAGTTTCTGGTATGGCTCTCGGAGGTGGCTGTGAATTAGCGATGACTTGTGATTTTATTCTAGCCAGTGAAACAGCGCGTTTTGGTCAACCAGAAGTTAAGCTAGCAACGATGCCAGGTGCTGGTGGTACTCAGCGTTTAACCCGCGCAGTGGGTAAGGCCAAAGCTATGGAAATGTGCTTAACTGGTCGCATGATGGATGCTAACGAAGCCGAGCGCTGTGGGCTTGTGAGTCGCATCTTGCCTGTAGATAAGTTATTTGTTGACGCCTTGGCTACTGCTGAAACCATTGCGACCCAGTCACGGCCTGTGACTGGGTTGATTCGTTTGGCAGTTGATCAGGCTTATGAAACAAGCCTGTCAGCTGGGTTGCGTTTTGAGCGTCATGCTTTTCAAAGTAGCTTTGCTTTTGCAGATCGCAGCGAGGGAATGCAGGCTTTTATGGAGAAGCGTGCACCGAAGTTTAAGCACCGCTAAAGCAGCTATTTGCTTGCTAGTTTTATATCCGTTCAATAAAGAGCCATCGCTGTACAGCGATGGCTCTTGGTTTTTGGGTATTATTATTTGAGTCCGCCGAAGCGTCTATAAAAACTGGCGTTCGGTGAAGGTAGGGGGCCTGAGGCGTTCTCTAGAATGTCGTCTAGCCACTCTTCGGATCTTTTATAAATCAAACGATAGATATTGCGACAGAGTTGTTGGGCGCTACGACCTTCCCAGTCACCAGGAAGAAGCTCGTAGGGTAGCTGTGGATCTCGTAATAAAACTTTACGGTATTCATGGATAAGTAAAATGCGTGCAATAAAGCATTCTTCAGGACTTAGGTTGTTGTCAACTGTCAGCTCTTGCCAGAGTGGGCGAAACTGGTCAATAAACTGAGTGTATTTGCTGGCTAAATGCTCGATATTCCAGCCTTCTTTTACCTGTAGGCGTAGTGCTCGTGAAGTTAATAATCCTTGTGGTTGGCTCTGCATGACGATGGTATCGTCTAAGGCGTCGTGCTCTTGCAGTAGTGGTAGTACTTCAGCGTGCTCCAGCCATGGGTGAGCCATTACATTGGTTGCAAGAAGGCCAAAGCCCATCCATTCGAGTTCTTCTCTTATGATGCGGCGCTTGGTGTTATCAAGTTGCGATGAAAGTACTAGGCACCAACTGCCTTTCCATTGCTGATTGTTAAGGCTGTAAACCTGTTTAAAAGCGCGTTCAAAGCGCCTCATGCCAGTACCAGTAACACTGTAATAGCTTCGACGTCCCACTTTTTCTGCTTGCAGCCACGATTCTAGAGTGTGTCGGTAAACAGAGGTGCGAACTAAACGTTCACTAATCCCTATTGGCTCAAGCAATCTCGTTAGGCAGCCAAGCCAGACTGTACCACCCCGTAGCACAATGGCGTCACCATACAAGGTAATGATTAAAGAGCCTGCGCGTAGCGGGCGTTTTTTCTGAAAGTTTTGAATTAGTAGATCTAAGTGTTTTTTTACGAGCATACAGTTATAGGTCTATGTAAGTCTAGGTTAGTGTGTTGCTGTCTATTATACGGCACTTTAGCACTGGGTAACCCTCTCTTTGACTGCTCGTCTTGCCGGCTTTAGATGATTGCCTACGGTTTGCTTTGGGTTTTAAATAAGTTGACATGGAAAAGACGATACAATAGATTTGATGTTCATCAGTTAACTGTGTCGCTTTTTGGTTTTCATTTCTAATGCGTGTACGGCTTGAACTGGATTTTTAGCATACTAGTTCTAAATATTTAGAACTAAGTTTGGAGGTAGGTAGGACAAAGATAGCGTTTCGTTGAAAAGTATGTGTTTCTAATAAAAATAATGAGGATAGTTACTATCCCAAACTCAATCTTAGAGAATAAAAATAATGAGTAACAAATTCCTACGTCGTGCAAGCTTCTTAGCCGCAACTCTAGCCGCTGGTATTTTTTCTGTAGTTCAGGCTGCTGAACCTATTAAGGTGGGCTCCTTCCTCTCTGTAACAGGCCCTGCTTCTTTTCTTGGTGATCCAGAGTTAAAAACTTTAGAGCTCTATGTGGAGAAGATTAATGAGGCGGGTGGTGTCATTGGTCGTCAGCTGCAATTGGTACATTATGATGATGCAGGTGATGCTTCCGCCGCTCGTAATTTCGCCAGCCGTCTTATACGATCAGATCGCGTTGATATTATCGTAGGTGGCAGTACCACGGGAGCAACCATGGCTGCTGTACCTATGGTGCAACAAGCACGCATTCCTTTCATTTCTTTAGCAGGTGCAGCAGTTATTACTGATCCGATTAAACCTTGGGTATTTAAAACACCGCAATCTGACCGTGCTGCCGCTGAGCGGGTCTTGCAAGATATAAAAGATCGCGGCTTAACTAAAGTTGCTCTTATTTCTGGAACAGATGGCTTTGGTCGCTCAGGTCGTGAGCAAACTTTAGTCGTTGCAAAAGAAATGGGTGTAGAAATAGTTGCTGATGTGACCTACAGCCCGTCAGATACTGATATGACTGCACAGTTAACCCGCATTCGTAACACGCCAGGTGTTGAGGCGGTGTTTAACTTTAGCTTTGGTCAGTCGTCAGCTATCGTCACCCGTAACTATTATCAGTTAGGTATTAAGCATCCTTTCTATCAGTCCCACGGAGTTGCGTCGAACAGCTTCTTAGACTTGCTGGGCGATTCAGGTGAAGGTTTACGCTTGCCTGCTTCACCCTTGTTAGTCCCTGACTCATTACCTGATAGCGATCCGCAAAAAACGGTAGTCCAGTCATATAAAACATTATATGAAGAGCGCTGGAATGTACCGGTTTCAACCTTCGGTGGTTATGCTCATGACGGTTTGATGCTTGCTGTAGCCGCTATTGAAAAAGCTGGTAGCACCGATCATGAAGCTGTGCGTACTGCTTTAGAGAATATTCAAGACCATCCCGGCGTAACAGGCATCTACAACATGTCAGTGCAGGATCACAATGGTCTTAAACCTGAATCCTTCCGTATTTTGGAAGTTAAAAGCGGCCAGTGGAAGTTGATTAACTAACACCTCTCTAAATCTGCCTCTTTACAGCAGTCAGCGTGTAAGACGCTGGTTGCTTGTACGTATACCGACAGGATTTAAACCATGCTTGCAGAATTTATTCAGTATCTTTTTACCGGTATTACTATCGGTGCAACCTACGCCTTAGTCGCCTTAGGATTTACCCTCATTTATAACTCCAGCCATGTGATTAACTTTGCGCAGGGTGAATTCTTGATGATCGGTGGCATGGCTACCGTTTCTCTCACGGGGATGGGTATGCCGATGCCGTTGGCCATTGTGTTAGCTGTTTTATTGGCGGGGGTAATAGGTATTGCTTTACAGCGCTTTGCGATTGCGCCGGCAAAAAAAGCAGATGTGGTCACGCTGATTATTATTACCATCGGTGCATCAATTTTTATTCGTGGTGCCGCCCAGTTGGTTTGGGGTAAGCAGTACCATGTGATGCCTAACTTCTCGACAGATAAGCCAATCTTAGCCTTTGGCGCGGTACTTAATAGCCAAAGTTTTTGGGTGCTAGGGATTGGCGCGATTCTAGTGGTGTCTTTAGTATGGTTTTTTAGCCGTACCATGACGGGGAAGGCAATTCTTGCAACCTCAATGAATAAAGATGCGGCACGTTTGGTCGGCATTCGTACGCAAATGGTACTCATGCTGGCTTTTATGCTCTCGGCGCTGCTGGGTTCTATCGCTGGAGTTATTGTTGCCCCTATCACTTTTACATCTTACGACATCGGCATCATGTTGGGCTTAAAAGGCTTTGTGGCAGCTGCGTTAGGTGGTTTAGGCAGCGGCACAGGTGCGGTTGTGGGTGGCTTGTTGCTGGGTGTGGTTGAGGCCATGACAGCCGGTTATATTTCCTCTGATTATAAAGATGCCGTGGCATTCTCGATGATTCTGCTGGTGTTGTTCTTTATGCCTCGTGGACTCTTTGGTAGCCGTGTAGTGGAGCGTGTCTGATGTTAAATAAATTTCTCCAAATGCGCTTAAGGGGTCTCGTCGTACTGGCAGTGATTATTCTTTTACTGCCGCTGTTTATGCATAACCCTTTCCATTATGACTTGGCCACTCAAGTGGCTATTTATGCGGCCACTGTGGTGGGCTTAAATTTGCTGGTTGGCTTTGCTGGACAGATCAGTTTGGGACATGCGGGCTTTTTTGGTGCTGGAGCCTACTTCAGCGCAGTGATGACCGGTGTCTATGCTTGGACAGCAGTTCCGGCTTTGTTAGTCGCTGCGGTTGTGGTGGGTGTGCTGGCTTGGTTGGTGGGCCGGCCAATCCTTAAGCTTAAGGGGCATTACTTATCCATGGCGACTTTGGCTGTGGGTTTTATTATCACCATTATTATTAATAACGAAGGTTGGCTCACCGGTGGCCCGGATGGTATGCCGGTTCCACCTTTTACAGTCTTTGGTTGGGAGCTGAGCTCTTTTAATCAGTACTCGTTATTTGGCATTGAATTTGGTGGTGATGTTGCTTGGTACTTCTTTGCCGGCTTTATGCTATTGGTAGCGGTCTGGGTGGCACAGAATATTATCGACTCACCGATTGGACGTGCTTTACGCTCTGTACATGGTTCAGAAATTGCTGCGCGCGTGGTGGGTGTTGATACGGCGCGTTACAAAAGCATGGTTTTTGTTGTCTCTGCGGTTTACGCCAGCATTATGGGCAGCCTCTATGCCCACTTCTCTGGTTTTATTACCCCACATTTAGCCAGTTTCGATCAGTCTATTATTTTGATCACTATGGTGGTGCTGGGTGGTATGGCGTCGACCTTTGGTGTGATTTTAGGGGCCGTTGTGTTAATGCTGTTGCCGCAAGTGCTAGCAGATTTCCAAGAGTTAGAAATGATCATGTTTGGTTTGATTTTAATGCTAACCATGATTTTTATGCCTAGGGGGTTGTTTCCAACCATTCAAAATATTCTGGTGAGCAGAAAAGCTAAAAAATCGGGGGAGCAGGCATGAGTACTCTGATCGAGGTTTCTGGGTTAAGTAAGGTGTTTGGCGGTGTGCATGCTGTTGAGGGCTTAAGTTTTAAGGTTGGTGGAGGGCAGATTTATTCTGTTATTGGTCCCAATGGTGCAGGTAAGACCACCCTCTTTAACTTGATTACTGGCGTTTATACACCGACT
>SMEQ01000489.1_pt1 | contig 11812 bp, 4 predicted proteins | sample 2456281 | NCBI WGS metagenome assembly SMEQ01 (sample SAMN10132596, study PRJNA489261) | soil metagenome | isolation source: day1 antibiotic-loamy sand soil ammended with raw manure from dairy cow... | place: USA | collected 2015-04-01 | reverse complement strand
CTATTTTTGGTATGGACGTCATTTTTTGTCAAAACGTGGTTATCTATTTCCGCCGCTGGCAGCGACGCGAAATACTTAATCGTTTAGTGGCTCGGTTAGCGCCGGGCGGAATGTTGGTCATAGGTGTGGGTGAAGTTGCTGGATGGCAGCACCCTGATTTAGAGCCTGTTGCCGATGAACGCGTTTTGGCTTTTACCCGTAAGGGGTAGCATGGATATGAGCGGAGTAGTTATGGGTGATCGGCACGATTATGTCGCCCTGGAATGGGTTAAAGGCGAAATTGCAGAAACCCTAAAACAGGCGCGTCACGCACTTGAAGAGTTTGTGGAGAATCCTGAGGATTCAACACGACTGCGTTTTTGCTTAACCTATGTGCACCAGGTCCACGGCACCTTGCAAATGGTTGAGTTCTTTGGCGCAGCTTTGCTTGCTGAAGAAATGGAGCAGTTGGCGCAAGCTTTGTTGGAGAATCGCGTCAATAACTTAGCAGAGTCACTCGAAGTGATGATGCAGGCTATTTTGCAGCTGCCTTTGTATTTAGATCGCATTCAAACTGCGCGTCGTGATTTACCCATGGTTGTTTTACCGCTACTCAATGATTTGCGTGCGGCGCGCGGTGAGAAGCTGCTTTCTGAAACGAGTTTGTTTACTCCAACGTTTCAGGCTAAAGCAGAGCCGCTGAGCGCTGCGCGTTTGCAAGAGTTGAGTGTGCCAGCACTGCCTTTGTTGCTAAGAAAGCTGCGCCAAATGCTTCAGGTTGCGCTAGTTGGTGTGCTGCGTGGGCAAGATTTACCAACGAACTTAGGCTACATGGCTCGCGTATTTGCGCGCCTTGAAACGCTGAGTAAAGATGCACCGCTAGAAACGTTGTGGCAAGTATCTGCTGGCTTGGTTGATGGCTTGGCTAACGGCAGTGTTGAAGCCGGTGCATCGGTGCGTACATTATTACGCCAAGTTGATCGTGAGCTGCGGCGTTTAGTGGCTGAACAGGCTCCTGGGCTCAATCAGCCGGCGTCGATCGAACTGATTAAAAATATTCTTTTTTATGTCGCTAAAGCACAAGCGAACTCTGAACGTTTGCAGCGTTTGCATGAACAGTACCGTCTCGATGAAGCGTTACCCAATGAGTTGTTACTGGACGAAGAACGTGCTCGTATGGCCGGTCCAGATCGGGGAGCAATGCGCTCTGTGGTCGCTGCTTTATGTGAAGAGTTGGTGCGCATTAAAGATAATTTAGATTTATTTGTGCGCAGTGATCGTAGCAAGCTCGATGAACTGAGCGCCCTACAAATTCCACTGAAACAAATTGCCGATACTTTAGCAGTGCTCGGTTTTGCCCAGCCACGTAAAGTGGTATTAGATCAAATCGAAGTGGTTGCCTCGCTAGTAAATGGCAGTACAGAACCGTCAGAAGCGGTATTGATGGATGTCGCTGGCGCACTTTTGTATATCGAAGCTACGCTAACGGGTATGGCTGGCTCATCAGATGATATAAAAAATGAACAGAATCTGATGCCAACCACCGATGTTAGGCAGATTCATCGTCTGGTTATTAAAGAAGCGCGTACCGGTTTAGAGCATGCCAAAGATGGCATTATCGAATTTATTGCTTCGCAATGGAATCACGAGCATTTAGCTAAAGTGCCATACTTGTTAAATCAAGTGCGTGGCGGTTTAGTTATGATTCCATTGGAACGCGCTGCTGCTTTAGTTGAAACCTGCCGGCGTTATATCGAAGAGCAGTTGTTTGAACAAAAAATGATCCCCAACTGGCAGAATCTCGATACTCTGGCCGATGCGATTACCAGTGTTGAGTATTATTTAGAGCGTCTGGTTGAAGACCATGCCAGTCAAGGTGAGACAATTCTTGATGTTGCTGAAGAGAGCTTAACCAGTCTTGGCTATTCTCCGTATTTGCCGTTAACTGTTGCAAGCGATGATGTGCTAGAGCTCGAATCAGAGCAGGATGTTGCTGATACGCTTGAAGTCGAGACCGCTGAGCAAGAGCCGTTAGCAGAGACAGACTGGAGTACTATTGCTCGGGATACCGAAGCAGATAGCATTGCTCATCAGGCTGTTGAAACTGAAGCATTACCGACATTTACCAGTGATAGTTTTATTGCTAGTGGCGATGCTGTTGATCTACCAGCGTTTGTGGATGATATTGAACTCGAAATTGTAGAGAATGATTTTGTCCCTGTAGAACCGTTATTTACGACTGAAGACGTTCACTTGCTTGCCACTGAGGCGACAACTGATGCGGAGGCTGATTTTGTTATCGATCTGGCTCCAGAGATTAATGCAGTAGAGATTTCTGCAGAGTTAGAGTTAAGCGAGTCGAAAGAGTCAGAGCCAGCTTTGCCTGCTAGTCAGCCGCAAACGCTTGATCTCTCTGATATCCCAGATGTTGAACTACCGCAGATTATTATTGCTGAGGCTAGCGAACATGAGCCAGCGGAGCTATCGCTGCAAGACGTCATGTCAAGCTCTGTTGCGCGGGTGAACCCTCCAGCAACCGATGTTCCACCAAGTATTTTGCCGCCACCTGCAGACGAAGAACCGATTGATGAAGAGTTACAAGAGGTTTTCGTTGAGGAAGCAGAAGAGGTTTTAGAAACGCTGAATGAGTTTTATCCGAAATGGCGTGCCAATCAGGATGATCAAGAAGCGTTGACCGAAGTCCGTCGGGCCTTCCATACGCTTAAAGGCAGTGGCCGTATGGTGCGCGCGCTAGTTGCAGGCGAACTGGCTTGGTCGATCGAAAATATGCTCAACCGTGTGATTGAAGGCAGCGTTGAAGTTAGCGAACCTTTGCTGCAGGTGATTGCCGATGTTATTACCTTGTTCCCAGAGTTGGTCGTCGAATACGCTGAGCAACAGCAGCGTCAACGTGATGATGTTGATCAGCTCGCTGCAATAGCCCATGCGTTAGCCCGTAAAGAGCCCCTACCTAATTTTTCTACTGCAACTGCAGTCTCTGATATACCTGATTGGGATGCTAGCGACGATTTTAGCGATTTGGCAGAAGAAGACGCACTTGAGATAAACCTTGAGTTACCTGAACAGGACGTTGCTGCCGAGGCAGATGTTTTGCTCTCTGTAGAAATGCTTGAGGATAATGAAAGTATTGATCCGGTGTTATTGGATATCTTTCACAATGAAGCTCAAGCTCACTTGCAGACACTGGTAGGCTTCTTAGCAGATTGCGCGCAACAGTTGCCAAAAACTATCAGCGATGATTTGCAGCGTGCACTGCATACCCTGAAAGGCAGTGCCTTTATGGCAGGTATTTTGCCGATTGCGCATATCGCTAGCGTGTTGGAAAAGCTCGCCAAAGAATACCAAGCGAATTTATTGGCTGTTGAGTTCAATGAGGCTTTATTGCTCAGCGAAGCAGAACAGCTACTGCGCATCGGTATTGATCAACTAACAACTACACCGTTAAAAGAGATTGAGGGCTCAGCAGCATTTATTGAGAAGCTGGAGCAGGTCATGCATGCGCGTTTAGCTCATGCGGAAGATCTTAAAAATGGTGATCCAAAAGGTGCCCGTGATCCGAAAATTATCTCTACTTTCCTTTCTGAAGGTATGGATATTTTGCTGGATATGGACGAGCAATTGCAGGATTGGCAAAAGCATCCAACTCAGCGTCAGGAGCTTGCAGCACTGCTGGATGAGTTAGTGCGACTTGGCCACAGTGCTGAGCAGGCAGAATTGCCGCAAGTTGAAGATATTTGCAACGCTTTATTAGAGATGTACCAAGCGGTTGAAAACGGTCGCTTATTAACAGAAGAGCGCTTTTTTGCCCAAGCTAAAAAAGCCCATGATGCACTGATTAATATGATGGATCAGGTTGCTGCTGGCCTACAAGTTGAGCCGCAGCAAGAGTGCATTGATGCTCTGTATGAGTTAATGGCTGAGGAACTGCAGTCCTCCGAATTGCCTGATACTTTGGTATTTGAGCCGGTCATTGCCGACGCTAATGACAGCATTTCTACAGTGTTAGAAACTGATTTGGAACCTTTGTTTGACGAAGATTTTGAATCCGATGCTGATCTTGCATTAGAGTTTTCTGGTGTTGAGTCTACACCGCAAGAGCCAGTTGAGTTTGAGTCAGATACAGCTAAAACCAACGAGACTGAAGAAATTTTAACAGTCCTTGAAACTGTGCCAGAACCTTCAGCGGATGAGGTTTTTAGTGTTTCTTGTTTAGATGAAGAGATGGTTGAAATCTTCCTCGAAGAGGCTATGGACTTATTAGAAAGTGCTGGTGAGTCTTTGGAGGCATGGCTTGCATCTCCACAAAGTAATGTGATGTCTGCTTTATTGCGTGACTTACACACCCTCAAGGGTGGTGCGCGAATGGCTGAGATTAAGCCAATCGGTGACTTAGCCCATGAGATAGAGTCATTGTACGAAGGCTTATTAGACGGTCGTTATTCGCATAGTGATGAGCTTGGCGATATGTTGTTGCGCGGCCATGATCGTCTTGCAGTATTACTTGATCAGCTTCAAGCACGTCAGCCAATGCAGCAGCCCGTAGCTTTGATTGAGAGCATGAAAGCTTTTCGCCGAGGAGAAACTGCGCCGCTCATCCAGACAGTTGATACGCTTGAATACCAAGCAGATATAGAGATTTCTGAGGCTACGGGTCAGGACATTAGTGCTACCAAACTTGAAACTGCTGTTCCTGCGAATACAGCTTGGGATGTGGTTGAGTTAGAAAAAGAACTGAATGACGAGAGTGTTGAGAGTGATTTTCCTCGTGCTGCTGCAGAGAATACAGAGTCTTTTACACTTGATAACTTCGATGATGAGCTTGAAGAAAGCTTAGTGCTGCCTGATGCAGAGTCAGTGGAGCCGCAAGTTTCTAGCATAGAAGATGAGCCTGAGTCTGAGACAGTCATTTCAACGCATGATTTACGTGATCCTGAACTCGTCGAAATTTTCCTAGAGGAAGGTTTTGAAATAATTGAGAGCGCGACAGCGGCTTTATTGCGCTGGGTTAAGCAGACTGATAATACTTTAGAGTTGGAAACCTTGCAGCGCGACTTGCATACACTTAAAGGTGGTGCGCGTATGGCAGAAATTCCTGAGATTGGGGATTTAGCCCATGAACTTGAGTTTTTGTACGAAGATTTAAGTGCTGGTAAGTTCAACGTTGGCAGTCCGATCTTTAACCTGTTGCAAGACAGTCACGATGCACTCGCTATCATGCTAGAAGCTGTGCGTGATTATAAAGAGTTACCCGATGGGCAAGCGCTGATTATTCAGATCAAAAACATGCGCACTAATAAAAGTGAGCAGCTTGAAGTGCCGACTAGCCTTCAGGTGCAGGCAGCTCACGAGAGCGCACAAGAAAAAAACGACGAAGTGTCAAGCATCTTCATTATTGAAGCGGATGAGCTTTTAACTGAGTTAAGCACAGCGCTGACTGCTTTTGATAACGCTCCACAATCTGAACAAGCGGTTAAAGATGCGTTGCGTGTTTTGAACACATTAAAAGGCGGAGCTCGTTTAGCTGAAGCGCAAAATATTGGTAACATTAGCCATGAGTTAGAAAGCGAGCTCTTAGCTGCTTCACAGCAAGGTCAGCCATGGCCTGAAAATTTGCGCAGTCATTTCCACACTGCTTACCAACAGCTGCTGGCTGAAGTAGCAAAAATCCGCCAAACATTGCCAGAGCATTTACTGGCACAACTGCTTGTTCAGCCTGAGCAAACAGAGATTGAAGAAAGCAAAGCTCTACAGCTTGCTCAGCCGATCGTTGCAATCAGCGAAGTAGGTCGCAAAACGGTTGATAATAAAGTACTGCCTTTTGTTGAAAAAGCGCAATTACAGGCGGCGGAGAGTAGTGCTCAGCGCGCACCGCAAGAGCAAGTGCGAGTGCCGGCTGAATTACTGGAAGGTCTGGTTAACTTAGCCGGTGAAACTTCTATTTTCCGTGGTCGAGTTGAACAGCAAGTCAGTGACTTTGGTTTTACGTTAGGTGAGATGGAGGCGACGATTGATCGTGTCCGTGATCAGTTACGTCGTCTCGACACTGAGACCCAAGCGCAAATTTTAAGCCGCTACCAAGCTGAAACAGAGAAAGCAGGTTACGAAGATTTTGACCCGCTGGAAATGGATCGCTATTCACAGCTGCAGCAATTATCGCGCGCTCTATTTGAATCTTCTTCGGATTTATTGGACCTCAAAGAAACCTTGGCGGTGCGTAACCGTGATGCAGAGACATTATTACTGCAGCAGGCGCGTGTTAACACTGAACTGCAAGAAGGTCTGATGCGCACGCGCATGGTGCCCTTCGACCGTTTATTACCGCGTTTACGTCGTGTAGTACGCCAAGTATCTGGTGAGTTAGGAAAAAAGGTCGAGTTTGTTGTTGCTAACGCCGAGGGTGAGGTTGACCGTACTGTGCTTGAGCGCATGTTGGCGCCACTTGAGCATATGCTGCGTAACGCCGTTGACCATGGTATTGAGTCAGCAGAACAACGCCAAGCACTGGACAAACCTGCCACAGGTACGATTCGTTTAGAGCTGACTCGTGAAGGTGCTGATATTTTACTGGTACTGTCTGATGATGGTGCAGGTATCAATCTAGACGCGGTACGCAATAAAGCTATCGAACGCGGTTTAATGACCAGTGATGCGTCGTTGACTGATCAAGAGATTATGCAGTTTATTTTGCATGCAGGTTTTTCAACTGCAGGCCAGGTTACGCAGATTTCTGGACGTGGCGTCGGCATGGATGTTGTGAGTGCTGAGATTAAGAAAATCGGTGGCTCGATCAGTATTGATTCGACGCTAGATAAGGGTACTACGTTCTATATTCGTCTACCCTTTACCGTATCGGTTAACCGCGCACTGATGGTAATGGCAGGTGAAGATTCCTATGCGATTCCATTGAATACCATTGAAGGGATCGTACGTATTTCACCTTATGAGCTTGAAGCACTGTATGAGCAAGAGCGTGATGAAGGTAAGCCAGCAAGCTTTGAATATGCAGGACAAAGCTACGAACTGAAATACGTCGGAGACCTGCTCAATAATGGCCAGCATCCAAAGTTGGTCGGACAGACGCTGCCTCTGCCCGTTATTTTAGTCCGTTCGAACGAATACGCGGTTGCTGTGCAAGTCGATGTGCTCGCCGGTTCGCGTGAGATCGTGGTAAAAAGCATGGGACCACAATTTGCCAACGTACATGGTATTTCTGGGGCTACCATTCTCGGAGATGGTCGCGTAGTTGTTATTCTCGACTTATTGGCAATGATTCGTACCGATTACACTCGTAAGGGTGTGAAAGGCGCATCCGATATGACCCTTCTGTCAGCAGTGGAGTCTGACAAGCGTGTGGCTACCTTAGTGATGGTGGTGGATGATTCTGTGACAGTGCGCAAGGTGACAACACGTCTGCTTGAACGCCACGGTATGAACGTGCTGACCGCTAAAGACGGAATGGATGCGATTGCGCAGCTGCAAGAAACTAAACCAGACATTATGTTGCTCGATATTGAGATGCCGCGCATGGATGGTTTTGAGGTTGCAACTCTGGTACGTCATGATGAGTTCTTGAAAGATTTACCAATCATCATGATTACTTCGCGTACCGGTGAAAAACACCGTGAGCGTGCAATGGCAATTGGAGTTAACGACTACCTAGGAAAGCCTTATCAAGAGACTGTCTTGCTTGAAGCAATTCATAAATTGATTAAGAGCGATGACTAACTTTGCAGTGATTCGAGTTGCTGTTGTAGCGGATACCTCGCTGCAACGGCATATTTTGCAACAGTTTTTACTAAAACAAGGTTATCAAGTTGTTCTCAATAGTGATCCGCAACACTTAGATCTTGATGTATTACAGACCTGCGAAACTGATTTATGGCTGTATGGTATGGCCTCTGCAAACGACGATGACTGCATTGTCTTGGATTATTTTTTAGGCGAGGCAACCGTTCCAGTATTGTTTGGCGAAGGCTCTGCTCCTGAGCGTAGCTCTGAAGAATATCCGCGTTGGGAGCGGAGTTTACTGAATAAAATCATGCATTTAACTCGGCACTTGGGTGTCGTGCAAGTTATCAATGAAGTGCCGCTAGTCGCTATGAAAAACGCTATAGCAGAACAGCCGATTGAGTTGCCGCAATGTTTTGCAAACTATTCTGCAGTGCCCGGGCAGCAAGCTAAATATGTTTGGCTATTAGCTGCATCGATGGGTGGCCCGCAAGCGATAAAAGCATTTTTAGATGTGCTGCCAAAGGGTTTACCTTTAGGTTTTATCTATGCACAGCATATTGATCCACACTTTGAGAGCAGTTTACCTCAAGCTGTCGGTCGTCATAGTGAATGGTCAGTGCGGCTCTTCAGCGAACATCCTTGTGTCCGTGAAGGGGAGGTGGTTATTGCGCCGATTCAGCATGAGTTAAAATTTTCTACTGATGGCAGTATGCAAGCCCTCGAAACACCCTGGGAGGGGCCTTATAGTCCTTCTATCGAGCAAATGATGTGTAACTTAGCGCAGCATTATGGCAAGAACTGTGGTGTGATTATTTTTAGTGGGATGGGTAGTGACGGTAGTTTTGCAGCTGAATATGTACAGCAACAAGGTGCGCCCGTGTGGACGCAAAATGCTGATAGTTGTGCTTGTTCGAGTATGCCAGATAGCATTCGAAGCGCAGGTTTTAGCTCTTTGAGCGCCACACCAAAGGGCTTAGCTCAAGCATTAGTACAATATGTTTCAAACCAGCATTCTCAACATAATGATGACATTGAAAGGAAAATATTATGACGCAAGCAGTTGCTACAGAACAGACAGTTGCCCAAATCACTGGTTTACTGCTGACGTTGAGTGATCGATTACTGTTGCTGCCTAACACTGCAGTTGCAGAGTTGGTGGCCTATCGGAATGTGCAGCCTGCTGAAAACTCACCAAATTGGTTGCTTGGCCAGATTGCTTGGCGTGATTTAAGCTTGCCGCTCTTATCATTTGAAGCGGCTGCAAGTGACGTACCTGCCAACTTAGATAATGCGCGAGTTGTTATCATTAATGCGATTGGAGGGCGCCCGAAGTTTCGTTTTTTTGCGCTTCTGATTAAAGGTATTCCGCGCTCGGTGCGTATTGATCACAATCTGCAACGCTTAGCCGATGAGCCGTTACAAGCTTTAGAGCTAGATGCGGTAAGTATTGATGGTGAAGTTGCAAAAATTCCAGACTTGGCAGGGCTTGAGCAAAAATTAGCAGATCTTGATTTGATTTAACTCCTATTTCTATGAGCGTCAAAGCTAAGTCAAATCAGCGGCTTAATCTTGGTTTTTTAGCTCAGATACAATGATGGTATTGCGTCCGGCTTTTTTGGCTGCATACAATGCTTGGTCAATGCGTTCAAACGCATCTTCGAGACTTTCTTGTGGAGATATTTTCCCGACTCCTGCAGAAAAGGTAATGGTGACTGGCTCTCCTCTAAAGTGGAAAGGGCAGGCTTCAATGACTAAACGTAATTTCTCGATCAGTTTTTTACCTTCTGCCAGCGGAGTTTCCGGCAGTAATATGACGTATTCTTCACCGCCAAAGCGAGCGATGAAATCAGTTTTTCTTAAACGCTTACTTAACTCTTGAGCAATGATTTTTAGAACTTTATCACCGGCCAAGTGACCATAGTCGTCATTGATACGTTTGAAATGGTCAATATCAATAATGGTTAATAAAAGTGAGCTGTCATTGCGTTTAATGCGTGCGTATTCTAGTTCCGAGCGCTCATTCAAGGCTGCTCTGTTGGCTATTCCTGTCAAGGGATCCAGTAAGGCTTTTTGACGTTGCTCTTCAAGTTTGATCGACAACTGTTGTGCTTCATGTTCCATTTGTTGTGAATGTTGAACCAAGGCTTGAAAGCGCGCAAGAATGTCAGACTCGCTGTGTGTTCTCTTTTCTTGATAGGTTTGCAAACTAACAATAAAACTATCGAGTCGTGTTTCAACAAGCGTTTTTAAATCATTTAAATCGTTTGATGTCTGTACATCGCTATGAATATTACTGACATGCTTGCGTAAATCTTCATTAAGGGCTTGCGCGTCAGCTGCCGAAGCTTGGTAACCAGCAGAAGTGGCCTGTAGGTTCTCATGAAATGCCGCTAAACGATTATTGAGCTGCAGCAGATACTGTTCTAATTCATTCTTGCCGCCATTAGCAATGTCTAAAATAATAATAGACAGTTCATCTAATAATGGGGCGAGTTCGTACCAATTTAGTCCGCCATCAATTCGTGATCGTAGCTCTAAGACTTGCTGCTCATGTTGGCTGGTGAAAGGTAAGTCATTCATCAACGAAATGAGTGTGTCATGGATATGCTGGGCTACTGAGCTATAAGTGGGCTCAAGCATTTGCGGCAAAGAAAACAGATCATTGTCTTCTGTGCTGGCGACTATGTTTTTCTCTAGTGGCTGTAAAGACGATAATTGTTCGTCCTCTACAGTGTCTATAGTTGAACTGAGTGTCTCGGTATGTTTTTCAACAAGATCTTTAGGATGCTCTGAGACTGGCTCTTCTACATCAAGGTTCACTGTCTGCTCTCTAATCTTGAACAAACGTGCTAAAAATCCTTGTGGTGCTGGAGATGTTAACGTGTTATTCGTAGCAGCTTCTAACGTTTTCTGTTGAAGTTCTTTTAGTTCAGCAAGCAAAGGATAAAGGCTGTAAGGCTGGGCGAGTTTTGAGTTTAGATTTTTCTCAAATGCCTTTAAAGCACGTTGAACTTCTTTAGGAGGCTGCAGAGTTTGCAGCTGTTCAGAAAAACTAACTAGGACTGTGCTAATTGCGATTTTACGTTGATTGATTTTTTCTTCAGATTTTAAAACTGCTTTTTCCAGTAGTTCAACCTGCGCTTCTAATTCAGCATTACTGGCTTCTTTGCGCAGCAACCGGCGTAACATTTGTAGATGATCGTCAAGTTGCTGATCGTTGCCTTCTGCGGCCAAACTACTACGAATCAGCCCGCGTTTAAGCAGATCAACTTGCGCGTTATAGAGCACTTCATTCTTTTCTTGCTTGTCTAACAGCTCAAGATATTTTTTTTTCCATGGCAACGCATCGTTTGACATATCGAGTCCATTTTATTGCTTGAGTAGCTGACAAGTTTATATTGTATTGAGATTTGGCAGTATTATATCCATTGCTACCGGTAAATGGTCAGAAATAGGTATAGGCAAGACTGCCATATTAGCAATTTCAAGCTCTGAACTGATTAGAATGTGATCTAGACAGCGTTGTGGTTTCCAACTTGGAAAGGTTGCCGCGGCTTGTGGTGCGCGTAAGTCTAGCGAACTTAAAGGAGAGTTGCTGAGTAACTCATGTGCATGAGTGTTCATGTCACCCATTAAAACCACATGCTGATAATCACTGACAATCTCACGGACATAGTCTAATTGGAGATTACGTGCCCGTGTGCCGAGTGCAAGGTGCATGGACACTACTGCGATGGCGTCCGCACCGTCACCGATTTTCGCCAAGATTGCACCGCGTCCAGCAGGGCCTGGCAGTGGGTGATCTTCCAGTTTGTTGGGCTGCAAGCGGCTCAGTAAACCATTGCTGTGCTGGGCAAAAGGACCCAAGTTGCGGTTACGTTGCTGGTACCAGTACGGAAAATTACCGAGCTGCGCCAGTTGTTGTACTTGGTTAATGTAGCCTGAGCGGAGACTGCCGCCATCGGCTTCTTGTAAGGCAACTATGTCAAAATCGTTGAGTAAAAAGCCGATTTTTTCCAGATTGCGGTAGCGTTCTTGGTGCGGAATTAAGTGTTTCCAGCTGCGCGTAACGTAGTGACGA
>SMEQ01000554.1_pt1 | contig 11836 bp, 13 predicted proteins | sample 2456281 | NCBI WGS metagenome assembly SMEQ01 (sample SAMN10132596, study PRJNA489261) | soil metagenome | isolation source: day1 antibiotic-loamy sand soil ammended with raw manure from dairy cow... | place: USA | collected 2015-04-01 | reverse complement strand
CGAGAGACGAATATTTTCTGTAGGAATATCACGCGCCAAGCAATAAACCTTGACGAAATAGGCCGCGCATAAAGCCGATGACGCTAAAAAATAATCAAACGGTCCCGGCGCCGAACCATCGCCTTTATAGCGAATGGGTTGGTCTGTGATAACGCTAAAATCATCAAATTTAGCTTCTAGACGCAGATTGTCGAGAAAGTTTACTTTAATTTCCATAGGAGCTTCGCAATAAATGGCCGTTGTAAGATGGCGGCATTATCGCTTTTTTGCCAATGAATAGGTAAAAAAATGCCCTTACTTTCTAAAAAGTAAGGGCATTGCTCAAACAGATTGCTATCTAGAGTTTAGATAGGCAGACGAGAGATTACCGCTAAGTCGTGACCGCCAGGAATATCTTCCTTACGTACAGCCATTACTTTTGCACCCGTGCGTAATGCGCGGCCTGTGATCTCATCAACGATACCATAGTTAACGCCATCGCCTTTGTTTTCGAAAGTCACTTCGCCGGTTTCATCATCGATAAAGCCGTCAACCACACTATCGATGTCCACTAACAAACTATGAATACCACCAAAGGTTGCTAAACGTGCTGCATCGGAAATATCCGTTGTGGTTCTATTCTTACCCGCACGCTCTTGAAAATCGTGGTGGAAAGCTTGGATTTTACTGGCGTAATGCGCATCCAATATCGGCCTTACTGCATTGGCTAATTCAGCTTCGCTCATATGCTCTGGGTTGCCGGCAATGACGTCATCCAGTGCAGACACTGTGCTTAATGAGCGGAATGAAGCTTCTAATGGCTTTGTTGTGGCCAATACTAAGGGGTGGTTCGACTCTGATAAAATAGGGCGAATAGCTGCAGCTATTTTACGAACAAAAGGCGCCTGGTACGAAGTTTGCCCTTGTGCACCGTGTCTATGGCCGGTACCTGTGTAATCTTTGGTCGCAGGTTTGCTACCTACGCTCTCAATGTTTTTAGGCAAGCCGGCTACGATTACTTCTTTAGCAGGCAAATCTGCAGATACTTCAATTAAACGTACAGCATTTTCTGATAGTGCCAGAATATGCGCCGCATGCGGGAATGTAATTGCACGTAATAACGGCTTTAAATGGAAGCGATCCGATACTTCTACAATCGCATTAAGCTTATTAGCCATGCGGTAAGTACGCAATGAATCCGGTGTTACTAAAATAGCTAGGCTGTTTGCCTGATGATTCCAAAAATCATGATCCGCTAATAAAGTGTCAATTTGTTCTTGGACTGGCCAAATACGACGCTTTTCTAAACCCATTTCTTCAAGCTGGGTAATCGCCTTTTTAACTAAATTGCCCAGATTAACGCGACTCTGTGCAATATCTTGTGTTAATGGCGTGGTAGGTAGATAAATAGAAATACAAGCATCGGCACGGACTAAATTTAAATCACCGATTTCTCTTGCGCTTGGCATGTCGACATAATGCATAAAACATCCTCTTAGTTATTGTCTTAGCCCTATACTAGCATGGTGTTAGAGCAAATAGCTAAACGACATCCAACAAAATACGAACAACTGTACATTTATGTGGCAGTGGCGCTAAGTCTTTATTTTTAAAGTGATTATAAGAAGGTAGTGTTGAAACAAAGCCTAACGGATTAGCATCCAATACGGCTAAATGGTAATGCTATACGCTCGCTGTTTGCATGAAACATTATTGGCAACACAACGAGCCTATTAAGCGTGGATTATTTCGTACGCAACTCTTGTAATGCTTCATTCATTTTAAATAGAACAATCAGCAATTCACACCATATTCTGGCAGCCACAGCACCGGCAGTCGCATAAAAAATACCCATAAAAAACTTCATCATAGTAAAGCCTTCATAACCACCAAACATGGAGCTGATACCGCCAATAATGGCAGATGCCAATAGTAGCCAGTACACTGCTGTGATGATTTTTGGGGTTAACATTTTGTCAAAGCTGAGTATATCGTTCATGGCGTCGTCCTAGGGTTTGTTGTTTTTATTAAAGCCGTATCCTTTTAGAATGGCTTGTTTTACTGTGCTTTTACCTGCGCATAGGCTTTCTCTAAGGCATTAAACACGGTATCAGCAAAGTTTGCATCCACATCTTGCTGCTGGTTTAAAATATCGCTGAGGTATTCGTTATCTTCTTTGCCATTCCAGTTTTTGATATAACTGCCCTCTTTATAGCCATGATCTTGACGGAATAAGTTCAATACATTTTTACCAACATACTGCTTAAATAACTGATCAAATTCCATGTCAGAGGCTTCAAGCAAGGCCCAAAAATCAACCACATTGAATTTGCGAGTGGTGATTACGGCGCTGACTAAAGCTTCACAGGCCTCAATAACACCTGCTGTGTTTTCTTTTTTACTTTGCAGCTCGTCAGTAATTTCTTGGGCAATGGTTGAAAATTCACGGCCATCAATCAGCATACTGAGGCCGAAGTGCCAGATATCCACCACTTCTAACTGCACTTGCTGCATATCGGCGTCTTGCTTTTTCCACCACTTATAACCGTAATGGTCTATCAATTCCGCGCATTCAATCCATAGTGCACGAAACCACGCATAATTTTGTTCGCGCCATTGTGGGTGAACTTTGCTATTCATGGTGTCTTGCAATTGCAGCATCACTTCTAATTTATTTTGCATGGTTTTTTCTCGTCTTTTAGGCAGCTAGTGTTTGCCAGCGTATCAGCACAGCTTCGACTAATAATTGGGGATTGGGGTTACTAGCGCCCTGTATCTCCTTCAAACATTTTTGCAGATATTCCAACATTTGATAAGCGCGCTGTATAAAAATAGGGTTCGTTATTAGCTGAGATAATGCTTGCATGCCTTCGGCTTTTTTATCAACGATAAAGTGCTGCTGGATAATCTGCCAAAGCAGCAACTGATTGATTTGCAACCACTGCTCCACAAAGTCGTTTTTTTCAGCATTGGTTTTCCCAGCAGCTTTTAATAAAGCTTCTGTCTCTTTCACAATATGCACTTGGCTTTGCAGTAAGGCGCAAATCAGCTGTTGGCTTTTTTCATAAAGCGCCAGTATTTTTTTCTCGGCATAACTTTGTGCTAGCAAAGGATTACCATTAGCCAGTTGCAGCAGCTTTTCACGATCTGCCGCATCGGCCACTAGGCTTTGCAGCCAAGTATCAGCCTGCTCAAAACTCGGTTGGCTGATAATAATTTGTTGGCAACGTGAGCGAATGGTGGGCAATAAGCGATTGGGGCTACTGCTTACAAGCAGGATTAGGCTGTTTGCTGTCGGCTCTTCTAAACATTTTAATAAGGCGTTTGCCGCGGAGATATTCATCGCTTCTGCTGGCGCGATAATAATCGCTTTTCTGCCGCCTAATTGTGCAGTTTGATTGAGTTGCTCGATCATTGCGCGCACTTGATCGACTTTGATATTTTTGCCATCTGGCTCAATCAATAAATAATCAGGGTGACTGCCAGCTTGGATCAATAAGCAGGATTTACATTGACCACAGGCGTAGTCATACTGCTCTCTGCACAGGGCTTTTTTGGCAAAACCTTGCGCGAGGAATAACTTCCCACTGCCTTGACCACCCGTTAATAGCAAAGCATGGGCTAGACGCCCTTGCTGCAAAGGCTGAACTAGCCGTTGCCAAGTTTCTTGCTGCCAAGGGTAAGGCTGCCAGCTAGGCATGCTGCCACCGTTGCAATAGCTGTGAGAGCACGGCCTGAATGTCGGCTTGTACTTGTTCTAAGGGTTGCGCAGCATTGATTAGCGCGTAGCGCTCCGGGGCTTGTGCTGCACGTTCTAGGTAGGCATCGCGTACGCGTTGATGGAAAGCTTGGCTTTCTAACTCCATTCTGTCTAATGCAGCTCTTGCTTTAGCCCGTGCATGGCCCACTTCGACGGGTGCATCTAATAAGATAACGCAATCGGGGCGCAGTGTTTTCTGCACGAGATTTTCAAGTGCGATAATGGTGCCTTTATCCAGCTGCCTGCCGCCACCTTGGTAAGCATAGCTGGCATCGGTAAAACGATCGCAAAGCATCCATTGGCCTTCGTTCAAACAGGGCAAAATCTTTTGTTCTAAGTGTTGGGCGCGAGCGGCGAACATCAGCAGCAACTCGGTTAAATCTGCCATCGGCTCTGTGTGTTCTTGTAGAATAATCTCACGTATTTTTTCAGCGATTTCTGTACCGCCAGGCTCTCGACTGCATTGTAATTGCACGCCTTGCTGCAGGAGAAACTCTTCAATAAAACGCAGGTTAGTGGTTTTTCCTACCCCTTCCCCACCTTCTAAAACAATAAATAAACCACGCTTATTCTTCATTGCTACCCTGCTTTAACGGTGTAGAACGATAATTGCTGGAACGTTGTAATTGATAGCGTCTAACGGCTTGATTATGTTCAGCTAAAGTCGTCGAAAATTGATGATGGCCATCGCCTTTGGCAACAAAGTACAATTTTCCATTTAATAACGGGTTCGCAGCAGCTAACATCGAGGCTTTGCTCACTAAGCCTATCGGCGTTGGCGGCAGGCCATTGATTGTATAGGTATTATAAGGTGTGGGATTTCTTAAATCACGGCGGGTAATACGGCCTTTGTAGCCCTCACCCATGCCATAAATTACCGTGGGGTCGGTTTGCAAGCGCATACCTTTTTGTAGTCGCTGTACAAAAACACCAGCTATTTGCTCCCGTTCGCTATCGACGGCGGTTTCTCGCTCAATGATAGAAGCCATAATAAGCAATTCATAAGCATTTTTGTACGGTAGCTTTTTACCTTGCGCTTCTTGCCATGCTTCATCCAAGGCTTTTTCCATCGCTTGAAAAGCGCGGCGCAACACATCACTGTCTTTATTGCCTTTGATATAGCGATACGTATCGGGGAACAATAGTCCTTCACTGTGTGAATAACGTGGGCTAGCCCCGAGAACGCTTAGTAACGCTTCTTCGTCTGTAGAATTTATCGTGCTGATAATACCATAACTTTTTTGCAGCGTTGTGATCGCATCACCTATTGTTTGTCCTTCGATAAACGTTACAGGATAATCAATCACTAAACCGTCATTCATGGCATCTAATAAATCCAGTGCCGACATGCCAGGATGCAAGTTATATTCACCCGCCTTAATCGCAGTGTGGCCAAGTAACCTTGCATACCAAACAAAAACCGGCGGATAGGGGTAATACCCTTTTTGCGCCAGCTTAGCGGCGACTTTGTAAACGGAATCGCCGTATAGAACATCGACAATTTCTGTTTTCTCGACAGCAATGGGCCGCTTAAGCGTCTGTAAAAGCCATTGTGCAGATACAGCCCCAAGGATGATTAGGCTGAGCAATAAAATCAATAAACGGCGCATCAGGATTTACGTAAAAATTGCTGAAGTTGCTTTTGTAACTGGCGGGTAACAGGCCCTACTTCAAAGTGATGCTTGTCCACCGCCAATACAGGCACTATGCCTATGAGTGCATTAGTGATAAAGACTTCTTTAAATTCATTCATACGAGAAATTTCAGCCTCTAAGCATTCTTTACCAATGGCAGGGGCTAAAGTTTCTACCACTAAGCGGCGCATAACACCGGCAACGCCACTATTATCCAGTGATGGCGTAATAAGCTCACCTTCAGGGGCAATCGCAAAAAAATTCGACATAGTACCTTCGACATAGGTGTTAAATTGGTCTTTCATTAGACCTTCATAACAGTCGCTATCGAGCAGCTCTTGCCGTGCTTTGATTTGATCTAGGCGATTAAGGTGTTTGATGCCTGCTAAAGCCGGTTGCGCCGATAAGCGCCAGTTGCAGGTTAAGGTTTTAACACCTTGTTGCTGATGGAGACGTGCTAAACCTGCATCATAAGGCATGAGCAGCATAATGCGCGTGGGCTTGCTGTAGGGTTTTGGCATATAGCCAGAGTCCGAACTGCCACGCGTCAGCATGTATTTTAAACGCCAAGTGGTATCGGGCTGCTTTGCACTTTCTGCGAAGGCAATGGCTAAGTCGTCAAGCAGCTGCTGACGACTGATGGTAATGCCTAATCGGTTAGCACCATGCAACATGCGTTCAAGATGTAGCTCCAGTAAAGGGGCTACATCGCCACGCAAACGCATAGTTTCGAATAGGCCATCACCAAAGGCCAAACCACGATCAAATACCGAGACAGTATCTTGCGGCTGGCCGTTAACCCATGTGTGTTGGTTTAATGCATTCATTTATGCATTCTACCGTTATTCAACGCGGCTGAATAGCAAGCTTCCGTTTGTTCCACCAAAACCAAAGGAATTGGATAAAGCATGATCAATACGCATTTTCTGTGCCGTGTGTGGCACATAGTTCAGCGTACAACCCTCATCGGGGTTATCTAAGTTGATCGTTGGCGGTGCTATTTGGTCGCGAATCGCTAATACGGTGAATACGGCTTCTAATGCACCGGCCGCAACTAAAGCGTGACCAATCATCGACTTCGTGGAGCTTACTGCCACTTTATCCGCTGCATCACCCATCAATTTGATAACAGCTTGAGTCTCAGCAATATCTCCTGCACGTGTGGATGTACCGTGTGCATTGATATAGTTAATTTTATCGGCATCGATATTGGCATCACGCATAGCATTACGCATGGCACGGTAAGCACCATCACCGTCAGCCGGTGGCGATGTCATGTGATAAGCATCGCCGCTCATGCCAAAGCCTGTGACTTCTGCATAAATTTTAGCGCCGCGTTTTTTCGCCGCTTCATATTCTTCAAGTACTAATACACCCGCACCGTCACCTAGAACAAAGCCATCACGATCTTTATCCCATGGGCGGCTAGCCGCTTGTGGATCGTCATTGCGTTGTGATAATGCGCGTGCCGCACAGAACCCCCCTAACCCCACAGGCGTAGTCGCTTTTTCTGCACCACCGGCAAGCATCACATCAGCATCGCCGCTTTGAATCATGCGCGCTGCCAAGCCAATACAGTGTGTACCTGTGGTACAAGCCGTTGTAATGGCAATATTGGGGCCTTGCATGCCGTACATAATTGATAAATTACCGGCAATCATATTAATGATAGAACCTGGCACAAAGAAAGGTGAAATGCGACGAGGGCCACGCTCAACAATGGTCATTTTGCAGTCTTCAATTGCCTGCAAACCACCAATACCCGAACCAATAGCAACACCTACGCGCTCAGCATTTTCTTCGTTAATTTCCAAGCCTGCATCGCGCATGGCTTGTACACCTGCAGCAATACCGTATTGGATAAACAAGTCCATTTTACGGGCATCTTTTTCAGCAAAGTAGTCACCCGCATTAAAATCTTTCACCAAACCAGCAAATCGCGTGCTATAGGCTGAAGTATCAAAATGCTCTATAAGGCTGATGCCGCTTTTACCTTGTAAAATAGCCTGCCAAGCAGTTTCAACCGAGTTTCCTACTGGGGATAACAGACCTAGACCTGTGACAACAACACGTTTTTTTGACACAAAAACCTCCAGTGACACGCTGGCAATATAATCAACATCCAGCCTTATTTTATATAAAAAAAAAGCCGTTCTATAGAGGCATAGAAACGGCTTTTATCACGCAGTTACACTAATAAAATTAGTCTAAATGCGTTTTAATGTAATCGATAGCTAGCTGAACAGTGGTGATTTTCTCAGCTTCTTCGTCTGGAATTTCTGTTTCGAATTCCTCTTCAAGAGCCATAACCAACTCAACGGTATCTAAAGAGTCTGCGCCTAAATCTTCAACAAATGAAGCATCAGCTTTTACATCTTCTTCTTTTACACCTAGTTGCTCAGCAACAATCTTTTTTACGCGTTCTTCAATGTTACTCATGGTTTCAGTAAACTCCCAATGATTTTTATCGATCATGTAGTCGGTATAACTACGTTAATTAAGGTTTGGTTTTTAGCATAACAAAACTGTGCGCGCATTGTACTCCGAATCTATAAGCTATAACAACTTTTCATTGCCTTTGCGTTAGAAAAACGCTGAAAAGTAGAATAGCCTACAAAAACAGCTACTTAAACCATATACATGCCACCGTTAACATGCAGCGTGCTACCGGAGATATAGGAAGCATCATCACTAGCTAAAAACGCTACTGTTGCGGCGACTTCTTCTGCATCACCTAGGCGGCCTAGCGGGATCTTTGCCATCAATGCTTGCTTATGCTCATCAGCCAGCTCTTTAGTCATATCCGTATCGATAAAACCAGGCGCTACACTATTAACCGTGATAGCACGCGAGCCTAGCTCTGCAGCTAATGCACGCGAGAAACCTTCAGCACCGGCTTTAGTAGCAGCATAATTAGCTTGACCTGCATTGCCCATAGAGCCTACCACAGAACTGATAGTAATTATGCGACCCCAGCGGGCTTTTGTCATACCTTTGATGCAAGCCTTAGTGACTAAAAATAGTGAACTTAAATTGGTTTCAACCACATCATCCCACTCTTCGTCTTTCATACGTAAGAATAAGTTGTCTTTGGTGATACCAGCGTTGTTAACTAGCACTAAAGGCGCACCAAACTGCTCACCAATTTCTTTGACCAGGGCTTGAATCTGTTCTTTATCAGTAACGTTTAATACTTTACCCGCACCTTCAATACCAGCATCGGAAAAGCGCTGGCTGATAGCATCGGCGCCTTTTTCACTGGTCGCCGTACCTATAACAATAAAACCATCGCGACCTAAACGATCCGCTATTGCCTTGCCAATGCCACGGCTGGCACCGGTAACTAAAGCAACTTTTTTATCTGTACTCATATTATCCCCTTATTATTTTAACGCGGCTAAAGCATCTAAAAATGCTTGCTCTTCTTCGATAGCCATACAGCTTAATGATTTATCAATACGCTTGTTTAGGCCGCTCAATACTTTACCTGGTCCACATTCTACGGTGGTATCAATACCTTTGCTAACCATAGCCTCTACACAAGAGACCCACTTCACGGGGCTATAGATTTGCTGCACCAGTAAATCACGAATTCTCTCAACATCGCTTTCCGCTTTTGCATGCACATTATGCACGACCGGGATTTCAGGCTGTAAAATAGTGATGCTCGCCAATTCTTGCTGAAGCTTTTCACCGGCTGGGCGCATTAAATCCGTATGGAAAGGCGCGCTAACCGGTAAAGGCAAGGCACGCTTAGCACCAGCTTCTTTTAATTTCTCTATCGCTCTATCGACAGCGGATACTTTACCGGCAATAACCACTTGGCCCGGCGAGTTATAGTTAACCGCTTGCACGCATTCGCCTTGACTGGCCTCTACACAGATGCTGTTAATCACCTCATCATCCAAGCCGATAATTGCCGCCATTGCGCCTACGCCAACCGGCACAGCTGTTTGCATAAACTGGCCACGCGCACGTACCAAACGGACAGCATCGGCAAAATCCAAACTGCCAGCACAAACCAGTGCGGTGAACTCGCCTAAACTATGGCCTGCCATTAAACTCGGCTTAGCACCGCCTTGCTGCAACCATAAACGCCATAAAGCGACAGATGCGGTTAACAAAATCGGTTGGGTTTTTTCAGTTAAGTTAATATCGGCCTGCTCGCCTTCTTGCACCAACTGCCACATATCGTAGCCTAGCGCTTCTGATGCTTGCGCGAAGGTTTCTTCGATTAATGGATACTTGGCGGCCACATTCGCCAGCATACCTATTTTCTGTGAACCTTGACCTGGGAAAACAAAGGCCACATTACTTTTTGTTGTCATAATAATTCCACCTATACAGTGCCGGATGAAAATGCGTGTTTTAGCTGGCCGACCATATCATTTTTCATCAAACGGTGTGTTTGCTGTAATGCATAAAAAAAAGCTTTTTGGTCAGCATGGCCATGGCTTTTAACCACTAAACCCTGCACACCTAATAAGCAGGCACCGTTATGAATTCTTGGATCTATGCTGTTTTTAACCCGATATAAAGCAGGCCAAGCAAATAAGGATAGAAGGCGCGACAGTATATCTGCCCGCACTTCTTGACGAATTTTTTGTAGAATATAGCTGGCAACACCTTCGGATGCTTTTAAAGCAATATTACCAACAAAGCCATCGCAGACGATGATATCGGCCACGGCATCGAACATCCTGTGCCCTTCAACGTAACCTATATAATTCAAATCTGCATGTGCTGACAATAAAGCAGCGGCTTGTTTGACTTGGCTATTACCTTTGATGTCTTCCTCACCATTGTTCAATAAGGCGACAGAGGGGCTAGCTTTATCTTTCGCTACAGCAACCATTACGCTCGCCATACGAGCAAACTGCAATAAGTTTTCTGCGCTGCAATCAACGTTTGCACCCATATCCAATAAATAGCTATGGCCGTGCATTGTGGGTAGTGCACCGCAGATGGCTGGCCTATCAATACCGTTAATCATGCCTAGCATGCGCTTACTAATCGCCATCAGCGCACCGGTATTACCAGCACTAAGACAAGCACTTACCTCGCCCTCTTTTAAAAGGCTAACGGCTGCATGGGTAGAAGAACGTTTTTTATGGCGCAAAGCAACAACAGGCATTTCATCCATAGCAATCACTTCATCCGCATGAATAATACGAATACGATCTTGATAAGGACTGCGCTGCGTTAATTGCTGAATAAGGGAGCTGTCACCAACCAAACACACAGAAACATCTTTCTGCTGTTTTAGAAAGCGAAGTGTAGCGGGGATAATAACACGGGGACCGAAGTCCCCGCCCATAACATCAATGGCAATTGAATGGACTGCCATTTCTGTAACGATTAATCGTCTTTGCCGGTATCTACAACTTTACGACCACGGTAAAAGCCATCAGCTGTTACGTGGTGACGCAAATGCACTTCACCACTGGTGCTATCCACTGATAAAGCTTTTTCTGTGAGTGCATCGTGCGAACGACGCATATCACGACGTGAACGAGTTTTCTTACTTTTCTGTACTTCTACGGGTGCATCACCCGCAAAAGATTGATACGTTTGCTTACCTTTACACTGACCGGGCTCATGATAGCTAACAAATGGCATCGCTAACAGCAATTCATCTTCTAATATTTCATTCAGGTCAACTAAGGCGTCATCCTCTACCAGCAGAGGATCTCTAACTTTTGTCAGCTCTCTAGCTTGTACATCATTTTTTACAGCTGCTAAAGCAATGGTAGATGAAAACTCAACCGCCACAGGCTCTAAACAACGCTGACATACCATCTGCGTTGAACAGCGCACCCAGCCATCAATACACGGGATGTGCCGCTCATCTACACTAAACTGTATTTCCGCCTCTACTATCCCTTGCTCTGCAACTACCGCACCAGAAACACGTGGGAAAGCTGTGAGATCAGAACTCACCTTGAAGCAGGCTTGATTAATAGCTAGCTTTCGCAGTTCGGCTTGTTTAGGGAGAGGCTCACTTATCATAGGCGCGCAATCATAGTGATTGTCGGGGTTCATGTCAAAAATATTTACTGTAAACTAACAGCTTTTCAGATGATAACTTATTCATTATTAGTCACAATTTATGAAACATAGCAAAAGCCGCATTATTCTCGCCTCCGGTTCGATTTATCGCCGTCAACTTTTAAGCAAGCTACAAGTCGATTTTGACTGGCAAAGCCCCGATGTCGATGAAACCGTGCAAACTGGTGAAACCCCAGAAACCTTGGTTAAGCGCCTATCCATTAGCAAAGCCCGTGCCGTGGCCGCGCAATATACGCATAGCAATAGTCTAGTTATAGGCTCCGATCAAGTTGCTGTACTGAATGGGCAAATACTGGGCAAACCGCTCCATCATGCACGGGCTGTAGAGCAACTACAGCAGTGTAGTGGCGAGTCTGTGGCGTTTTTAACGGGTTTATGTGTAATAAACTGTAAA
>SMEQ01000507.1_pt1 | contig 11873 bp, 9 predicted proteins | sample 2456281 | NCBI WGS metagenome assembly SMEQ01 (sample SAMN10132596, study PRJNA489261) | soil metagenome | isolation source: day1 antibiotic-loamy sand soil ammended with raw manure from dairy cow... | place: USA | collected 2015-04-01 | reverse complement strand
GGTAGTATCCCTAAGAGTGTGTAATTTCTATCTTGATTTCTTACAAAGTTAAACATTATTTTCTTTTTTAGTTCCTAAGAATAAAGGGCTGCGGAGCGAAGGCGTAGCCGAAGCGGAACAGCCCTTTATTCTTCCCATTTAAATTTCCCCTGTTCATAATCCAATTTAGGTACTTTTCTTTCATAAGCTTTCCGAGACATACTGACTCCTGCTAATAATAATATGGTAGCATCCGGATTTGGTGTTCGTTTATAATCCCGATTAAGTCGTTCTACCCAATTAGTAGAATATATCATAGAGCGAACCCTATAATCATAGCTAAAATAGGTAAAGTGTAAGTCATTTCGTGGATTGTTTTTTCGCCTTTTAAAATAGGGGTAAAGCTTAGCCCATTTCTATCATCCTTAATGACACTAAACCTTAGGATTATAGATGCTTAAATATACAAATTCAATGCAACTACAAGCATCTGAATAATAAAAATAATAAAAAAACCATATACATATGATATTAATTAATTAAATTGCATAGATAATATTATATCATCTTTTAAAACACAAAATCATGAAAAACAAATCTACTTTTTACACCATTTTGATTTCCTTAAGCTTCTTATTATTTGGAAGTTTACAGAAATCCATGGCACAGACTTTATTACCAATACCTGATCATTTTACCATTTATAATACTGGTGTCAGGGGCTATTGGTTTACCGCTCCTACTGACTTTGTTATCACAGGCTTAAAAGTTCCATCTGAAGCAGGTACAGGAACACAAAATATACAGATCTTTTCTATTGAAGGGGTTCCATCTGAATATCCTCAATCTGAAAGTAACTTCACAAACTTAGCATACATAAAAGGGGCACCAAATGGGGTTATACAAAATGTAAACATCAATGTTACAGCCGGTACTAAAATTGGTATATTTGGTGCTGCAGGAACAAACACTTCTTATTCCTGGTCAGTAACGCCCTACATTACAACTATTGGTGTCCATTCGGTTGAACTTAAAAGACTTCTTTATCAAGGTGACATTGATGTGAACTCAGCACCTAATTATTCAGTAGAATCTTCTGGACCTTTAGGTAGAATTGAAATGTATTATACTTGTATCAAGCCTACTGCTGATGCAATAATTACTGACGAAGTTTCTCCTTGTTTATTTAATTTCAGTGTTGATAATGCTCAAAATGCAGATTCATATGCATGGGATTTTGGTGATGGTTCTCCAATTGCTACTGGAACAACTACGGTTCATTCCTATGCTGCATCTGGAAGCTATATTGTAAAAGCCATTTTAATTAATGATTGTGATTCGACAACTGTCCTAAAAGCTGTAGCGTGTGCAACAACTGGCATTGATGAAAACTATAAAGCGTCAGATCATATTCAACTATACCCTAATCCAGTTACAGATATATTAACTATAAAAAGTAAAAATAATCTCGGTATAAAATCGATTGCTATCATCAATATTATAGGTCAGCAAGTTTTTCAAGCAACAGTTCAAAATAATGAAGAACAAACCTTCAATGTCGCTCATTTAGCTTCAGGAATTTATGCTGTTCATATCGAAACAGATCAAGGTTTGCTGATTAAAAAATTAGAAATTGTGAAATAATTACTACCAATAAGTGTTTATTAAATAACAAACGCCTCCGATTTGGAGGCGTTTGTTATTTAATGAATATAAATCATTTTTTCAAAATCAAAATTAATAAAATTTATATTAATCTTTTCTTTCTAATATATATTGATAAGATACTTTCGTGCTTTGAAAACCTCCCGTGCTCCTAGTCAAATACACTTCTCAAGTCTCAGAACCCCAAGATCCAAAACACAACTTATCGAAGTAAAATCTCCCCCTCCCCAAGTCTCCCAGTCACAAACCTTATCACGGCTCAGCAACTTCAAACCCGTAATTCAACTTATCGCAAGAGAAAAACATCACCGCCCCAATCTACGCTGTCATCAAACTACAACCTCTCAATGCCGCATGATCTAACCGACCTAAAATCTCAAAAGCATCATCATTTTCAACTCTAACCAAATCTTCAGTGGCAATAAAACAACAAGAATCAATATTCGCTAAATCGATGATGTTTAATGCCCCTTGACCTGTGTAAGTAGTGCGAAGTGGATCACCTAAATCGCGAACCATAGGTTTGAAAGCTGAATTGCCATAAAATGTTTCACCACCTCTGGTATATGCTTGACCTAACAATTCCGTCATGCCGTATTCAGATAAAACTTTAGGATTATTCCAGCGTTCTTTTAGATAAGTGTGCACTTGCGTTCGATTCCAATGCTCGCGGCGACCTTTCATGCCACCCGTTTCCATAACCCACACACGACTTAAATCTAATTCGTGAGCCTCAGCAAAATCTAATAAAGCGAAAGTAACGCCTAAAAGAATAATCTGTTTATTACCGTGTTTATGATGCTCGATAGTTTCAATTAAAGAAGCCCAATCATGGAGATAGAAACTACTGGGATCGCCACTCTCCTGAATAAAATCCTCTGCCATATACGCTAATGAAGCATCTTTACGTTCTAAGTAAGAAGGTAGTAAACACAAGAAAATAAAATCTTCGGCGGGACCATAAGCGCGTTCAAAATGATAGTGAAAACTATCTCTGTACCGTTGAGCACTTTTAACGTGGTGTAAACTTCGTTCTATGCCGGTTGTGCCACTGCTACCGAAAAGAAGCTCAGGCTCAAACTGACCAGAAGTAACCGCATGGGTTTTAAAGAAAATGATGGGTAAAAAAGGAATATCCGTAGTTTCTTTAACTTCCTCAGGATTCACTTTGATGGCATCCACATATTTTCGATATATTTCATTATGTTTATATTGATATTGGAAAACGTCTATATAAAGTGAAGAGGTTTGTTCTTCTGGAATGGATTGAATCCAGTCTTTTTGGCGGTAAAATTCCTTAATATTGAACATGATGTCAAAGTCTATGATACAAAAATATACAATATTCGTTCTCTTGACAATTCTTTTCACGGCATGTGTCAAAGAAGAAGTGAATGTATTTCCTGATGAACCCGCTATTCAGTATTTAAATATGGCGCCGACCCGTTTAAATCTTTTAGATACCACGGCTTTAATTGAAATGCAATTTTCTTTCCAAGATGGCGATGGTGATATAGGTAAAGATCCTGCGGAAGAACAAATGAATATTTTTTTGAAGGACTCCAGAGATACGACTTCCGAATTATTCACTTATGCCTATCCTTTCCCTTATATTCCAGAAAGTAAAAGGCCTAAAGGTGGATTAGAAGGCACCGTAACCATGAAGTTAGGTAGAGAGTATTTTCCACCAAAAGATTCCTTGCATATCGCTTTAGGAAAAGATACCTTAGTGCTTCATATCTTTATTGAAGATGACGCAGGAAACATAAGTAATACCATCACAACAGATACGATATACGTAAGTATGTAAGCGCTTACACCTATGAAAGATATAAAAACGCAATTAGATTTATTTATCAAGAAATTCTACTGGAATCAGATGATTCGAGGAGGGCTTTGGGCTTTAGTGTTCATAGCTTCTGTCGGATTATTATTGATTGGCTTAGAATACTTTTTTTACCTACCCGCATGGCTTAAAATTCCATTAGTAAGTTTATATCTGCTTGTAAGTTTTTATTTATTGATTAAAGGGTTTGGAATTCCTTTAATGAAGAGGATGGGGTGGTTGCCCAGAATGACTTATAAAGAAGCTGCGTTATTAATTGGCACTCATTTTAAAGAAATTCAAGATCGATTATTGAATTTATTGGAATTAGAAGAAACCGCAGATGTAGGTGCAGAACATCCACTCATTTTAGCGAGTATCACACAAAGAACGGAGCAGTTGAAGATATTTTCTTTTCCGAAAGCTATTAATCTCAACGCCAATAAGAAATATATTAAATGGTTAGTTCCCAGTTTCTTGGTTTTGTTGCTAATAGCATGGTTAGCTCCTCAGGTTTTAAAAGATACCAGTTACAGATGGGTCAATGCGCAACAAAGTTTTGATCCGCCGGCACCTTTTACATTTAATATCAATGAAAAAGGATTGAAAGTTGCGCGAAATAGTGATGTATTGTTAGATGTTCACTTAGAAGGTGGGCATTGGACGGAAGAGTTTTATTTAGTCGTTGAGGGGAAGAAATATGGAATGCAAGCCATGAAATCTAATTGGTTTCAGTATAAATGGAGTAAAGTAGACGGTCCTTTTGAATTTTATTTCCAGGCAGGTAGATATAAGTCTCCTGTTTATCAAGTGGAGGTTTTTGATAGAGCACAAACTTTGTCCATGGAAATGGAATTGAAATATCCTGCTTATACGCAATTAAAAACTCAAACACTAAATGGGTTGTCGGACGTTCAAGTTCCAGAAGGAACTGAAGTGGTTTGGAAAATTAAAACGGCACATGTATCCGCTTTAGAAGTCGTGTGGGATGAAAATCAAAAAGAAATACTTGCTCCTAACAGTGATCATTTATTTGAGTGGAAAAAACAAATGTTTGAGGCCACGGATTATGAACTTTTACTGAAAAACAAAGAGGACCCTGAAGGTATTACTTTAGCTTATGAAATAAAAGTGATAAAAGATGAAGCACCTCAAATTCAGATGGAACGTTTGTCACATGAAAAAGATCAGCGTCAATTAGTGCTATCAGGAGCTGCGAGTGATGATTATGGGTTGACAGCCTTGTCGTTTATATATCAAATCTTAAATAGCAAAGGTGAAATAAAGAAAACAGAACGCATCGCATTACCTTTTAAGCAGGGCGCAAATGCAGCTTATTTCGAACACTATATCGACATGTCAGCTTGGGCGATGAAAATAGGTGAAAAAGCACAATATTTTATAGAAGCCAGGGATAATGATGCCATTAATGGACCGAAAACGACAAGAAGTGAAGTGTATGTTTTTGAAATGCCATTAGCGAGTGAATTAGATGGAAAAATTCAGGAACATGCAGAAAAAGTACAGCAGGGCATGGATCAAACGATGAAACAGTCGCAACAGATGGAGGAAATGTTCGAAAGAGCAAAAACGGATTTATTACAATCTAAACAATCTAATTGGGATCAGCAGCAAACGATAAGAGAGTTGATGGAAACTCAAGAACAGATGTTAGAACAGTTAAAGCAAACCCAAGAAGATTTAGAACGACAATTAGAAGATCAAGCTTTAAAAGAAGAGGATAGTCCTTTAGATGATAAAAGGGAAGAGTTGGCGAAGCAATTAGACGAGTTGAAAAATAAAGAATTAGAAGAGCAACTTAAAAAATTACAGGAGTTATTGAAAGAACAAGATAAATCTAAGGCATTAGATGCTGTTCAAAAAATTCAAGAACAAAATAAACTCTTTCAGATGGATATGGAGCGTATTCAATCTTTAATTGAACGTTTGAGTATGCAAAAAGCTTTGGAAAAAATGGCGGAGAAAATGGAAGCCCTGGCTAAAGAGCAACAAAAAACAGCAGAAAAGACTACTGATCAAGCGAAAGAACAGCAAAAAGTGAAGGATGCTTTTAAGGAATTAAAAGAAGAGTTAGATAAAGACGTGTTTCCGAAAAATGATCAAATGAAACAACCTTTAGGCTTGGAGGATATCGCGGAAGATGCTGAAGATTTAAAGAAAATGCTGGAGGAGCTTCAAGAAAAAATGGATGCTTCTCCGTCGTCACCAAGTAATAAAAAGCAACAGCAGGATGCAGGTCAGAAAATGAAAGAGATGGCTAAAAAAATGCAAGAACAAGCTGCAGGATTAGACATGAAGCAAATTGATATTGATTTAAAAGCCGTTCGTCAATTATTGACTAATTTAATACGCTATTCCTTTGAGCAAGAAGAATTAATGGAAGCAGAAAGACATACGCCTGTTGGAAGTCCAGCTTTCGCAAAGCATGCTCAAAAGCAAAAAGAATTGAATAGGAATGCCAGTATGATGAGTGATAGTTTGACTGCACTTTCACAACGCATTATGGAGTTAGGGCCAAGCATTCAAAGAGAGACGCATCAATGGATTCAAAGAACAGATAATGCGGTGCATAAATTGGTGCAGCGAAATGTACAGCAAGCAAGAATAGACCAAAGATATGCCATGAGTCATGCTAATAATATGGCGAATACCTTAGAAGAAATGATGGGTCAGATGATGCAAATGCAAGCTATGGGGATGCCCTCAGATGGAGAAGGAGGAGAAGATGGCATGCCAGCTCCAGGGAAAGGTGATAAATCAGGTCAAGGCATGGAAGACATTATTACGGGTCAAGAGCAATTAGGTCAAGATATGCCAGGTTCAGAAGATGGAGGAGAACAGTCAGGTGAAGGGCAAGGAGCATCTGGTGAAAATGGGAAAGACGGTAAAGAAGGACAAAATGGTGAGGGAGAAGGACAAGAAGGGGAAGGAGATGGAGACCAAAGTGGAGGAAATGCAGAGCAAGTAGCTAAATGGATTCATGCACAACAGCAATTGAAAGCCAAAGTGAAAAATATGGAAGATAGGGCTAGAAGTCAAGGTCAAGGAAATAGTCCTTTAGCGAAATTGTTAAAGGAAATTCAAGACGCGATGAACAAGCAAGAAGAAGATGTGTTGTTTGGAAGATCTGATAAAAAACAACGGATGCATACTCAACAAGAAATCATGCAGCGTTTGCTGGAAGCGGATAAGTCCATGAGAGAGCAAGATGAAAGTGAACAAAGAAGAGCGGATTTAGCTAAAGAGGTCAAAACAAGACCGATGCCGGCAGAGTTGGGTGAGTATTTGAAACAACAACAAAGAAAATACCAAATGAATATGCCTGAGGATGTACCTTTGAAAAAACCATATAAAGAAATGGCAGAACGATATCTGAGAAATCTAAAATAAACGTGTACTTTTGCATGCGTTTAAAATTATATACATGAATCACGAAAAGGTAAAAGCTTCAGAATCACGCATTTTTAAAGCAGTTTTCCCAAATACAACCAATCATTATGATACTTTGTTTGGTGGAACAGCCATGCAATTAATGGATGAAGTTGCTTTTATCACAGCTACTCGTTATTGTAGAAAAAGAGTAGTGACCGTGAGTAGTGATAAAATAGATTTTAAAAAACCTATACCTGCAGGAACGATTGTGGAATTGGTAGGAAGAGTGATTCATGTAGGTACGACAAGTATGCAAGTGTATGTCGAGATTTACATTGAGCAGATGTATGAAGAGCATAGAGAGGCTGCAATAAGTGGTACTTTTACTTTTGTAGCTATTGATCAAAATAAGAATCCTATACCAGTAGAGTCGTAAATGATGATATGTATAGATATTGCCTATCTAATATGAAATCCCATGAAAAAACAAATACCTCCTTTTAAACTTAAAGCTTGGAAACAATTAATCGCTGATCAAAAAGCCAATCCAAATTGTTTTTTTGGTTGCATGGAACAAAATAGAAAGTCAGAAGACTTTGTATTTAATTTAGGAAACTTAAGTTTTGATTTAAGTAGAAATTATTGGAAACAAAATACGGTTCAGCATTTATTGGATTGGTCTCAAGAAAGAGAATTGTTCAAAATGTTGAAATGCTTATTGAATGGTGAAGTCGTCAATGATACAGAGGGAAGACCTGCATTGCATCCGCATTATCGTGATTTTTCTAATATTACTTCTGGAGCATCCTGTTTTCAAACTTCTATAGCAGGAATTGAGCATTTTTATAATCAGATTACAGAAGGGAAGTGGACGACTATTCAAGGGAAACCCTTTAAAAAAATCGTTAGTATAGGCATTGGTGGAAGCGATGTGAGTTTGGATTTTTTGGTGAATGCCATTCCTGATTTAAAAGATGCTGTTTTAGAAGTTGATTTTTTAAATCATATTGATGCGGAAAGTTTTGACAGACTTTTGTCTTCCTTAGTTTTAGAAGAGACGCTTTTTATAGTCATTTCTAAGTCTTTTACAACGCAAGAAACGATGTTGAATGCGCATGTAATCAAAGAGATTATCATAGAAAAGTTAGGTCAAGAAGCTTTCGAAAAACATTTTATAGGAATCACGGCTAACGAAAAAGAAGCATTGACTTTTGGGATAAAACAAGAACAAATTTTGACTTTTTGCGAAGGTTTGGGTGGGAGATTTAGTGCTTGGGGACCTCCAGGTTTAGTCGTAGCACTCAATTGGGGATTTACGCATTTTTGTGATTTCTTAAAAGGGGGACATTTAATAGATTTACATGTCATGCAATCTTCGAAAGAAGAAAATCTGCCTTTACATTTAGCTTTATTGAGTATTCTTTATGCTCAATTGTATGAAGCTAAGCAAGAAGTGATCATTCCTTACCAAGAAAGCATGCGAGGATTGATTCCTTATTTGCAGCAAGTCGCCATGGAAAGTAATGGAAAATCTGTGAATAAAAAAGGCGAAAAAATCACTTATGATACGGTAAATACCGTTTGGGGTGGTGTTGGAAACAAAGCGCAGCACACTTTCTTTCAATGGTTACATCAAGGCACGCATTTTACACCCATGGATATGATTTTTGTAAAAGAAGCGCATCCGAAATGGCCTAAGCATTATGACTTAATGTATAAAAGCTATTTAGGACAAATTGAAGCTTTGAGTTATGGAACAGAGAAATATCATGAATATTTTAAAAGTCAAGTGAATCCTGCGAAAGTAGGAGATTTTGAAAATGCTTATAACAGCAAAGGTAGTGTTCCTGTCAATGAGGTTTATTTGCAAAATTTATCTCCTTGCAGTATTGGTGAATTAATGGCTGTTTATGAATATAAATATATCATTCAAGGTCATTTATTGAATATCAATAGTTACGATCAGTTTGGCGTAGAATTAGGTAAGTTTTTAAGTAAAAATATTTCCATTATAGATACGCAATCTGATGAGAAATAATACAAATACAAATACAATTGCAAATACATGAAACATATATTAATAACAGGGGGCGCAGGTTTTATAGGCTCTAATTTGATTGAGCATTTTTTAGAAAAAAACTATAAAGTAACTTGTTTAGATAATTTCGCTACCGGTCATGAACATAATATCACCCCATTTAGGTCGCATGATAATTTTCGATTTATAGAAGGAGATATTAGGGATATGGCGACTTGCCATGAAGCTGTGAAAGGCGTAGATTATGTGCTACATCAAGCCGCATTGGGTTCTGTACCGAGATCTATTAAAGATCCAGTAATCAGTAATGATGTGAATGTAACAGGTTTTTTAAATATGCTTTGGGCCACTAAAGAAGCCGGTGTTAAACGTTTTGTATATGCTGCTTCCTCTTCTACTTATGGAGACTCTGAAGCTTTGCCTAAAGTGGAGGATGTTATTGGAAAGCCTTTATCACCTTACGCGATCACAAAATATGTCAATGAGCTTTATGCAGAGATTTTCTCAAATACTTATGGCATAGAAACCATTGGATTGAGATATTTCAATGTTTTTGGCAGAAGACAAGATCCAGAAGGTGCGTATGCTGCAGTAATCCCTAAATTTGTGATGCAATTAATGAAGCACGAAAGTCCTGTAATTAATGGTGCAGGAGATTTTTCTCGTGATTTCACTTACATTGATAATGTCGTTCAAATGAATGAACTAGCGATGTTAACAGAAAACCCAAAAGCTATAAATACCGTATTTAATACTGCAGTGGGTGATCGAACGGATTTAAATGAATTGGTCCAATATTTAAAAACATTTTTATCAAAGCATGATGCTAAAATAGCTGATGTGGAAGTGATTCATGGACCCGAGAGACAAGGAGATATTCCTCATTCTTTGGCATCTGTGGATAAGGCTAAGGAGTTGTTAGGCTATGAACCGACGCATAAGATTGGTGAGGGATTGGAAGAGGCTGTGGAGTGGTATTGGGAGAATCTGTGACCGTGTGACCATGTGACCTTGTGACCTTGTGACCTAGTTTTCACTTCGGTTATGATGTGTTATTAGGAGATGTAGGGAGTTTATATCATGAGTTTTGTATTGAAAAGGGTGTTGTTTTGTAGTGTTGAAAGTGGTGACCGTGTAAAATAGTGACCATGTGACCGTGTAATCTTGTTTTTACTTCGGTTATGGTGTTTTATAAGTGGATGGGGTGAGTTTTTATGATAAGAATTTGAAGCGAAAGTCGGATTATGTTTGGCTTTAATAAAAGAAGAGTATTTTTGCAGTCTATTAATATAAATAAAGTAGAGAAATATGAGTAATGTCAAAAGTCATAAGGATTTACAAGTTTATCAAAAAGCATTAGATTATGTGGTGATGGTTTATAAGTTTACAGAACAATTTCCAGAAAATGAGAGATATGGACTCATAAACCAACTTAGAAGAGCAGCTGTTTCTGTCCCTTCTAATATATCTGAAGGAGCTGGAAGACAAGGACAAAAGGAGTTTATTCATTTTTTGCATATCGCTTTAGGTTCTTTAAATGAGATAGAAACGCAAATTGAAATCGCAGAACGTTTAGGATACGCAAAAGCTGATGATAGCTTTTTAAATGAGAATATACACTTAAGAAGAATGATTTTTAAATTAATAGAACACTTGAAAACAAAGTTATAATAAGTCAACAAAATATAGAAATTCTTTATATTAATCATATAAGCTATATTTTCACTTCACGGTCACACGGTCACACGGTCACACGGTCACACGGTCACACGGTCACACGGTCACACGGTCACACGGTCACAAATATAAATTACAATAAAATATATAAATAAAAATGAATTCAGACTCTAATTTTCACCAAACAAACATCGCCATCATTGGTCTCGGTTACGTAGGACTTCCTTTAGCCCGTTTATTCGCCACTAAATTCCCAGTAGTAGGATTTGATATCAATCAACCTCGTATCGCAGCTCTCAACAACGGGCACGACGCCACATTAGAAGTAGAAGACGACGTGCTCCAAGCCGTTCTAGTGAAGCAATCCCCTTTTTCCCCAAGTCCCCAAGTCTCCCAGTCTCCCAATCTTAAAACCGGTCTCTACTGCTCAAACAACATCGACGACATCAAAGACGCGAATGTTTACATCATCACAGTTCCGACACCAGTAGATAAAAATAATCGTCCAGATTTAACGCCATTAATCAAGGCTTCTGAAACGGTCGGGAAAGTGTTGAAAAAAGGAGATATCGTAATTTATGAATCTACGGTTTATCCAGGTGCAACAGAAGATGATTGTATTCCAGTGTTAGAGAAAGTGTCAGGATTGGTATTTAATGAAGATTTCTTTGCGGGTTATTCACCAGAACGAATCAATCCGGGTGATAAAGAGCATACGGTAGATAAAATATTAAAAGTAACAGCAGGATCGACTCCAGAAATTGGCCAAAAAGTAGATGCTTTATATAAGTCAGTGATTACAGCGGGAACGCATTTAGCACCCACTATTAAAGTAGCAGAAGCAGCGAAAGTGATTGAAAATGCACAAAGAGATATCAATATTGCTTTTGTCAATGAATTAGCCAAGATTTTCAATATTTTAGAAATAGATACTGCTGCGGTTTTAGAAGCAGCAGCTACGAAATGGAACTTCTTACCGTTCAAACCTGGTTTAGTAGGTGGACATTGCATAGGTGTGGATCCATATTATATTGCTCAAAAAGCACAGGAAGTGGGTTATCATCCAGAAATTATTTTGGCGGGTAGAAGATTGAATGACTCTATGGGTGGTTATGTCGCTTCTCAGGTGGTAAAATCCATGATTAAGAAAGACATTCATGTAAATACAGCAAAAGTTTTGATGTTAGGGATTACTTTCAAAGAAAATTGTCCAGATATCAGAAATACAAGAGCTATTGATGTGTACCATGGTTTAGTAGATTATGGCATGGAAGTGGATATTTATGATCCTTGGGT
>SMEQ01000485.1_pt1 | contig 11916 bp, 13 predicted proteins | sample 2456281 | NCBI WGS metagenome assembly SMEQ01 (sample SAMN10132596, study PRJNA489261) | soil metagenome | isolation source: day1 antibiotic-loamy sand soil ammended with raw manure from dairy cow... | place: USA | collected 2015-04-01 | reverse complement strand
AAAAGCAAGAGGATTTAGAAATTTTGAACGATTTAGGATAAATACACTATTCTATTTTGGAAATTTAAACCTCGTTCCACAAAATATTTAGTAATGCCAAATAATTGAACGTGGTATTAGGTTCAAATTATTAACAAAAACAGTTGCAGTTAATAATATTTGACTACCTTTATTCTTACATATCTCTCTGAAATGTTACTCCTTTTAAAATAAAATTAAAAAAATGAACATGAAAAAGACACTTTTAATCACCTGTTTTTTAACCAGCTTGTCTGTTTTCGCACAAAGAGAAATGATTGTCATTGATCGACATGCAGCACCAGAAAAGAAAGATGTCAATCACGAAAACGACTATCTATCCAACAACTGGGTACAACACGACAACGTCTTTAAATTTGATGCAATGCGCTTGATTATCGGAGACATTGCATTGTCTTACGAGCGCGTAATTGGTCAAAAAACATCCTTGGAAATTGAATTAGGTCCAACACTTTCAAACCTAGGACTGAATCGTTTAACATTTCACAACGACGGATCTGTTGGAAGTAATAAAAACACGAGTTTGGGTGGATTTGGTTCATTAGCAATTCGTTTTTATCCTTTGGATGGAAGACCTGCGTTGAATCAATTTTACGTCTCACCAAAATACAAGTACAGACAATATAATGAAATGATTTCTCCAAATGCAGGAAGCGCCTTATCAGATCGCAACGGGTATTCAAAACAACACATTTTCACCTTCAATTTTGGTATCCAACAATGGGTTGCTAAACAATTTGCGTTGGATTATTACGTAGGCATCGGAATTGGTCAAAGTAGCGACCGCTATTCGACTGCGAATTCATACTACGACGAAGTTAAAATGGACTGGTCTGAAGAATGGATTGACAAGACTACCAAGACTGCCAATGTCGTTTTATCGATTGGTATTAAATGCGGGATTGGGAATTAAAAATGAATTTAACAGATTGCAAATTTCAGATTGCAGATTAAATAAAAAAACCGATGGTGACACCATCGGTTTTTTTATTTCTTAGATTGTAATAATCTTTATTTTTCGGAAAAAAACTAATTTGCAATCTGAAATCTGCCAATCTGCAATCTCAGTTCTGCAATCTTAGTTCTGCAATCTCTACAAATGAATCACTTCACCATACGCAGCAGCGGCAGCTTCCATAACGGCTTCTGACATGGTTGGGTGTGGGTGAACTGTTTTAATCAATGCTTCTCCGGTTACTTCTAATTTACGAGCAACTACGATTTCCGCAATCATTTCGGTAACGTTTGCACCAATCATGTGAGCACCTAATAATTCACCGTATTTCGCGTCAAAAATCAATTTAACGAAACCATCTTTCGCTCCAGCAGCACTTGCTTTACCGGAAGCTGAGAATGGGAATTTACCAACTTTGATATCCAAACCTGCTTCTTTCGCTGCTTTTTCTGTCATTCCAACAGATGCAATTTCTGGAGATGCGTAAGTACAACCTGGGATATTTCCGTAATCCAATGCTTCTGGATTGTGTCCAGCGATTTTTTCAACGCAAATAATTCCTTCCGCAGAAGCTACGTGAGCCAATGCTGGACCAGGAACGATGTCCCCAATTGCATAATATCCTGGGATGTTTGTTTGGTAATATTCGTTTACTAAAACTTTTCCTTTATCAGTCGCGATACCAACATCTTCTAATCCAATACCATCTAAATTTGTTTCAATTCCAACTGCTGAAAGAACCACATCGCATTCGATTTTTTCTTCACCTTTCGCTGTTTTAACCGTTACAACGCAACCTTTTCCAGAAGTATCTATCGATTCAACAGAAGAATTAGTCATGATTTTAACACCCGATTTTTTGAAAGATTTCGCCATTTGCTTAGAAACCTCTTCGTCTTCAACCGGAACAATGTTTGGCATAAACTCAACGATGGTTACTTCAGCTCCCAATGTTTTGTAGAAGTAAGCGAACTCGACTCCAATGGCACCAGAACCAACAACCACTAATTTTTTCGGCATTTCTTTCAAGGTCATAGCCTCACGGTATCCAATTACTTTCTTTCCATCTTGTGGAATGTTTGGCAATTGACGAGATCTTGCACCAGTTGCAATAATCACCCCTTTATCAGCAGTATATTCTACTACCTTACCATCTGCGTCCGTAACCGATACCTTTTTACCAGCTTTAACTGCTCCCGTACCTTGAATAACGTCAATTTTGTTTTTCTTCATCAAGAATTGGATTCCGCTGCTCATTCCGCTAGCGACACCTCTACTTCTATCGATCATCGCGCCGAAATCAGCACTGGAATCCTTTACAGTAATTCCATAATCTGCTGCATTTTGCAAATATTCGTACACATTTGCACTCTTCAACAATGCTTTTGTAGGAATACAACCCCAGTTTAAGCAAACACCGCCTAAAGATTCACGTTCAACAATTGCCGTTTTAAGACCCAATTGAGAAGCGCGAATAGCAGTAACATAACCACCAGGACCGCTTCCGATCACTATAATATCGTAATTCATAATTCTTTCAATAAAACTTGTCTGCGAAGATAAATAGAAATATCGAAAAATCGATCAGATGAAACACATTCATTATTATTCGGCTCAATTTCGTTTTTCTACGTAACTTTGCATGCATGAAAATATTAATGGTTTGTTTAGGTAACATTTGTCGCTCTCCATTGGCAGATGGTTTACTGAGAAAAAAAGTGGCAGATAATAAACTGAATGTACTTGTTGACTCTGCAGGAACATCCGCTTATCACGTCGGAAACGCACCGGATAAGCGCATGATCTTGACAGCAGACACACGCGGTGTTTCGATCGAAAACTTAAAAGCTCGTGCATTCACAAAAGCGGATTTCAAAGAATTTGACCTCATCTATGTGATGGATCAAAGCAACCTGGAGGACGTGTTAGAACTAGCGGAAAACGATGTCGATAAATCCAAGGTTTCATTAATTTTAAACGAAGTGAATCCGGGGTCAGACGCAGAAGTTCCAGATCCGTATTTCGGGAATCAAGATGGCTTTGCTCAAGTTTTTGACATGCTCAACGAAGCAACAGACCGCATTATAGAGAAAATTAAAAAATAAGGATATTTAAGTATGGCATCAGGAAAATTATATTTATTACCAACTACTTTAGGAAGTGAAACTACCCAACACGTGATTCCTTCTGAAGTAATGGAAATCGCAAAAGCAACCCGTTATTTCGCAGTAGAAGATTTAAAATCTGCTCGCAGATACCTTCGAAAATTAGACCGTGAATTTCCAATTGATGATTCTACTTTTTTCATTCTGAACAAACGAACCGTTCCTCAAGACTTGAACATGATGTTAAAACCTTTGCGAGAAGGACATAACTTAGCCATCATTTCTGAAGCTGGTTGTCCTGGCGTTGCTGATCCTGGTGGAAACTTGGTGGCGATGGCACATCAGCAAGATATTTGGGTTTTCCCACTAGTTGGACCCTCTTCGATCTTATTGACCTTGATGGGAAGTGGCTTTAACGGACAAGAATTTTCTTTTCACGGATATTTACCGCGCGAACGCAAAGACCGTATTCGCAAATTGAAAGAATTTGAAAGTTCCGCTCGCAGAACAGGAATGACCCATTTATTCATGGATACCCCGTTCAGAAACATGCACATTTTCGAAGATTTATTGAATGATTTGATGGACGACACCTACTTGTGTGTAGCCTCCAACTTGACGATGCCGGACGAGCGCATCAAAACAAGAAGAATCGTAGATTGGAGAGAAAATGCATACGATTTCGGGAAAATCCCAGCCATGTTTGCAATCGGTAAATTGGCTCAATAAGCTTTCTTAGATCTCTATGAAGGAAAAGTTTACCGCATTTATCGACTTCTTTTATCCTATTTTCAGGAGATTCATGCCTTTACAAACGTATCGGTATGCAGTTTGCGGTGGATCAAACATGCTGTTGGATTTGGTGATTTACTTTTTAAGTTATCATTTCCTTTTTCACAAAGAAGTCGTCGATCTGGGATTCATTGCATTTGAGCCATATATCGCTGCATTCTTAACAGCATTTATCATTACGTTTCCAACTGGATTTTGGATGTCGAAATACATCGTGTGGACGAGTTCCAATCTGAAAGGCAGAATTCAATTATTCCGCTATTTCCTATTGGTGCTGACCAATTTCTTTCTCAATTATTTCTTCCTGAAGTTATTCATCGAATATTTCGGATTTTATCCAACGCCTGCCAAAATAGTAACCATCGTTTTGGTTGTGGCTTACAGTTATCTCAGCCAAAAACATTTCACATTCAAAGTGAAAAAAGTAAAGGAATAAAAAAATCCACTTGTCAACATCAATTGAACCAAGTGGATTTTAAAGTTTTTGGAAAGAACTATTTTTCCATTAACGCAGTCAAAATTTCATCTTTTGTTTTTCCATTCTGCACTTGCGTTTGAATAAAATCAAAGTTTTCAGTTAAGTATTCATTCGTAAATCCAAGTGAAACACCGCATTTATTGATTGCGTTTTTCTCTTCGCTCGTAATGACATCATCGTCCATCGCAATTTGAAAAAAGTGAATCAAACGAGAAATTCTTTCTTCTTTGTCATACGGAGGAATGGAGTGATAATTCTCAGGATTATTTTTAATTTCTTTCACCTGCTCGTCTGTCAAAGACAAACGCTGAGCTATTTTTTTCAAAAGTTTTTCTTCCGAAGCAGTAATCGCTCCATCAATTCGGCTCAATAAAACCAAGTTTCTAAAGTGACCTTTTTGGCTTGACTGTTCGCCAGATTCAAAGATTTGGGCAAGTGTTGACATATTTTCTTGTATATTGATTTTCAAATTTTCGAGCACAAAGATACGAAACAAACTGAATAGAAAGGAGTTTATTGATTCTCTATTTTATGTTGAATTGTCCAACCAACCAGAATGGCTCTTTGCTTTGCCTGTTCTGCTTTCTCGCCCTGGAATAATTCATCAATTGTTTCTTGAAATAAACCAATCCAACGGTCAAAATGTTCTTTTTTTAACGGCATTTTCAGATGTTTCTCAGTCACATTAGTCGTATATCCAGCTTCATCCAACAAAACAAAACTCCAAAAGTGAACCATTTTCGGAATGTGTTTCCCAAAATCCAGGTACTTAAAAAATGGAGCGAGAACCTCGTCTTTCAGTACTTTTCCGTAAAATACATCCACCAAATTTTCAATATCTTTTTTTATTTTTATTTCGTGTTGCATAGCGTTCTTTTCAATTGTTTATTAGTTCCTGTGACGAGTTCAATGATTCAAATCAAACTTTATTCAAAGATAAGCAACAAAGCGTAATCCATATCTAAAAAAAGCACAAGAACCTTCCAGAATCCGTTGTTTTTTTTGTACTTTTGATTGTAACAAATTAAAACAAATGCGATGAACGGTATTAAAAAAGTTGGTGTAAATGGTTTCGGAAGAATTGGACGTTATTTTACCCGTTTGAGTCTTCAAAATCCAAACCTCGATGTAGTTGCGGTGAACGATTTAGCAGACATCAAGACCTTGGCGCATCTTTTTAAATACGACAGTATTCACGGTGGTTTGAAAGAAGAATTTACCATCGAAGGCAATCAAATGATTTTCAGCAACGGAAAAAAAATTGTCTTCACCCAAGAGAAAGAAGTTTCTAATATTCCATGGTCGAATGCAGGCGTTGAATACGTGTTAGAATCTACCGGGTTATTCTTAACAAATGAGTCAGCGAAAGGACACATTTCAGGTTCCGTCAAAAAAGTAATCTTAAGTGCACCTGCGAAAGACGAAACGAAAACAATCGTTTTAGGTGTGAATGACGACATCATAGCCGATAATGACATCATCATTTCTAACGCATCTTGCACTACCAATTCCGCTGCACCCTTGGTGAAAGTGATGTTGGATTTATGTGAGATCGAAAGTGCATACATTACAACCATTCACAGTTATACTTCCGATCAACGTTTGCACGATTCACCACACAAAGATTTAAGAAGAGCGCGTGCAGCTGCTTTATCGATTGTTCCTACAACAACGGGTGCCGCAAAAGCACTGACGAAAATTTTCCCGCAACTGGAAGGTCACATGGGTGGTTGCGGAATGCGCGTTCCAGTTCCAGACGGAAGTTTGACGGATTTAACCTTGATTGTTCGCAATCCACCAAGTGTTGAAACCATCAATGCGGCGTTCAAAAAAGCTTCTGAGACCACTTTAAAAGGAATATTGAGTTATACCGAAGATCCAATTGTTTCGGTTGATATCGTTGGAGATTCACACAGTGTGATTTTTGACAGTGAACTGACCAGCGTGATTGAAAACATGGTAAAAATTGTTGGCTGGTATGACAACGAAGCAGGTTACTCCAATCGATTGATTGATTTGATGGTGAAAATTAAATAATTTAAAAATAGTATTATAGACAAATCAAAAAAATTGGTGGACTTAATAAATAAGCATATACTTTTGATCAAACATCAGAACCCGTAATAACTATAGTCATTTTTTGACACGTGGCTTTACCTTTCCACTTTTACGTATTTCCAATAAAATCAGTTCCAGTTTTTCGGTTATTACTTTTTGAGACTTTGAATTCTTTGTTTTTATTGGATTATCCCAATCTTGATTTTCTATAACATAAATTTTAAATTCTCCTTTATTAGAAGAGATTTCTCCGTACCAACCTAAGTCAATTATCAGATTTGAATAATCAAATTCAATTTGTAAAAGGTCTTCGGTTAAATTAAATAAATTCCTCTCTTCTGTAAAATCAACCTCAGGGTCATAAGATGTAAAATCATTTTTGACGATTCTACATCCACTTGGAATAATTAAAGGTTGCAATTTATATTCAATCATTAGTCAAAGATTTCAGTCAAATTCAAAAGCAATTCTTTCATAATTTCGTCAATATTGAATTCAATGTCTTTAGGAATATTACAGTTGCTAAATCCACCAAGTTTCGTTAACTCACCTCCTAAATCACTATAATCACCTTCTTTATACTGAGGAGATAAAAAGAAACGTCTTGTTATAAAATCAGAGTCTTTTACGATTTTAACTGGTTCGTGCAATCCATTTTTATTAACTCCTGTTCCAAATTTGGTTCATTTTGTTAAAAGACAATTGTTCAACATGGATGGTTCCGGTTGATTTTATTCGTTTGTCATAAACTCGAATTTCGCTCTTTACTGATTCATTCTCATTTTTTTCAACTTATGCCTAGCTTACAAATATCTTTCTCTAAAAACCCTCGCATGATGCGCTTCGTGACCAATAATCGTAAATCCAAGAGCAGCAACTGAAATAATTTTTCCAGAAGCCGAGCCTGTGTATCGCAACTGTTCTTCAGAAAAGGATTCAAAGAGCGCAATGGACGCTTTTCTTACTGCCTTCAATTCATCTAGTAAATTATCTAATGTTCGTTGATTTGCATCGACATTGGCCGCATAGAAGTCCTCGTCAAAAGGCATCATGTTGGTTTGATCTTTTCTCGCAATTCGCAAAGCGCGATAATTGAAAATTCGCTCACAATCGATGTTGTGTTGAATGATGTCTTTCAAAGTCCATTTTCCAGGCGCATACGCATATTCCAATTTGTCCAAAGGCACATCGTGCGTGAATTCGATGAAGTCACTTAGCGACTGTTCCAATCCAGCGATCAACTCAACATCTTGTAAAATAGAAATATAAGTGCCAAACGATGCTGGATAATTGGATTCTGTTAATTCAGATGATTTCATGTTTTGTTTTTGTTTTATCTTTTGTGGAACACCCATGCTTTGGATGTAATACTGCTGTATTTAGAAAGTGATTGGTTGGCTTCTGATTCAGTACCATAAGAATCAACAGCTACCAAATACAGGCCATCGTATTGACCGATTACAGAAGATTGATTTCCTTCTGACTTTAGTTTCTCAGCCAAACGATCCGCGTTGGCTCTTTCACCGAAAGCACCACAAATCACGAAATAATTTTTGCCATCTTGGTTCATGGTATTCGTTACCGGAGTAGTAGACTTAACAGGTTCAACTGGCTCGCGCTCCACCTTTGTTTCTTCAACAATCGGTTCTTCTATTTCCGGTTCATCGTTTGTTTCGTTCACGTCATTTTCATAAACCGCAGCAGATTCATTCAATTCCTCACTCAACTCTTCTGCATTCGACTTATTGCGTTCAACCTCGGTGCGCTGATTCTCCATGAATGGTAAATATTGCTTCACCTGGTCATAGAAAAGAACGGTAACAGAACTGATTCCCAACAAAAGAACGATGAAAACAATCAAAATCCAAAAAATTGGTTTTCGTTTTTTCTTAACTGGCTTTTTCTTTAAATCTTCGGACTCACCAAACTCGATAATTGATTCTGAGTCTTCTTGTCTCTCCACAACAACCTCTTCTACAACAGGCTCACTTGAAACCTCTTCCGGAGTTTCAGCAACCATCGATTCTTTTACCGGTGGCGTGTAGCTATTTTCTTTCAATATTTTCTCTTCAACAATGGGTTCGGAACGTTCCTCCTCTTCTATCGATTTTAAATCATCTTCAACTACTTTCGAGTCACTCAAGATTTCATCCAACGACTTGGTTGCATCAGAATCAACAGGCGAATCATCTGAAGCTTCAGAGATAAAAACCTCCTTTTCTTCTACAGCGTCAATGGACTCTGTTAAGTTCTGTTTGTCGCCCGTTTTCCAATTTTCAAATTCAACTTCACCATCTTTCAAATAAAACTTACCAAATTCAAACATCTCGTAATCCTGTCCTTGACCGATCTTTGCATTGATTTCGGAAACGTATTTAGCGACTATATTTTTTGCTTCATTTTCTGACAAGTTTTCTTTTTCTGCAATGTGTTTTACCAATGCACCGTCATCATATTTCAGATAGGACATAAACATGATTTCACCAGTTTCTTCATCGGTAATCGTCAAAGCCCCAAGACCAGGAATGATTATCGTTTTCGTTTCCAATAAGATTTGTAGTAAGTATTTATCCATGGTTTATCTATTTTGCTATGAAAATAGGAATAATTATTTAGTTGACTGATTTTATTTAGAAAAATTACGGTTACACATGCGATCTGTTTTAAGTTTTTTATCAAATTGTTCGAATCATTTTATAATTTCGCACCATGTGTGCAATAACCGGACTAATCGATTTAAATCTAACCAGCTCAGAATCCATCCTCAAAAACATGACGGATACCATGATTCACCGCGGTCCTGATGGTGGAAATCAAATTTTACTGGAGGAAGACTCATTTCAAATGGGCTTTGGTCACCGTCGCTTATCTATCATTGATCTTTCAGAACACGCTGCGCAACCGATGCAATTCGAACATTTGTGGGTTTGTTTCAACGGCGAGATTTACAATTTTCAAGAAATAAAAGCTGAATTGGTGACTTTAGGTCATACGTTCCAAACGCAATCCGATACCGAAATGATTTTGCACGCATTTCAGGAATGGGGAAATAAATGTTTGGAAAAATTCATCGGCATGTTTGCATTTGTGATTTACGACACGAAAAATCAACGTGTTTTTTGTGCTCGAGATCGCGCTGGCGTGAAACCGTTCTTTTATTATTTCAAAGATGGATTATTTTTGTTTTCGTCTGAATTAAAAGCGTTCCATCAACATCCAAAATTTCAAAAGGAAATTAACAAAGATGCAGTTGCAGCCTACATGCAATTTGGGAATGTTCCCGCACCACATTGTATTTTTGAAAATTGTTTCAAACTCAAACCGGGACATTATTTTGAATTCAACGTTGCAGATTTAACGCCAAATTGGAAACCAAATCTGGTAGAATATTGGAATGTGTACGATGCATACAACAAACCAAAAACCAGCATTTCATTTGCAGAAGCGAAGAAAGAAACTGAAAAAGTCTTACAAACTGCCTGCGAATACCGCATGGTTGCCGACGTTCCCGTGGGTGTTTTTCTAAGCGGCGGATTTGATAGCGCATGCGTAACATCTTTGCTTCAGAAAGAAAGAACCGAAAAGTTAAAAACTTTCACCATCGCCGTTCCAGACATTGGTTTGAACGAAGCTCCGTATGCGAAAGACGTTGCCAAACATTTGGGAACAGATCACACCGAAGTGGAATGCACTCAAAAAGAAGCCTTGGATTTGATTCCAAACATTCCATTTTTCTACGACGAACCTTTTGGCGACAGCAGCGCAATTCCAACGACTTTGGTTTGTAAAATGGCGCGTAAGGAAGTAACCGTTGCGTTGAGTGCCGACGCTGGAGATGAAGTTTTTGCAGGCTACAATCGCTACGATTATTTGATGAAATTTGGTGGGAAAATCAACAGCATGCCGGCTTTCATGCGAAAAACAGTTGCTGGAATGATGGATGTTATTCCTGCGGATAAAATTCCAGTGCTGAAAAACAAATACAATTTCGCGAATCGATATGAAAAGCTGAAAGGCATTTTAAGAAATCCTACGCCAGAACAAATCATGTTGAGTTTGAGTCGCCAGTTTGACGATCTTCAAATTGCGTATTTGATGAATACCGAAGTAAAACCTTTGGAACTAGCTTATTTCAGCACGCAGTTGAAATCCGAATTTCATTCACCGCTTTCTTACATGTTGGCGATTGATTACCAAACCTATTTGCCAGATGACATTTTGCAAAAAGTCGATCGCGCCTCGATGACCTCCAGTTTGGAAGGTCGTGAACCATTTTTGGATCACAACGTAATTGAATGGGCTGCGCAACTTCCAGATGATTTCAAATATCACAACGGAATTAAAAAACACATCTTGCGCGAGATTGTTTACGATTACATTCCAAAAGAATTATTGGATCGACCCAAAATGGGATTCGCCATTCCAATAGAAGATTGGATGCTGAACGAACTTCGAAATCAAGTACAAGAAGCACTTTCGACCGATAAAATCAAAGCTCAAGGAATTTTTAATCCGCAAGCGGTGAGTCAAATTAGAGATCAGTTCTTTGCAGGAAAAAAAGAATTAGGATTGAAGGTTTGGTATTTGTTTATGTTTCAGACTTGGTATGCTGAATGGATGGGGAAATAATCTAGTTTCTTTTAAAACGCATTTCAAAAAATTAAAAGTTTAATTAAATCTTAGTTACAGAAAGGAATTGTCATAGTTATTGGACGGTTTTTGAGATGCGCTGAAAAGTGTGAACGATTGAGATAGCGATAGCTCATCGACATGAGTCACTTTTCAGAAGTCGAAAAAATGCTGTAGTTTTTACGAAAGCAAGTTCAATGACGAAGACTTGATTTTTTTTGTTTCTTCTTTTTGATCAAGCAAAAAAAAGAAAGTAAGATAATCTTAATCACTGAAAATAGATTTTTATCGAAGCGTAAATCTCAAAATAAAATAAACCTGCGTAATCTCCAGCTGATTTCATCTCATTTCTCAAATATTTTGTAACTTCATACCTTTAAATGTAAACCATGAATAAACAAATCGATCGTCTTAAACTTGCGAATTTCGGAAACCTGGAATTGTTGGCCAAACAAGTGGTTGAGGGATTTATCACCGGTTTACACAAAAGTCCATTTCACGGATTTTCGGTTGAATTTGCAGAACATCGCTTGTACAACCCTGGAGAATCTACGCGACACATCGATTGGAAGTTAGCGGCGAGAACCGATAAGTTATTCACCAAGAAATACGAAGAAGAAACCAATTTGAGATGTCAACTTGTAATTGACTGCTCGAGTTCGATGTTGTTTCCACAAAATAAAGACGTCAATAAATTGGATTTTTCGATTTATGCTGCCGCTTCGATCATTGAATTGTTAAAACGTCAGCGTGATGCGGTTGGTATATCGCTATTTACCGATAAACTGGATTTGCATACGCAAGCAAAATCTTCGGTTGTTCATCACCGATATTTATACAGCGAACTGGAAAAGCAATTG
>SMEQ01000480.1_pt1 | contig 11991 bp, 6 predicted proteins | sample 2456281 | NCBI WGS metagenome assembly SMEQ01 (sample SAMN10132596, study PRJNA489261) | soil metagenome | isolation source: day1 antibiotic-loamy sand soil ammended with raw manure from dairy cow... | place: USA | collected 2015-04-01 | reverse complement strand
GTCCTTTAAAAACTGTTCCAGACATTGTTGACGGTCCATACACACCCAACGGCGATGGTGATTGGAAAAACACCTTAATTGCTAGCATCCCGCCAGCGTTCCGCGTAAACAACCTCATGGTGCGCTTTGAATTCGACAACAAAGGACAAAACAACATTTACCTCGACAACATCCAAATCGGTCATCCAGATCATTTACAAACTCCCTTGTTGACCAATCGAAACTTTTCAGTTTACCCAAATCCAGCACAAGAACAATTGACCTTTGAGTTGGGTGAAAATCATGGCGTCAACCAAATTCAAATCATCGCCACCAACGGCCAAGAGGTGAAAAAATTTGAAAACATTCCAACTTCCGCAAATTTCACCTTGGATCTAAACGAAATTCAAACTGGTTTGTATTTAATTCGTCTGAAAGGAATTCATGGAAATCAGGTGATCAGACAGGTTATTTCTAATTGAAATTAATTGTTTTTCTCTAAAATATGGGTATCGAAAATGGATGTAATGGTGAAAATTGAGACAACCTTGATACATTGAAGACTGAGGACAATGTCCTCAGTCTCCAATCTCTCAGCTACAATCCAAAACTCACACTAAACTTCACCGTGTAATTCTTCTCAAACTGAGGCAAGGCATAATGGCCATAGTTTGTGAAAATACCGGCACCGATAGACATGAAACTAGATACCAAAAGCTTGTCTAGAATAATCCCGCCTTCGTAGTAGCCTTTTTCCATCGTTTGGAAAACAGAGTTTGGGTGATTTTCTTGATTCCTCATGGTCCCAAATCCGACCGCATGGTGAATGGAAAGTTGCGGTTCGAACCACTTTTTAGATGTTTTCCAGCTCAACAAACGCACTCGGGTGAAAAGACTAATTTGCTCGTCGTTGTAAAATGTGGACGGTGGCATCGCTTCAAAGGTATTGGGAACGGTCAATCTCCAACGAATTCCAGAAGCATTGCCGGTATGCAATAAAAACAAGGGGACACTTCCTTCTGTTTTAGAAGCGCTGAGTACCCAAATAAAATTTCCAAATCCACGCAAGGAAACATCGTGAGAAATTTCACCGTGTAGACGTAAATACTCGTACTTAGAATCAAAAACACCTGCTATTCCTTGTGTCGCTCTAATTTTTAATTTGGGATATTTCGATCCTTTTGAAATTCTTCTGTTTCCAAGCTGCATGATTTTCTCTCTAAAATGCCATGAAAACTCCAGTCCTGCTTCAGATAAATCAACTTGAGTAGGTTCTAATGTTGCATTACGAGAATACACATAACCATCCGTATATGAAACTCGTTGGTAATTACCAAACAAAGCAACTTTCATCGTAGGCGTAACATAACCATAAAGTGCAATTTCAGCCAATCGTTTGCGATCTTTATTTAACGCATATAAGTTTCTCAACATCAGATTTAGATTCAAACCGTCGTTGATGTATGAAAACTGAGATCCGCCTCGTTCAGCAACATCTTGCTGAAACTTTAAATGCAATTGAAAGTCTTTTCTTGGATACAATTTGAAATCCGTAAAACCTCCATACTTCCAATCCTTATCGCGCGTAGCCCAAGCAAAGTATCCGCCAACAGTTACCCGTTTCATCAATTTCTCAGAAGTCTCTAACCCAAGTCCAACACGGAAGCCTTCGTACATGTTGTAATTCATGATCCGCAATAAATCTAAATTCACATTTCCCAAAGACAATTTAGCATCCGCTAGTGCCATTAACAACTTCAAACGAAGTTCTAATTTATTTTCCTTGGAAATGCTATCGATGACTTGATACGTTTTTCGTTCCTGATCGGTTAATTCGTAGACCCGAGTACTGTCCCAGTGACTTTCCGATTTTCGATCTGCATTCCGATCGGTTTCAATCGCAACACTTCCAAAGTCACGTCTTCTCAAGTCGGGATCGAGAACAATGTTATCCACATAGGTATTTCCTTTTCCAATGATGGAAGAGTTCTTCAATTCAGAGTTCATTTCCAACAAAGGAATACTGACCTCAGAACTTAGTTTTACGGGGAACCATTTTTTCCCATCGATGAGTTGATACTCTTGAATCACTTTGATGGCAATCGTCTCATTGGGATCATTGGGTTCCGAAGTTACTTTTTCAATCGCCCAGCCGTTGGTATTGATGTACAATTCTCCCTTTAAACCGTCAAAATTCTTTCCCTTTTTAGGTCGGTAGGAAATGGTGAATGTCGTGTCATTTCCAACAACCGTTGTATCTTGCATCAAAAACCAGTAGCGTTTGGTTCCTCCCAAAGCAATTGGATTGATGTACGATTTCCCCATCAATTCAAATTGATTGTCGTAAAAACTAAAGGATTGCATCTCATTGGCAAACGTCGAAAACATCGGGTCTTTGAATCCGGAAACCTTGTAAGCAGTAATTGTTTCTTTGTCTCGATTTGGCGGCATGAATTTCCGAACGGAACTACTCTCCATCAAAAACAAATATTGACTGGTAAACAGTTTTCGAATTTGAATCAAGGATGTATCCTCCGTTTCAGCAGGAATTTGCTCCAATGCAGCTGGATCCATCGTAAAGTAAAATTTACTGTAACTGTTGTATTCAAATGCATTGTTTGCCAAAGGACTGTTTTTCTTTCGGTTGGCAATCACCTGGTCAATGATTCGATGCGCTGGATTTTCTCCTGGAAGCACCTTCACCTCATCCAGTAATTCCGCTTCCGCTGTCAAGAAAATAACTTGGTTGGTGATGTCAATAACTGAAATCGTCGTATCCATATAGCCCAAGGTTCTCAATCGAATGGTATTCACATCCGAAAGGTCAAGGGTGAAATAGCCGTCAATATCCGCCAAAACGGAAGATCGATTTTCAGGAGTTACTTTCACGAAAGGAATTGTCTCCAAGGATCGAATGTCTTTGATCTGAATTCTTTCTTGTGTAAAAACAAAGCTTGCAATAGCTAAGAAAGCGAGTACGGTTGCGATTTTCATTCTGCGAAATTACGGTAATATTTTCAATTCCAATTCAATTTTACAATTGGAAATAAATCGAAAGAAAAATCAGAAGTTTGAGAGGAGAATACTTTGTTTCAATGAAATTGCTTAAGCACCATTATGCGCTTAATTTTATTTCAATTTAAAAAAGCGAACAACCTGTCGCAGTTGGGCTATAGATCTTACATCCATTCAAAGTCAATGATATTTCGTGCGTAAAGAACTGATTTCCGCCAATGGGAGAAATAACGTAATCAAACGAATAACCTATTTGAAATTGCTCTTTAATTTTAACATTGAGATATGCCATGATGGCATCCGTATTTCGGTATCCAAACCCGATACCAAACTGATTTTTAAAATCCACCAACAAATTAAAATCCGCAGAAATTTTACTGTTGGGAGGAAAACGCAACATCATGGAGGGCATCAACGTGATTCCGTCTTTCACAATCCATCGGTAACCACCACTTAATGAATAGTGGAATTTGAAACGGGAATCATCCGAAATGTCTTGCCAACGACTGCGGGTTAATTGATTCAAGGCTAATCCAAGGTAATAATTTGCGCCATTCCACCAAAAACCAAGGTTGGCATCAGGAGCGAGAAAGGAACCATTTTGAGCCAACAAAGGGTCGGCCACCAACGTGGTGCTTTTTTCTTTGTTGAATCCCCATTGCTGCAATCCAGCGCCAATCCCAACGGAAAGTCGGTTGTCTTGGGTGAAATTCATGTGGACAGCATAGCTCAAATTAAATCGATTGCCCGTAAAAGGACCGATTTGATCGCGTTCAAATTTCATCCCCAATCCTTGTCGTGTTCCTAAGAAGCGTTTTCTTTTGGTGGGAATCGGCATCGAAAGTGTGAAATTTCCACTATTCGGCGCGCCTTCAATTCCGAGGTATTGAGCTCGAATCTGTGTCTTCACTTCCATGCAAGGCTTAATGCCTGAATGAGCAGGATTTAAACTTAATTGGTTCCAAAACCATTGAGAATATTGTGGCAATTGCTGACCAGAAACGGAAAGCGAAAGCAAGGCAAATAAAAGTAGAACAATCAATTTCATTATCGAACCAAGGTTAATGATCCTCGGATCGGATTTGGAAATTCAGGGTCTCGCACTTCGATGATATAAAAATAAACACTCGGCTCCATGGCCTTTCCTTTCGAGGTTCCGTCCCATGCTTTATTTGCACTGTAACCGGTAGTTTGATAGAGCTGTTGTCCCCACCGGTCAAAAATTTGAACCAAGCAATTCGGATAGTTCTCTAAAGATGGAATCTCCCATCGGTCGTTAAATCCATCTCCATTCGGAGTGAAGGTATTGGTGATTTGCAACACATCATCCACGAAAATGGTTACGCCATCACTCAGCGTACATCCATCTTTGATGCCCACTAAATGATATGTTGTGGTCACTTCAGGATTGGAAATCGGCGTGATGGATGTTGTTGAACTTAAAAAGAAAGTTGGCGTCCAATAATAGTCCGTTGCATTGGTGTTTCCTTGCAACGTAGCAGATTGGCCTTGCTTAATATGAACATCAGCACCTGCGTCTACATAAAAATCTAAAACTGAAAAAGGAGTCGTGGTTGCACTTACTTCTACTTTGCATTGTTCAAAGCACGTGCTGGAAACAGCCAGTACATCCCCATCTTGGATTGCAGCAGTTTCAAAAAAACTGGAATCGGTGATGGCCACTAGATCGCCATTGATATACCATTGGTAGGCCGTTGAATCGGTACAATTGGTGAGGGTGGTATAAAAAACATACGGTTCTCCAGGACAAAGTACGGTTCCAGGTACACCAATACCGATGGTAGGTGTGGGACGATCGAATCCATTGCCACTCACACTCACATCCATGGTGGCTTCTGCTGGCAAGGTCGCCGCTCCATTTGCGGCTCCATTTACAGCGATGTAATACGTCGTTTCCGGCAATAATCCAAGCGCAGTGATGCTAAAATCACCCACAGCATCGGTCACACAAGTTCCTTCCATGGAATAAGTTGTTCCGTCACACGGAGCGAGTGCTAAGAAAATTGTTGCTTGTAATTCATTGCCCTGATTGGGATTATTTTGAAAAATAACGTTGTTGAAATTAACCGTCACATCACCACCGGTAACATTGGTTTCAAATTTCATCCAAATGGTGTTGTTGGGAGTAAAACACAAGGTAAAATCATCTTCGCAAAAAGGGCATAAACTTTTATTTGCACCGATGTTTGTTATCGTCTCCGTTTTTTGAGGACAAAGAATCAAAGCTTGGTCACAATTATTATAACTCGCTTGACCAAAAGTGCTGTTTTGAATCACTAGCAAAAAAAGTAACAAAAGATTAACGATTTTAAATTGACTCATCCTTCAAAGCTTATTTTTACAACAAAACTACAATTTTTAAGGCGATAAATATCCATGTAAGTAGGCTTTTAATCGGTAAGCAAAAAAAAGATGCTTATTTTTGGCACACTATTTTCTTTGGAAATTCATCTAAACTATAAATAACGACATTATGAGAAAAATTATTACACTTCTAATCGGTATTATATATCTCACAAGCAATCTCTTTAGTCAAAACCTTGACTATGACAACAATTCAAGATGGTTTTGGGGACTAAACGCTGGGGGAACCTGGCATACATCCGATGTTCAAATTAAAACTGGTTATGGCCTTGGCTTAACCGTTGGTCGTTCACTCAATTACGATTACGGAAAAAGCGTAAGCTTCGACATTCGCGGTCGGGCTTTATACGGTGAATGGAAAGGCCAAGATCGAAAACGATCTAATTATTTCATGGAAGATGACGTACTGAGTTCGGGCGACATCAACTACAAAGACAGTTTGGGCTATGCATTTCGCAATTTCAATACGGATGTAGGACGTTTGTCAATCGAATTCGTCATGCACTTAAACTCCATCAAAGAAAGAACAGGAATAGATCCGTATATTTTTGCAGGGATTGGTTATTCTTGGTACCGAGCACATGGAAACTACCTAAAAACCAACGACAATGATAGCGACGATATAGGAATGTACGATTTCGCTTCTTGGGATGAAAAATTAACCAACAAAGAATACATCGGATTGAAGGACAACAGTGATGAAACCATTTTAAACGGTTCATCCAAGGGAAAAAAGAATGTCAATTTATTGCCAAGTGTTGGGTTTGGTATTGGATATCAGGTAGCACCTCGTTTTTCAGTTGGGTTTGAACACAAAACCACTTTCACCAGGATGGATGATTTTGACGGGCTGGTGAATCAAAACAGCATCATCAAAAATGACTGGTACCACTACTCCAGTTTATATTTGCGCTTTTATGTAAAACCAAGTAAAAAGAACAGAACCAATTCAACAGCTCCACCTCACTCAAACAACCAAGTAATTGATCAAAATGACGACATGCAACCACCACGCGTCAACTTTACCTCGCCATACAAACCTGGGACAACCACGAATATTTCAACGCACGGTGTTCGAGCTGACATCAAAAATGTATATGACGGACAAGATGTTACTTTTTCTCACAATGGGAGAGAAAGCAGTAATTTTAAATTCAATCCTTCAACCCGTACTTTTGAGGCACAAGTTACCTTACGTGAAGGCGAAAATACGTTTGAAGTTACAGGACGAAATGTATATGGTACAGATCGACAAACAACAACTCTCATTTACCAGAAACCCGATCCAGTTGCACCGATCGTCCGTTTTCAAAATCCTGCCAGTACTCCGAGAACGGTAACCACAAGCACCTTTTCGATGGAAGCAACGGTGTTGAATGTAGATCAAAAGAACCAAATAAAATTAGAGCTTAATGGAAATGAACAAACCAACTTTAGCTTTAATTCAATTACCAAAAAAACACGTGCAACTTTAAATTTGAAGCAAGGTTTTAACATCGTGCAACTAACTGGAACCAACGAAGTGGGAACAGATAATCAAATAACCGTACTGATTTACAACCCCAATTATATCGCACCCAATTCTTCAAGACAAGCACCAGTGGTGTATTTCACAAACCCGTCCACAAGCCCATACACCAGTCATGCAACAACCATGACTTTGGATGCAAAAGTGTTGCATGTATCGAATAAACAAAATGTTGTATTCAAGCAAAATGGACAGATTAACAACAATTTCAATTTCAACGCTTCTAACAACGATTTTAGAGCTTCCGTTAACTTAAATAGCGGTCAGAACGTATTTGAAATCGTGGGAACCAATCCAGATGGATCCGCGCAAGCAACAACCATTATTGTTTACGAAAGAGCTGCTTATAATCCGCCAGTAGTAACGATTACCAATCCAAATCAAAACCCGTATACGGCTTCGCAAGAGAGTTTGAATTTCACAGCAACGGTTTGGAATGTTACTTCTAAAAATCAAGTCGAAGTAAAAATAAACGGTCAGCCAACTTCCAACTTCACTTTCAATAACGCTACAGTTCAAGCGAACATCCGACTTGCCAATGGAAGTACAAACATTGAAGTAAAAGGAACCAACCAAGACGGTACAGACCAAAAGAACACAACTGTAATTTTCCGCAAGCCAACCGTTCAAAATCCACGGCCACCTGTAGTGACCATTACCAATCCAAGTCAGAATCCACAAACGACCACGCAAGAGAACTTGAACTTGACAGCAACTGTCTTGAACGTTACCTCTAAAAACCAAGTGGAAGTGAAAGTAAACGGACAAAAGACGACCAATTTCACATTCAACAACTCCATTGTTCAGGCAACGATTTCCCTGCCAAGTGGAACATCAACGATTGAAGTGAAAGGCACCAACCAAGACGGCATGGATCAAAAACAAACGGTTGTTTCCTACCGAAAAGCAGCTTCTCAAGCTCCAGCATTGCCCGTAGTTGAATTTGTAAAACCAAGCAAAGGATTAGAGTCATCAAAAACTGAAACTTATTTTATTCTTGCAAACGTGAGGTATGTTGACCAAGTAAGTGGAGTTGAAGTCAAACTTAATGACGTGACGTTATCACGTGTGGATTTTAACCCTACTTCTGCTGTTCTGAAGTTTTCAGTTGCTTTAAAAGACGGTTCAAATGTAATCTCTATCAGTGGTACAAACGCTGCTGGTACAACAAGTAAATCCACTACGATCTTTTACCTCAAAGAACAGAAACCTGAAATCGTATTTACCAATCCTGCTCGATGTCCTGCTAGTTTTAATGTGGGAGGAGCCCGAATCGAAGGATACATTTCCTATGTTAACTCTGCAAAAGAAGTGACTTTTAAGATCGATGGAAAAGAAATTTACAATGCTCAAACGGAAATGAAAGATGGGAAATTGAAATTCCTTGTCCCAATGACTGTTTCCGCTACAAAAGCAACGACAACAATTTCTGTTGAGGCTAAGAATTCCGGAGGAAACGATGTAAAAACCTGCGTTATCAGACCAATTAAACCAACCGTAAAACCTTCCAAGCCAACAGCTCCGAATGTAGTTAAACCGACTTCTCCAATAAAACCAAACAGGCAAAAGGAACCAACTAAAGTGCCAGCTAAAGTACCAGCAACTCGTCAGCCAACCATCACCATTCCGGATAGAACGCCGACAGTGAATCCGAATGAAGGTGGGACAAGAGAAGAACCACCTAGAACAGGAACGGTGACCCCAAGACCTTAACTGAAAACAGAAACACCTTAAAATGAAGTTGGTTTTGTAGCGAGACGCCTCAATACGTCGGTTACGAAACCAACTTTTTTAATTGAATGAAGGATCCGTCTGTACGAAAAGAAAGTAAATGGATTAAAATTCAGGTGTATCGAAAAGCATTTGTGGAATTCCTTGCAATGTAAATTAACGCTGTTTTGGTTACCGTGAAAACCTCAAATGCAATCGAGTTTTTAAGGCTAAATTTCTTCCGAATAAATTGAAATAACGCTTAGGTTGCTCAGAAAAATGAAAGATTGAAAACATAAGTTCCTGAAAATCAGAAAGTGGCTCAGGGATGAGCCACTTTCTGTTAACCTAACCTAACCACTATTCACTGAAAAAGTCTAACAAAGTCTATGACTTATTAGCTTTGATACAAACATAGGTATTTTATTTTGATTCAAAAAAACAATAATTTCATATTTATTTATTTTGTAATTTTCTAAAAACAAGAAACCATTTCAGACATTTAATATTAACCCTCTAATTTTTAGGGTTAACCCTATTTTTTTATCTTTTAAGCGATTTACCGAATCATTTTAAGCTCTTTTAAATGTTCAACTATTGGATTCCTAACCCGTAAAAAGAGTTGTAAATTTATCGCTTTTGTCAAAAACAAACCTCTCAAGTTCTTGCTTGTTAATATTTTAACACTTAATAGGTGTAAGCAAAAGGCTATCTTGGGAATAAATGAAATCAGCCACTATTCAAAGCAGGCTAAAGACATTGTTTTCAAACCAACTAACAGCGCATCTGGATCGATGTCAAATTTTGGATGGTGAACACCATGAACTATCCCCGCTCTTTCATTCCTAACACCGAGTCTAAAGAAGCATACTGGTACTTTTTGAGCATAAAACGAAAAATCTTCCGCTGTCAATCGAATTGGAAGTTCTACCACCTGCGATTCGCCGAAAAAAGCTTGGGATTTCTTCCGTAATTGTTGTGTTAAGATGGAATCGTTGGATAAAAACGGGTAGCCGCGACTGATGTGAACCTCTGCGCTCCCACCAACCGACTCTGCAATCAATTCCGCTTGTTTTTGAATGAGCTTTAATGCTTCTTCACGCCAAACCTCATCCATGGTTCTAAAAGTGCCTTTTAATTCAACTGTGGAAGGAATTACGTTGGTTGCACCCAAGCCTGCAAAATAGCCGAAACTCAAAACACACGGAATTTTTGGATCGCATTTGCGACTCACAATTTGCTGCAGTGAACTGACCATATTGGCACCAATGAGAATGGGATCCACACATTGATGCGGCATTGCGCCATGTCCACCTTTTCCGTTAATGGTGATGTAAATTTCATCGCAGGAAGCCATGTACAATCCTTCTCTAAAACCAACTTTTCCAGTCTCCAATTCTGGGAAAACATGCAAAGCATACATTTCTTTGACTACCGGATTTTCTAAAACACCCGCTGCAATCATCAAAGAGGCACCACCGGGATTTTGTTCTTCACCTGGCTGAAAAATCAATTTGACAGGTTGTGGTAATTCGTTGCGCAATTGGTGTAAAATAAATGCCGTTCCCAATAAAATACTGGTATGTACATCGTGACCGCAAGCATGCATCACGCCGTCATTCTTAGACTTGTAATCCACCGCGTTCTCTTCTTGTATGGGCAAAGCATCTAAATCAGCACGCAGTCCAATGCAAGGCATGTTGATTTCATGGTGATCCCCGCGAATCATAGCTACAACGCCGGTATCTGCAATTCCAGTTTCATGGGGAATTTGGAGTTTAGTCAAAACACTGCTGACGTATTTTGCCGTTTCATATTCTTGAAATGACAATTCCGGATTTTCGTGTAAATGTTTGCGATGCAAGACTACTTGTTCGAAAATTTCAGCAGCGTATTGCTCAATGAGATGATGAATCTTTGATTTTTCCATGAATGAATTGCTTAATTTTCGAATAATTCTTCCAAAACTCTTCCTTTGCTGGTTGGCATGCAGAATCCCAATATTTCAGCGATGGTGGCACTGATATCGATCAATTCTCCAGGTTCACCAACAATGGCATTCTTTTTAAAATCCGGACCCATTGCCAATAAACTGATATGTCTGCATCCTTCACAACTACATCCGTGACTTACAAATCCATCTTTCACACCATCAAGATGGCGACCGTGATCGTTGGTAATTAACAAAGCCGTTTTTCCTGACATGACTGGATCAGCCTGAATGAATTGCCACAATTGATAAGCGTATTCATCGCAATTTTTCAAAGTAGACAAGTAATGTTCCCAATCATTTTGATGTGCATTCGCATCGACTTCTAGGAAATTAATCAAGGTTAAAGTGGGTGCATCCGTCTGAAATACTTCCTTTACCTTATTAAAGGTTTGGATGTCGCCAACATATTCTGCGCTATGTCCCTGCTCCCCGCAATAGGTCATCGGCATGTACATATTCCACCATTTCTTGCGTTTCGTATTTGCCAAAATCTCTAATTTTCCTTTGCTTGAAACAATCCAAGCTTTGGACTTATCTACTCTTTTCTCCTTTAAATAGTATTGAAAAAAAGATGGGTTTTTGGGTAAGGTTTTACCTGCATTGCTAATGGATTGATAAACACCTGTCGTAATTGCTGTATGTCCTGAATTGGTATAGGTCGGCCCGTTGGCTTTAAATTGTGTATATAAAACTCCTTCTCGAATAAGTTCCTTTCCCATTCTTGGGATGTATTGACATGTGCTATCGCCAAAAGTCTCTGAAAATCGCGGTCCATCGATTACTAAAACCACCACGTGTTTGGTTTGATATTCTTTTCGATTGGGTTGGTTTTGCGCTTGCGTGAGGTTCTGAATCAGAAACAAAAATGACAAAATAAGCAAAGGGATTTTTTTCAAAAACATGTTTTTATATTTTATGTAAAATTACGGATTTAATTTTAATCAGAATCTTTTAAATGATATGTAATGGGGATTACGGGGAGATGTAATTTGTGGTGAAAGCTTCGATTTAGATCTGTTTTCAGGGAATAAGATTATCTTACTTTCTTTTTTTTGGATCATGTGTTTGCTTTTATTTGAATCCAAGAGTCCGCTATCGCTTAGTTGCTTGATCAAAAAAAGAAACAAAAAACACCGCGAAGCAGCATCGCAGATAATCAAGTCTTAGTCATTGAACTCGCTTTCGTAAACTACAGCGTTTCACTGCGTGGCTCCTGCGCGGTTTTCGTATTTATAAATTTGACTCATGTCGATGAGCTATCGCTATCACAATCGTTCACACTTTGCAGTGCGTCTCTAAAACCGTCCAATCACTAGGACGAATGTTCCGTACGATGATGATTTGATTTGAAACTAAGATTCCGCTAAAGCTAGTTTCTTGA
>SMEQ01001138.1_pt1 | contig 12021 bp, 9 predicted proteins | sample 2456281 | NCBI WGS metagenome assembly SMEQ01 (sample SAMN10132596, study PRJNA489261) | soil metagenome | isolation source: day1 antibiotic-loamy sand soil ammended with raw manure from dairy cow... | place: USA | collected 2015-04-01 | reverse complement strand
CATCCCACCACCTAAGAGGTGGGGGAATTCTGCGGAATTTTTGTTAAATCAGTGCTAAAGCACTATTGCATCAGCGCAGCACTCTCGAGATTGTGTGAAGCATTCAGATCGAGGTTGATATGCACCAGAGCGATATAGCACACACTGTTTGGCATCAGGTTTTGCAGCAAGGCTGTGAGCTCACTGTTATATCCGCAGCTGATACCCAGCAGTGCGCTGTGGCCTTGAGTTGTGCGGCTGGCAGCCACCATGAGCCTAAAGAGTATGTAGGTATGGCGCATTTTTTAGAGCATCTTGTGTTTCGTGGCAGCCAAAATTATGCGCTCGATGATGGATTGATGGCCTTTATTCAGCGCCATGGTGGGCATGTCAATGCGCAAACCCAAGCCCAGCAAACGCTGTTTCATTTTCAAATACAGGCGCCTTTGTTTGTGCAGGCTTTAGCGCGTTTGGTAGATATGCTGGTCGCGCCACGCCTCAGTCCCGAGATGTTGCGCAGCGAGCGCGAAGTGATTCATGAAGAATTTGCACTGTATTGTGCTGCGCCACAGATTTTAATGGATGCGGCGATTGCCCCGTGTTTGCTCGGTGAACACCCGTTACAGCGCTTTTATGCGGGGCATCGCGATACGTTACCGATTGATGATGCTAACTTTGCTGCTGCATTAGCGCAGTTTCGGCACACGGCGTATATGCGCAGTGCGCTGAAGATTGTCTTGGTGGTGCCTGAAAGTTGGGGGCAGTGGCAAGCGCCAGTGTTAGCGGCGTTGCAGCCTTTAACCGCGCACCCACGATATTGGCAGCCACCGTCATTACCTGATTTACAACTAACAGATCAAACCTTGGTGCAGTTAAACGTGCCGGTGGCCACAGAGTCGCTGCTGGTGCATATCCCGGTGAATACTGCTGGGCAGGGTTTGGCTGAGTTAGCAGAGGTCACTCAGCATGCGTTAGCCCTAGCACTGCCACAGAATTTTTTTAGTGCTGCGCAACAGTTGGGCTGCACGCAAATCAAAGTGCGTGCGAGTTATTGTGCACAGATGCAAGGCGTCTTCACTGTGCAATTGGATGCGCCCGCCGCGCAACAGGCGCACTTGTATGCGCACTTACTGCACTGGCTGGAACAGTGGCGCAAGCAGTTGCACAGTCCGCAGCAACAGGTTTATGAGCAGCAAGCACAGCGTTATCGCTGGTTATTGGCCGAGCCTTTACAGCGTGCGCAACGGGTTCTGGCGTATGGACATGATCCAGTAGACCATCCTGGCGTGTCAGAGCAATGTTTAGCAGCAATGGATGCGGTGCTGGCGGCCATTGCACAGGGGCAGGTTGTGCAGGTGCAGGCCGGTGCGGCGGCAGTAGCGGGGCGTTATAACCAAGGTTTACCCTTAGAGTTGGAGTGTCGCTCTGCGGCATTGAGTCCTGTGGTTTTAGATGAGCCGCAGGCTTGGGCGTGGAGTATACCGAGCATTCTGGTGCCGCCTGTTGCTGCAACTTCAGCCTCAATCTCAGCCAGAGCCGCAACTCCAACGTCTACCCTAGAAACCGCGTTTGTTCAGCTACACCTAGCCAATATGTACAGCGCCGCGGGGCTCAGCCAGTATCAGCCCCTAGGCTTAGCGCCGCAATTGGCAGTGTGCTATTGGGGCTGGGCGTTGAGTGATCCGCAAGCTGTCGCACAGCGTTTGCCTGCTGCGCTGGCGACTGTGGCCGAAGTGCTGCGTTATAACGCGGTGCAATGGCAGACTGAATGCGTGGCGCAGACGTTGTTTATTCGGGTGATCGCCCCAGCCGCGTATCTGCCGGTGGCGCTGCACTTGATCTTAACGCAGTTAGAGCAACCCTTAACCGCCGCTGCATGCGCGCCGAACGCGCCCTTTGCGTTACGCCGCATGCAGCAGCGTTTACCTCAGGCATTGGCTGGCGCATTACCTCAGAGTGCGCCCAGACAAGAAGCAGCGATTGACTTAGCGTGCGCCGCGCAATATGCGCTGTGGTTGGGCGATCCTGCGGGTATAGCGCAGTTGCCTCAAGCCGCACGGCAACGTCTACAGCCGCTGCCGCCAACACCACTCAAAGCCAAGGCTGCAACGGGGTGGCAGCAAGTACACGACAGCGGCAGTGAAGATGCTTTGTTGGTCATTTACATCCCGCTGCCGGCGCAGAGCATCCCCGCACAGGATCGCCTGCGCCCACTCAATCGCGTGATCGCACAGCATCTACACAGCGCCTTGCAACGCACACTGCGTGATGAACAGGGGCTGTGCTATGCGGTTTTTGTTTTGCCTTATGCGCAAGGTGATTTTGAAGGGTTGAGCTGTGCGGTGCAGTCGAGCCAAGTCAGTGCTGCGTATTTAATACAGGCCATACGTCAGTGCTTGGCTGACTTTCACGCGCAATTACCCCAGCACCGCGCTGCGTTGTTGGCCGCTGTTGCTGAGCAGGCCCAGTTGTTAGCGCGCGGCGAGTTGAGTGTTGAACAGCTCAGTGCATTGGCCTTTCGCCATTGGCGCGAACAGCGTTTAAGTAGCGGCTGGCAAGCTGAAGTGCAGGCGCAAATGGGGCTTGATGATGAGCAGCTGGACGCTTATTGCCAGGCACTGCAGGCGCATCAGCAGTGGTGCATTTTAAGTAATCAAGCTGAACCTGATTGCGACTCAAGCCTGCTATAAGCCCGTTAAATTGTAAATCGATGACGCCAATGGTGCGGGTGATCCTTGGCGTATAGACAACTGCGGCACACCCATCGACACACCCGATCAGCGCCATACTGTCTTGGCTGAACACCATCCTTGTTGTGAATCTCCTTCCTAGGGCCTGCATCTAAAGCAGCGGTTCATCTATGGGCTTGATTTCATTGGCTTGTATAGCCGTTTTTGTCAGCAGTATTGCTGCGGCTGTATAGGTCTTATGGATAGCGACTCAGGAGCATGCTGCAGCTCATCTAAAGTGTGCGTTAGCAAGTTGGGTGTGTTGCGCACTAAAGCTGCGTATGAGTCGCGGCCAGAGCTTTCAATAATCAGTACTGAAGCGACTGATAGGTCAGTTGTTCCATTTCTGTGGAGAAAGCCCATGTATAACAATAAAATCGCCCAACATATTTTCATGCCCTTAGCCCTTGCTGGCGCCATTGCAGCGGTCAGTACGCCAGCGCTCGCTGAAATTGTGCTGTATGACAAAGATGACACCACGTTTTCCACTGACGGTTACGTCAACGCTTTTTATGTGAACAGCAAAGTTGATCGTGCAGGGGATCAGTTCGACCGTCGTCAAACACGGATTAAAATGGGTTTCTTACCCAACTATATTGGCTTCAATATGGGCAAGCAAATTGATGGCTTAAAGCTTGGGGCGCGCTCATCATTTTGGGTCACCATCAATGACAGTGATGACAATGGTACCGGCACGGATATCGATGTGCGTCAGTTTTACGGTACGGCTGCAGGTGAGTGGGGTGAAGTGCTGATTGGTAAAGATTTTGGTTTATTTGCCCGCTCGAATATTTTATTGGATGAGTTGCTCGCCGGTTACGGTCAAGTCAGCGACACCTTAGGCCTGGTGGATGGCGGCGGTGTGTCTTTTGGTAATATCGGTAGTGGTTATCCGTACCCCTTCCCAACCTCACAGATTACCTACCGCTCGCCGGTCATGAGTGGCGCGCGTATTGCTGTGGGTATCTTAGATCCTGTTGATACCACTCGTGCAAAAGATGGCGCTGGTAATGCGCTAGGTAAGGCATATCAAAAAAATCCACGTTTTGAATCCGAACTGACCTATCAATTTGACGTGGCTGGCGCGCAAATTTACTCCTGGTTAAACGGCGGTTATCAAACCTCAGAAAACACCGACAGCACCGTAAAAAATGTCACCTCTAAAGGCTTAGGCTACGGCGTACAAGCCAAGATGGGTAACTTTACTCTAAGTGGGTCGGGCTTTACTGCTAAAGGCATCAACCCCTTCTATACCAATAACGCCGGCAACGCCACCTTGCGTGATATCGACAGCAAAGGCTATTTGGCTCAAGGCTCTTACCGCTTTGGTAAAAACCGTGTTGCCCTCAGTTATGGCAAAACCAAAGACGATGGTAACGGTGCCGTGGCAACGGGTGCGGATTATGAAACCCGTGGTATTGCTTTATTTCATGACATCAATGACAACTTAAAGCTGGTGGCTGAGTACAACCAATTTGAAATTGACGGCCATAAAGGCAACACCCTCAATAACGAAGACACTAAAACCTTTGCCGTGGGTGCGGTACTGACCTGGTAAGTCATCTTTCGTGAAGCCTAGCCAGAAGTGTTCACGCCTTCTGGCTTTTTTTGTGGGTGCTACTTTAGTAGGTGTTACCCGCCACTGAAGGGGCATGGGTTTTTAGGCAGATACTTTTAACATAGACACATAACAGGTAGGTGAATTATGGGTCTAGAGCGATTGTCTTTTGAGAGTGAAAGCATCACAACTGCTGTCTCTTTTGCACAAGGAGCGGATGATGTTGCGCAAGATTTAGCACGACAGTTGATCAGCCCTTATTTGGGCTTTGTCGTGTTTTTCTGTTCGGCTGAATATGATTTGCCTGCCTTATCCTATGCTTTAGAGCAGTCCTTTGGTGGTGTGCCATTAGTGGGCTGCACCACTGCAGGTGAAATCAGTGAAGACGGTTACGGTCGCGGTTGCATCAGCGCGATTGGTTTTGATCATCGGCACTTTTCAGTGGCCAGTGTGTTGGTCGATAAGATGGAGCGCTTCAGTCTCTATGACGCACAAGAACTGGTCGAAAACTTGGTCAGTGATTGCCGCAGTAATGCTGTTGCACCCATTAAAGATCATAGCTTTGCCTTAACGCTACTGGATGGCTTATCCAGCCGTGAAGAAGTGGTATTGGCCGCATTGAGCGCGGCATTGGGCAGTATTCCGCATTTTGGCGGCTCAGCTGGCGACGACAATCACTTAAACCACACGCATGTGTATTACGGTGGTCAATTTCATAATGGCGCTGCGGTGGTGGTGTTGATTAACACCCATTTAGATTTTGAGGTTTTCACCACACACCACTTGCAACCCTCAACGCAAAAGCTGGTGGTGACTAAGGTTGATAGCGATTCACGGCGCGTGTTAGAGCTCAATGCTGAACCCGCTGCACAAGAGTATGCGCGCTTGATTGGTCGGCATGTGGATGAGTTGGATATGCACCTGTTTGCCAGTCATCCTTTGGCGGTAAAAATTAGCGAGCGTTATTACCCGCGGGCGATTCAGCAAAGCAATGCGGATCAAAGCCTGACGTTTTACTGTGCCGTGGAAAATGGCATTGTCCTGACGGCCATGCACACCACGTCCTTGTTAGATAACGTCCAGCAGCTGTTTAGTGGGCTCAATGAGCGCTTAGGTGAGCCGTTGATTACCATTGGTTGCGATTGCTTTTTACGTCGTTTGGAAATAGACACTAAAGGCGGTCAGCAGGCCATTGAGCAGGTGTTGCAAGAGCAAAATGTGATTGGTTTTAACACCTACGGCGAGCAGTTTAATGGCATGCATATCAACCAAACCTTTACCGGTGTAGCGATTGGACGGCCAAAATATGGGTCAGATTGATTTAGCTAGCCAGCTGCAGGCCCTCCAGCAAGAAAACGCGAAACTGCGTCGCATTAATGCGGCATTGGTGGAGCGGGTGGAATCTGGCACAGCGCAAAACTCAGAATCCTATAGCGCCTTTCGCCATTCCGTGGTGTTAGCTGAGCAAGTGCGTGAGCGCACCGACGCACTGAACCAAACCATGGCCGATTTAAAACGCAGTAATACCTTACTCAGTGATGCGCGTCACACGGCAGAGATCGCTCATCAGCACTTAATGGATGCCATTGAAAGCAGCAGTGAAGGCTTTGTCTTGTTTGATAAAGACCAGCGCATTGTGTTGTTTAACCATCATTTTAAAAACTTCTGGGATAAAAGCGCGTTTCGCATTGGTGTCGGCACCAGCTTGCATGAGGTTAAATCCTATATTGAAGGTGCTGGGATGGTGGTGGAAAAACAGCGCAGTGGTCGCCAGCGCTTACTCTACCGTTTGCGCACCGGACGTTGGTTGCAAGTCACCGAGCGGCCCACGCAAGAGGGTGGATTGGTGATTTTATACACTGATATCACCGAATTAAAACACAGCGAAACCCAGCGCCGTGAACAAGCGCTGGCGCAAAAAACCCGCATGCTGCAACAGACCGTGGATAACCTGTCCCAAGGTGTGGTGATGGTCAACGCCAAAGGGGTGTTGGAGCTGTGGAATCACCGTTTTTTAGCATTGTGCGATATACCGCCGATTGAGGCCCAGCGCTCGTTTTTAGAGGTGATGCAAGACAGTCGCGTTTTGGTGCTCACCCCGCGCAGTCGGGATCGCAATGGTCAGCCGCTGCTGCAAAAAGAGCAGCGCTTATCCGATGGTCGCGTGCTGGAAATACGCACGCATCCGCTGCCCAACGGCGATTTCGTCAACACCTTTACCGATATCACCGAGCGTTATCGTCACGCCGAAGTCTTGCGCAAGCGCGAGCATTGGATTCGCCTGATCACTGACCATGTGCCAGCGATGATTGCCTATGTGAAAAGTGATTTCACTTATGAGTTCACCAATAAAGTCTATGAGCAATGGTACCGCTGGCCGCGCGACAGTATTTTAGGTTTAAGCCTGCGCGAAGCGCACAGTGACGAGCACTTTTTGCGCTTGCAGCCGTATATCAATCGCGCCTTACAAGGCGAAAGCCTGACCTTTGATGTGGCGGAGAGCAGCGTGCTGGGTAAGCAGCGTTTTATGCAGCGCTCTTATGTGCCCAACCGACAAAGTAATGGTGAAATCACCGGTATTTTTGTGCTGGTGCGTGATATTACCGAGCGCCGCCAAACCGCCGATGCTTTGCATCAGGCCTATCAAAACCTGGAAGGCCGCGTACGTGAGCGTACAGCTGAGCTGACGCAACTCAATGGCCAGTTGGTGTCGGAAATTGAAGTGCGCAAGCAGGCTGAAGTGCATTTGCGCGATGGTGAGGCTGAAGACGCTAATTTATCCAAAACTAAGTTCTTAGCCGCTGTCAGTCATGATTTATTGCAGCCTTTAAATGCCGCGCGCCTGTTTACCGGCTCGCTGGCTGAACAAGCAGACGCGGTGCAGAGTTTACAGCTGGTGAAAAATATCAGTAACTCACTGGATGATGTGGAGAATTTACTCGGTACTTTAGTGGATATTTCCAAGCTCGATGCTGGGGTGATTAAAGCCGATGTGTCGGTGTTTGCTGCGCAACATTTACTGGATAACTTGGCGGTGGAATACCAGCAAGTGGCAAAAAGTGTCGGGCTGCAATTGGATTTTGTTTGCAGTTCGGTGCTGATCAAAACGGATATTCATTTGCTGGCGCGTATTTTGCGTAATTTTTTAAGCAATGCCATTCGCTATACCGAAAGCGGGCGCGTGCTGTTGGGGTGCCGTCGACGCGGCGATAGTGTGTCGATTGAGGTCTGGGATACGGGTATTGGTATTGCTGAAGACAAGCAGGAAGAGATTTTCCAAGAGTTTAAACGCGGTGATGGTCAGCGCTTAAAGCAGGATCGAGGCTTGGGTTTAGGGCTGGCGATTGTGGATAAAATCACCCGCATTTTAGGTCATCCCATCCGCGTATCATCGCAGCTGGGCAAAGGCTCGATGTTTGCCGTGAGCGTGCCTTTGGCGGGTGTGCATGAGTTGCAGCGCCCTGCGGTGGTGGATGTGCCCAGTTACCATCAAGACCACCTCGAAGGTGTGCGGGTCTGGGTGATTGATAACGATCCGGCGATTTGCTTGGCCATGCGCGCCTTGCTGGAAAGTTGGGGTTGCTGGGTGACCACAGCGCTGTCAGAGGAAGACTTGGGCGAGCAGGTGGGCAATTTTGAGATGCCAGTGGATTTGTTGATTGTGGATTATCACTTGGATCATGATGTGAATGGTGTGGACGTGGTGGTCAATATCCACCAACAACGCCCCACACCCATTCCCACCCTGATGATTACCGCCAATTACAGCAATGAGCTGAAACAGCAAATGCGCGCCTTGGGGCACACCCTAATGCATAAACCGGTTAAGCCGATGCACCTCAAAACCGCGATGAATCACCTGCTTAAATGCTCCAGCTCTGCTTAATCCTAAGTGCAAGTCCAGCTTTTAGGCCGACAGAGCCCTCAGAAAATACATATGTTTGAGTGTGTCGCGCGGTGTTGGGGCGCTGAAAACGTCCTAACACTGGCGCATACAAACACATCTGCATCGTAAAAACCGATCTACAAAATTGACCTACACAGTGGTATTAACGGCGTAAATAGGTGGCGAAGTCGATATCGCCGACGGACAGGATCGCTTGCACGCGGTTATGCACATTCAGTTTGCGCAAGATCGCCGAGACGTGGGCTTTAACTGTGGTTTCAGCGATATCTAAATTGTAAGCAATTTGCTTATTTGATTCACCCTTCGCCATACGCTCCAGCACTTGCAATTGTTTGCGGGTCAGCGCTTGCAGCAGTTCCGGTGAAATCGTCGCTTCACGTGGTGTGCGACGGGTATTGGGCTGTTCCGAGCGAATGATTTCGGCGGGTAAATACACATGGCCATTGAGCACTTGTTCAATGGCAGCGGTCATTTGCTCGCGAGGGGTTGATTTGGTAATAAAACCCACTGCGCCATAGGTGATGGCTTGCAGCACAATATGTTTATCTTGTTCAGCCGAGACGATCACCACCGGAATGGTGGGCGCTTCATTGCGTAGGCTCATCAAACCATTCAGGCCGCTCATGCCTGGCATATTTAAATCTAGCAAAATTAAATCCAGCTCATCATGCTCGGCGGCTAACAGCAGAGTGCTGTCTAAATCAGCAGTTTCAAGAATAGTGCAGCCTGGAAAACCTGAGCGAATCACATTGCAAATCGCTTCGCGAAACAGTGGGTGATCGTCAGCGATTAAGATGTTGTACATGGTCTTTGACCTCGTTTTTATAAGATAAAATTACTGCACAGGTGCAGGCTGAGCCAGCACTAAAGGTAAATCGGCTTGCGCCCAACCATCAATCCCGTCACGTAACCAATACAGATTATGATAACCCCAAGCATGGGCGCGTTGAATGGCATTCCAGCCGAGCCAACAGTCCGAGCGGCAATAAAAAACTATGGGGTGTGCCAGATTGCCCGCTGTCGCTTGGGATACATGTTGCTGGCAGTATGCCATCCATTGCGCGGTAAGCGAACCGTCACCGCAATTGGCCAGCCACAGACTATTGGGCAGGTTGTTGTGTTCTTCTTGCAAAGTGAAATGACCGCGTAACCAGGGGTTGCGATACACATCAATTAATAACACATCAGCGTGCTGCTGTTGCAGTTCAAGCAGTTGTTGCGGCTCAAGAGTGCGTGCAAGGGCATGGGTTTTGGGTGTTGGGCTGCGATACAGCGTACTGCGATAGCCCTCTGCATTAAAGAGCGGATCTTGGGGCGCGCTGCTGGCGAACGTCACCGGCAGTAGCGTCATAATGAGTGCTGCACAGACTGATTTGAGCATGATAAGTTCTCAACAGGATGACTTCCATTAGAAGCAAAACCACGCTCCTTGGGAATGGTACATTGTGCTGCTTGGCTTGCTACTAAAGTACTGGTTTGGCCTGGGCGAGTTGCACAGACACAGAAATATGCTGGCGATGTTTGCGCTGCTCTATGCACAAAGTAGCGACTGGGCAGTACCAAGGTAGGAGGATGTTGCGCTGCGGGTCTGATTAGCATGAGACTGTCGTCCACCTCGCCAAGGGTTATCCATGTGTGAAGCATCCACGAGTAAAGCCCTGCCGCTGTGGCGTGCAGACTGCCAGCGCCTCACCGAGCAACTGCACCGTGTGCAGCAGGACAATGCTGAGCTGGCGCGGGCCTTGCGCACATTGCAAGACCGTGAACGCCAGCACTTAGGGCAAAATTTGCATGATGATGTCGGCCAATATGTGGTGGCATTGCGCGCGCAGATTCAGCTGTTAAGCCTCTTGGCTGAGCAACCGCAGCGTGTGCGTGACATTGCTGAGACTCTTGAACAACACGCCAGCCAGATGCAGCACAGTTTGCAGGCTGTGGTCGGTGGTTTGTATCCGGTCAATCTGGGGCCGATGCATCTGGCGCAATTGCTGCAGCGGGTGCAAAGCCATTGGCAGCAGCTGCATGGCGGGCAGTGCAGCCTGCATATTCTCAATGTGCCACCACCCTTAACGCTGGCGCAGACACAGCAGTTGTACCAGCTTTTACAAGAAGTCTTGAGCAATGCCAAACGCCATGGGCGCGCCACTCATCTGCACCTGTGGCTGCAATATAAACAGCAGACTTGGCGCATTGTGCTGCGCGATAACGGGCAGGGCGGTGAGTTAAACCAAAACGGTATTGGCCTGCACTCTATCCACGCGCGTGCCCAAGCGCTATCGGCACAGGTGCACATTCAGGCGCGGCCAACACGCGGTTGGAGCCTGTATCTGTATGCCCCTTTAGTGAGTGAAAGCGATGAAAATACTTTTAGTTGATGATCACGCCGTGGTACGTCACGGTTACGCCAGCTTGCTGCAGGCGTGTCTGCCTGAGGTGCAAGTTGAGCATGCCAGCAGTGGCGAAGAAGCGTTGCAGTGTATGCCCAGTGTCAATCCGCATTTGCTGATTATGGATATTGGTTTGCCGGGTATCAGTGGTTTAGAAACCTGTCGACGTTTGCGCCAACGCTTACCGCAGTTGCCGGTGTTGTTTTTTAGCATGCACGATGAATTAACATTGGTGCGTCAAGCACTGGATGCCGGTGCAGCGGGCTATATCAGTAAAAGTGCCGCGCCTGATGTGTTGCTTGAAGCGGTGCGGCGCACCTTGGCAGGGCAGATGTATATCGAGCAAGGCATTGCCACGCAAATGGCCTGCCATACCTATGTGCCTGGGGCGATAGATCCGCGACTGCACAGTATGACGCCACGGGAAATGGAGGTTTTTGTGATGCTCTCGCGGGGCTTAGCCACGCAGCATATCGCCGAAAAGCTGTCCATCAGTCGTAAAACCGTGTCCAATTATATGACCTTGCTTAAGCAAAAGTTGCAGGTCAGCTCCCATGTTGAATTGGTGCACTTGGCCATTGATACGGGTGTGTTGCGTATTGGGGATGCCAGCTAATAGCCGGAGGATTGGCCGCTATTAGCTGTGCAAGGTGAGGCGTTGATTGAGGTGGCTTACCAGTCGAGCGGACATGCGGTACAGCCTTCCATAAAGGTGCCAAGAAAGGTTGCGTAGTGACGGCGTGCGCCGCTCATATCAGCCTTGGCCATATTGGCTTCGCTAAATTTTGACTCCTGCATATTGGCATCAATAAAAGTGGATTTGCGCAGATCACTTTTGGTGAACCAAGCCATTTCTAAGTTGGCTGCATTAAAATTAGCTTGGGTTAATTTAGCACCCGACAAACGAGCAAACTCTAAATTCGCGCCGCTAAAATCAGTGTTCTTGCCGTGACTGCCCTGTGCCATCATGGCCCAACCGGTGATAGCGACTAACTTAGCCTTATCCAGATTCGCGCCGCGTAAGCTGGCTTGCTGCAAGCTGGCGCGGGTGAGGTTGGCACCGGTGAGGTTGGCTTGATTTAAAGTGGCTAAATCCAGTTGCGTATGGCGCAAGTTAGCGCCGGATAAGTTAGCACCATCGAAGTTGATTTTACGCAAATTCATATTGCTTAGATCAGCATTGCGTAAATCCATGCCTGCACAGTTGCTGGAAGGTTCGAGTTTACAGCCATTGATGCTAGGCACATCGTCGTTGGCCCAGACCGTAGTGCTAAGCACTAAGGCGAGTGCGGATAAAAGGTGGCGTTGCATACACAGTACCTCAGGAAAACCGCTGCTATGCAAGCACAGCAGCGGTGAGTGTTAAGCGAATAAACGCAGGACTCTTACTTGTTATCCCACTCTGGCAATTTGAACACCCAGAATGAACCGCCCTGTGCAACAGGCTTGGTCAGTTCTGCC
>SMEQ01001062.1_pt1 | contig 12022 bp, 10 predicted proteins | sample 2456281 | NCBI WGS metagenome assembly SMEQ01 (sample SAMN10132596, study PRJNA489261) | soil metagenome | isolation source: day1 antibiotic-loamy sand soil ammended with raw manure from dairy cow... | place: USA | collected 2015-04-01 | reverse complement strand
TGAACTCGTGCCCTAAAGCTAAGCCACCTTCACTGGTCTCTTTGTAAAGCGTAGGAATGTCATGTCCTGTTTGTTTCATAACTTCCACCACACGGTCGAACGATACTCTGTGAATACCATCGGTAAACGATGAGTATAAGTTGGCATCCAAAGCACGTGCTGCTGCAAAAGCGTTACGCTCAATACAGGGTATTTGCACCAATCCACACACGGGGTCGCATGTCATGCCCAAGTGATGCTCTAATCCCATTTCGGCAGCATATTCTATTTGTGCGGGACTTCCACCAAACAACTGATTGGCTGCTGCTGCTGCCATGGCACAGGCTACACCAATTTCGCCTTGACAACCTACTTCGGCTCCCGATATGGAGGCGTTTTTCTTAACTACATTACCAAACAATCCAGCTGTAGCCAATGAGCGCAATATGCGTGTCTCGGTAAAGCCGCGTGTTTCTTCTAGCAAATATAAAACTGCTGGTATCACTCCACACGAACCACAAGTGGGCGCCGTTACAATAACTCCTCCTGCAGCATTCTCTTCCGAAACTGCCAATGCATATGAGAATAACAAACCACGTGATTGCAAAGATTTTTTATATCCATCAGCTTTTATATTGTATGATGGCGCTTTTCGGGTCAATGCTAGAGGGCCAGGAAGAACCCCTTCATTTTCCAACCCGTTTTTTACTGAAGCTCTCATCACATGCCACACTTCGCGCAAATAGTCCCATATCTCTTTGCCTTCGCACTCTTCTACATACTCCCAATAGGATTTACCTGTAGCTTCGCACCAATTCATTATTTCATCGATAGTGTTCATGTCATAGATTTCTCCACTATCACTTTCCGAAAGGCCTATTGTTTGCTCACCATCAGAAAGGGCTCCACCCCCAACACTATATACTGTCCAACTGTCGGTTGTTTTATTCTCTTGGTTAAGGCTCTCAAACATCATGGCGTTTGGATGAAACGGCAAAAAGGTTTTTGGTAGCCACACAATTTCTGTGGAGGCGTGTGCTTCTAATATTTCCAAAATGGCAACATCGGTCAAGTGACCTTTGCCTGTGGCAGCAAGACTGCCGTATAGTGTAACTCGAAACGAATGGCTTTGTGGGTTTTTTTCTAAAAACAGCTCTGCTGCATGTTTAGGCCCCATGGTGTGGCTACTTGATGGCCCATTGCCAATACGAAATAGTTCTCTTAATGATTTCATTTTGTTTTTTATGCTTAATAGTTTGCAGGCGAAATTGCTTAGCGCAAAGTTAACGAATAATATTTACAATTTATCATTTCTCTTAATCACCTGTTTAGAATCCGAAATAAGATAAGAATTTGTTTGTAGTCAGAAGAAAAATGTCTACTTTCGTTATTACTATTTGTTAATCAATTACGCTTGTACTTTACATCTAATTAAAGAAATTGTATGAAACTAGCCATACCTAACCAAATACCTGCTTATCCTAAATTTGCAGAAGGAGTGAGACGAGCCCCAGACAGGGGCTTTAGACTATCGCCTCACCAGACAAATATTGCGTTGAAAAACGCTTTGCGATATATTCCCGAAAACCTACATGCACAACTTGCACCTGAGTTCTTAGACGAACTTCGCACACGTGGCAAGATATACGGTTACCGTTATCGTCCCGATGGTGACATACACCCAAAACCTATTGATGAATATGAAGGAAATTGCGTAGAAGGCAAAGCCTTTCAGGTAATGATAGATAATAATCTTTGTTTCGATATTGCTCTCTACCCTTATGAATTGGTAACGTATGGCGAAACAGGACAGGTGTGCCAAAACTGGATGCAGTATCGTTTGATAAAACACTATCTAGAAGAATTGACCCAAGAGCAAACATTGGTAATAGAGAATGGACACCCAATGGGATTGTTCAAATCTAAACCCGATGCACCCCGTGTTATTATTACCAACTCGCTGATGGTGGGCATGTTTGACAATCTTAAAGATTGGGAAATTGCAGCGCAAATGGGTGTTGTCAATTATGGACAAATGACTGCTGGTGGATGGATGTACATAGGTCCGCAAGGCATTGTTCACGGTACGTTCAACACGCTACTACATGCAGGAAGACAACGATTGGGTATTCCCGCAGAAGGCAATTTAGCAGGACACATGTTTGTCTCATCTGGATTGGGAGGCATGAGTGGGGCACAACCCAAAGCAGCCGAAATTGCTGGAGCAGCTTCTATAGTAGCCGAAGTGGATTATTCGCGCATCAAAACACGTCATGATCAAGGTTGGGTGCAACAAGTTACTAGCAGCGCAAAAGAAGCCTTCGATTCTGTTCATGAAGCTATGAAACGTAAAGAGGCCCTTTCAGTAGCCTATCATGGCAATATTATTGATTTATTGGAGTATGCAGTGGTGCACAATATAAATATTGAGTTGCTTTCTGATCAAACCTCTTGTCACGAACCATACTCTGGAGGCTATTGTCCAGTAGGTATGAGTTTCGAAGAGAGAACACACATGTTAACTGCTGATAGAGAAAGGTTTGAAGAGGAGGTGAACAAATCATTGCACCGTCACTATCATGCCATAAAAGAACTGACTGCCAAAGGAACTTACTTCTTCGACTATGGCAACTCGTTTATGAAAGCCATTTATGATGCAGGTGTAAAAGAGATATCAAAGAACGGAGTGGACGAGAAAGATGGTTTCATTTGGCCCTCGTATGTCGAAGATATTATGGGACCCGAGTTGTTCGATTATGGCTTTGGTCCTTTCCGTTGGGTGTGTCTTAGTGGCAAACACGAAGATTTAATTAAAACAGACAAAGCCGCCATGGATTGTATCGATCCAGAAGATTGTGTTCAGAACCGAGACAATTGGATGTGGATTCGCGATGCAGAGAAAAACAATTTGGTGGTAGGCACACAAGCCCGCATTTTGTATCAAGATGCCGAGGGGCGTTTAAAGATAGCACTGAAATTTAACGAGATGGTGCGCAACAAAGAAGTTGGACCCATTATGTTGGGTCGCGACCATCACGATGTGAGTGGCACAGATTCGCCGTTTCGCGAAACAGCCAACATAAAAGATGGTAGCAACGTGACTGCCGATATGGCAACACAATGCTTTGCTGGAAACTGTGCACGGGGTATGAGCCTGGTTGCGCTGCATAATGGTGGTGGAGTGGGTATTGGCAAATCCATCAATGGTGGTTTTGGCATGGTGTGCGATGGTAGCGAGAGAGTCGATAATATATTGCGTTCTGCCATGTTGTGGGATGTGATGGGCGGAGTGGCTCGACGTGCTTGGGCGCGCAACCCAAATGCTATTACAACAGCCGATAAATTCAATAAAAGTCGTTCAGAAGATTATTGCATTACAATGCCTTACTTGGTGGATGATGAGTTGATGAAAGAGTTGGGCCTTTAGATTGTTTTTGCAAGAAAAAACAAATACGCAGTCACTGAGCTTGTCGAAGTGTTATCCTTTGTTATTAGAGACTTAAAATAGAGAGTATTCATTTATAAAACAATTACAGACATGAGTATATTTAGAAAATCAGATGCTGATTTTATCAGCGAAGCAAGAATAATGATAGATGCATTAAACAGAATTGGAAGTGCTTCAGAAGATTATCCAATGGGATTGGGAAGAACTTTTGTAGAAGAGTTTACTGCATTGCGGGAAAAAGTAGTTACTTATACTTCGGAAAGGGACAAACTAAATGCTGAACTTACAGCCAAAACTATGCAGTTGGATGATGAGATGAAGAAAATGAAGAAACTCTATTCAGAAGCCAAAGAGCGGGTGAAACAAGATGTGCCTCAAGAGCAGTGGGAGCAGTTTGGCATTGATGATAAAAAATAAGAACCGCATTAATTGATTAAAACCTAATAATAAAAACAGATATAGTAGTATGAATAAACTTATGGCATGTGTCCCCAATTTTAGTGAAGGACGAGACAAAAATAAAATTGAAAAAATTTTAGACGTTTTTAGAAACAAAGATAAGGTTAAACTATTGGATTATGGTTTCGATAGTGATCACAACCGTCTTGTTGTAACAGCAGTGGGTGCACCAATAGATTTGAAGGCAGTAGTGATAGAAGCAATTGGAAAAGCGGTTGAATTAATAGATATGACTCGCCACAAAGGACAACATCCGCGCATGGGTGCAGTAGATGTGGTGCCTTTTATTCCTATTAAAAATGTAACCATGGAAGAGGCTATTGATATATCGCAAGAAGTGGCCCAAGAAGTATCTGAAAAATATGGATTGCCAGTATTCCTTTATGAGAAATCGGCTACGGCCAGTCATCGTGAGAATTTGGCTGCTGTGCGTAAAGGTGAATTTGAAGGAATGGGCGAAAAGATGAAGCATGCAGATTGGCAACCTGACTATGGACCTGCAAAACCACACCCAACAGCTGGATGTGTTGCCATTGGAGCTCGTATGCCCCTAGTTGCCTACAATATAAATCTAAATACACCCAATTTGCAAATAGCTACACTTATTGCAAAAAATGTGCGCCATGTGGGCGGAGGTTTGCGCTTTTGCAAAGCAATGGGAGTAGAGTTGAACGAGCGAAACATAACGCAAGTATCCATGAATTTAACAGACTATACGAGAACTTCCATTTATCAAGCACACGAAATGGTGCGCATGGAAGCAAAACGATATGGTGTATCTATCATTGGTGCTGAAGTTATTGGCTCGATTCCCATGCAAGCATTGACAGATGTAGCAGAATATTATCTCGGACTTGAAAACTTTTCAATCAACCAGGTATTGGAAACGAATTTAATGGAGTAAATTTGTTTCAAAAACAATTTGAATGGAAGCTTTTAAGATAATTGAATTAGTCGCGGTAGTATTTGGCGTGCTAAGTGTTTGGTATGCCCATAAAGAAAATATTTGGGTGTTCCCTTTTGGGATTGTAAATGTGTTGATATACATATATATATGTATATCAACACAACTTTATGCCAATGCAGGTATAAATGCTGTGTATTTTCTGACGAATGTTTATGGATGGTACAACTGGTCGCGTACAAGCGACAACCAAGAATCATTGCAAATATCACGCAATACCGGCAAGCAGAATGCCCTCTGGTTTTTGGGTGCCATTGCTCTGTACGGAGTTACTGTTTGGATATTGCGCACAGTCAACCAAGACGACCCAGCGTATTTGAACTCTATATTACCATGGATTGATGGAATGAACACCTCCTTTTTCTTGTGTGCTACAATACTTATGACAGTAAAGAAAATAGAAAACTGGTGGTTTTGGATTGCTGGAAACGTACTTTCCATTCCCGTTTACTTTTCACAAGGACTTTACTTCACTAGCTTGCAGTATGCTATCTTCTTAGTGATAGCCATTATGGGACTGAGAGAATGGAATAAGCGATGGGCCGAGAGAAAAGTGGGGTGACAGAGGTCTTCGCTCGCGCGGATTTGTAATCCGCTTGCCCTGTGAAATATGGTCATATGAATTTCACAGGGTGAATGTTGCGTAAAAATAAATGCGGTATGGGGTGTGTGATATGATGTCAGAGATCACGTATTCATAGCAATAAAATAATAATCTTGGATTGCACAGATGAAGAGACTTTGCATGCAACGTCTGAATATATGCCCAACAGTTTTATCGCAACACATATATATAAACCAATAAATTATCTTGCTATACTTAAATAATAAAACATGAACAACTTAATAATAAAAAATGCCACTCAAGTGGTTACTTGCAGTGGATTTGAAGGAAAAAGCGGTGCTGAAATGTCTAACCTGAACGTTATTGAAAACGGAACGGTGATTGTTACTGACGGTATCATTTCGCACGTACTCAAAGAGGGGGAAGCTATACCCGTAAACAGATCAGAATACAAAGAAATTGATGCTACAGGCAAAGCGCTGTTGCCTGGGTTTGTTGACCCACATACACATTTTGTGTTTGGCGGTCATCGCGAAGAGGAATTCTCTTGGCGCATGAGGGGCGACAGCTATATGTCCATCATGGAACGAGGCGGAGGTATTGTAAACACTACTAAAGCTACACGTGCAGCAACTGAAGATGAACTCTACAGCTCAGCCAAAAAACGTTTGAATGACATGCTCAAACTAGGTATTACAACTACCGAAGGCAAAAGTGGGTATGGACTAGACAAAGATACTGAGATGAAACAATTGCGTGTAATGCGCCGTCTCAATCAAGATCATCCCATCGATATTGTTTCCACTTTTATGGGGACACACGCCACACCTGCCGAGTGGAAGGGTAGGGAGGATGAGTTTATTGATTTCAACATCAATGAAATGTTGCCTTTGGTAGCAAAAGAGAAATTGGCGGAATGTGCCGACATTTTTTGTGAGGAAAATGTATTCACTATTGAGCAATCGCGCCGATTCTTAACTGCGGCTCGTGAACATGGATTCTTATTGAAAATGCACGCCGATGAAATTGTGCAATTTGGAGGATCTGAATTAGCTGCAGAATTGAAAGTATTGTCTGCCGACCATTTGCTGCAAGCATCGGACGAGGGTATAAAAGCAATGGCCGAAAGTGGAGTAGTTGCAACGCTTTTGCCCCTCACAGCCTTTTCGTTGCGCGAAGAATATGCACGTGGTCGCGAAATGATTGATGCAAATTGCATTGTTGCCCTAGCAACCGATCTCAATCCTGGAAGTTCTTTCACAGCTTCTGTTCCACTTCTATTTGCAATTGCTTGTATTTACATGAATCTTTCGGTCGAGGAAGCTGTAACAGCTTACACTATTAATAGTGCTGCAGCCATTAATCGTGCTGACACTATAGGGAGTATCGATGTTGGTAAGCAGGGCGATATGATATTATTGCAATATCCATCTTATAAGTTCTTGCCTTATTATGTGGGGATGAATTGTGTGGAGACGGTGATCAAACGAGGTTTGATAGTTAAAAGTTAATAGTTAGAAATTAAAAGTTGAGGCATGGGAAAGTCAGAAGGTGCTCTAAAAATTAAGAGTTACAGCTTTGCAATAAGAATTGTAAAACTTACACAGTTTTTACAAGGTGAATTCAAAGAATACGTTCTTAGTCGTCAAGTTTTAAAGAGTGGCACCTCCATTGGAGCTTTAGTAAAAGAAGCTGAATTTGCTCAAAGTAAACTCGACTTTATTAATAAATTGAGTATTGCACTCAAAGAAGCTAATGAAACTTCTTACTGGCTATCACTTTTAAATGACACAAACTATCTTGAAGAAAAACTATTTAATTCTTTATAAGCAGACTGTAAAGAATTAATCTCGCTATTGGTATCAATTGTCAAAACCACAAAAAATAATATGCTACTTGAGAAAATGAAATCTAAAAATCGCTGAGATAAAAATGCATCTCCGAATGAAATCTAAAGACGAAACCATCCAAGACTTCCTAAATCAAACAGCCTCTAACTCTCCAGTACCAGGAGGAGGAAGTATTTCAGCATTAAACGGAGCCATTGCTACTGCATTGGCCGAAATGTTAGCCAATCTAACTATTGGAAAAAAGAACTACACTGAAGTAGAGGAGAAGATGAAAACAACGACTCAAGAGATGAGTCATCAGCGAACACTCTTCTTCGAAGATATTGACAGAGATGCACAAGCATATAAATTGGTGATGGATGCTTTTAAACTTCCAAAAGAGACTGACGAGGAAAAAGCAAACCGCATCAACCAGATACAAGATGCTACCAAACAGGCTGCGCTTATTCCTATGGAGATAGCACAACGGGCTTTTACTCTCTTGGATACCATTGCATACACCACTCGCAGCGGGAATAAAAATGCTGTAACTGATGGGTGCATCTCTATGATGACTTGCCGAACAGCAGTATTGGGAGCTTTGCTGAATGTGCGCATCAACTTAGGGTCGATAAAAGACGCAGTGTTTGTTGGTGAACTTGCCAATAAATGCAACACTATGGAAGCTGAGGCTATGAAGAAAGAGCAGGATTTGTACGAGTGGGTGAAAACAACTCTCTAATCTATTTTTATCAGAAACTCAAAAGCAAATTAAATTAAAACAGTATTATTACAAACAACTAACTTCTAAACTAAGCTCATATAAAATATGAAGAACATCTATTACATAGGAAAATCAGATCTCACACTAGAAGATTTGGAGTGGATTATCACCAATAACATCAAATTGGAATTGTCCGACGAAGCAAAGGAGCGCATACATAAATGCCGCACCTATTTGGATGATAAAATGGAGAGAGAAGAGGCTCCTATTTATGGAATCTCTACAGGATTTGGTTCGCTTTGTGGCGTATCTATTCCAAAAGAAGATTTGAGTACATTGCAAGAAAACTTGGTGAAATCACACGCTTGCAGTGTGGGCGATGAGGTGAAACCTATCATCATCAAACTAATGTTTTTGCTGAAAGCACATGCACTATCGTTAGGATTTAGCGGGGTGCAAGTAGCTACAGTGAGGCGAATGATTGACTTTTTCAACAACGATATTTTACCCATAGTTTACGATAAAGGCTCATTAGGTGCATCTGGCGATTTAGCTCCTTTGGCCAACCTGTTTCTGCCTTTAATAGGTGTGGGCGATGTTAATTACAAAGGTAAAAAGAGAGAAATTGGTAGCGTGCTAGACGAGTTCGGTTGGGAGCCAATCAAGTTGCAGAGCAAAGAAGGCCTAGCATTGCTCAACGGCACTCAATTTATGGCTGCACATGGTGTTTTCAGCATTATGAAAGCACAACGATTGGCTAAGCGTAGCGATTTGATTGCAGCCATATCTTTGGATGCATATGATGGTTTGCTTAATCCGTTTGATGAAAAATTGCATCGCATTCGTCCGCATCGAGGACAAATAGAAACGAGCAAAAACATCAGGAAGTTTCTGGAAGGGAGTGACCTGATAAAGCGAGAAAAGAAACATGTACAAGACCCTTATTCATTCCGCTGCATACCGCAAGTGCATGGCGCAACAAAAGACGCCATTGAATATGTGCGCTCAGTGTTGATTACTGAGATTAATTCGGTGACAGACAATCCAACTATATTTCCCGATGAGGATGAGATTATATCGGGAGGAAACTTTCATGGGCAACCGCTTGCTATCACTTTTGATTTCTTGGCCCTTTCTTTGTCCGAACTCGGTAATATATCCGAACGACGCACAGCACAGTTAATTCTTGGCAATCGAGGACTACCTGAGTTCTTAGTGGCCAATTCGGGCCTCAATTCTGGTTTTATGATTCCTCAATATACGGCAGCATCTATTGTTAGCCAAAACAAAATGTATTGCTATCCAGCTTCTAGTGATTCTATTGTATCGTCTAACGGACAAGAAGACCACGTGAGCATGGGAGCAACAGCAGCTATCAAACTCCTCAAGGTATTGGACAACTTAGACCTTATTTTCTCAATCGAACTCATGAATGCAGCACAAGCATTAGAATTTCGCCGACCCATGAAGTCATCGCCTTTCATAGAGAAGATTGTGAAAGATTATCGCAAAGAAGTGGCTTTTGTGGAAGATGATATTGTGATGTACAAAGAGATAAAAAAAACAGTGGCGTTCTTAAATAGAATGCTTGTGGCAGATTGGTAATACCTTTGCGGAAAAATAGAAACTCTACATTTCGACAAGACCAATGTGACATGAAAGTATAGTTGCTAAATCTAAGTCACTGAGGCTAGTCGAAATGTAGTTTTTCATCAAAAGAACTGAATCGATAAATCTTTTCTAGCACTGAAAAACAATGAATAATCAATGTTTGTAGTTAAAATTTATTCATTCGAGTACAATTATTGTATATTTGTGCGATTTTATAGTCGAAACAGACAATTTACAGAAAAACTAATATAGTATTAACAGAAAAAAAGATGGTAGCTAAAATTCAACAATCACTGAGAGATTCAAAAACGGCTAGGTGGGCCGCGCTCATTATTGTGTCAATCACAATGATGTTTGGTTATTTCCTAACCGATATTATGGCACCCCTAAAAGGATTGCTAGAGGGACAAATAGGATGGTCTAGCAACGAGTTCGGTACATTTAACAGTGCTTATGGCTGGTTCAATGTATTCTTCTTTATGCTTATTATTGGGGGTATCATCCTTGATAAGATTGGAGTAAGACTCACGGGGCTTATGGCTGCAGTAGTTATGGTGGGAGGTGCTGCCATGAAATATTGGGCTGTTTCAACAAGTTCACTTGACGGTCAAACTATCCTAGGAATCAACTCTCAAGTAATGGTTGCCAGTATAGGATTTGCAATTTTTGCCGTAGGTATTGAAGTTGCAGGTATCACCGTCTCGAAAATTATTTACAAGTGGTTTAAAGGCAAAGAGCTGGCCCTCGCCATGGGTTTAGAAATGGCTATGGCACGTATCGGGACAGCGCTTGCACTTTCAGCATCAGTACCCATTGCAAGAGCAACTGGTATAATTGATGTGTCACGTCCTGTTTTGTTTGGCCTTATCGGAGTATGTATTGGGTTAATAGTTTTCTTTGTCTATATGGTTATGGACAAAAAATTGGACGAGTCGGATGGTATAACCTCTGAGTCTGTTGTTGCTCCCGAAGATCGATTTAAAGTTAGAGACATTCTAACCATCGTCACCAATCGTGGTTGGTGGTACATTGCAATATTGTGTGTGTTGTTTTACTCTGCAGTTTTCCCATTCTTGAAATTTGGAGCAGATTTAATGGTTAACAAATTTGGAGTGAGTGAATCTTTAGCTGGTACAATTCCTGCACTGCTCCCATTTGGAAACATATTGCTAACACCTATTTTTGGTACTATATATGATAGAAAAGGAAAGGGTGCTTCCATTATGATTATGGGATCTATATTATTAATTATCGTACACGCATTGTTTGCAGTGCCATTCCTTACCAATCCTATCACAGCTATTGTTTTGGTGCTAATTCTTGGAGTTGGATTTTCACTTGTACCCTCGGCTATGTGGCCATCGGTAACAAAGATTGTTCCAGAAAGACAGCTAGGTACAGCCTTTGCCCTTATCTTCTGGGTTCAGAATTGGGGATTGATGGGCGTTCCAAAACTAATTGGATGGGTATTGGATAAATACTGTATTACTGGACAAGTCGTTCGTGATGGATTAACAGTGAATACTTATGATTATACCTTACCGATGATTATTTTTGCTGGTTTCGGTGTGTTAGCTCTTGTTTTTGCATTTTTATTGAAAGCGGAAGACAAGAAAATGGGTTACGGATTGGAACTACCAAACATTCAACCATTGAAAGAAGTAGTTGTTGAAGCTGAAATTAGAGAAAAATAGATAGTAGAGAAAATACTAGCCACTATATAATTTAAAAAAAAGCGAATTCCGAAAGGGTTCGCTTTTTGTTGTAGAGGATGTAGGGTTGTTTACTTTGTATTTTTTTGACGCACTAAAATTGCACCATCATATAAACCATTCGAGTATTTATAAAAACAGAAAAGGCTGCATCAATAAAGATACAGCCTTTTCTGTTTGCAAGCTTAGTAGTTACTAAGCCAATGTTTTAGTATCTGTTGCTGCTCGCACGCTCCTTGCGTGGTTTTGCAACGTCAACACTTATAGTACGTCCATCGTATTGTGCTTCGTTTAATTGTTCAATAGCACGCTGACCTTCTGCGTCATCGTCCATTTCAACAAATCCGAAACCTCTAGAACGGCCTGTAAAGTTGTCTGTAATAATTTTTGCTGAAGATACGGTTCCGTATTGTTCAAAAAGTTCTCTTAGGTCGGTTTCTGTAATTTGATAAGTTAACCCTGCAATGAAAATGTTCATGTGTAAATAATAAATTAAAAATTGAATTTGTGCAAAGACTTGCAATCGAAAGGTGAGAAGGATTCGCGACAATGAAGTGAAAATACTAAATACCAATGCTAGATGCTTGCTAATGCACCGTGAGGTGGTAATATATGAAATATTTTCTAAAAATACAAATATGTATGGGTTTTGCTCTTTCTAGTCAATCCCTAAATGACTTAAAGAACGGTTTAAACGTCGATATAATAATTAGTTAGAATAAAAATGATTT
>SMEQ01000476.1_pt1 | contig 12052 bp, 8 predicted proteins | sample 2456281 | NCBI WGS metagenome assembly SMEQ01 (sample SAMN10132596, study PRJNA489261) | soil metagenome | isolation source: day1 antibiotic-loamy sand soil ammended with raw manure from dairy cow... | place: USA | collected 2015-04-01 | reverse complement strand
GCTATGTCGATGTTGTCACCACCGTGAGGGAAATTTGCCACTGTCGCAATATGCACCGCAAACAAATTGCGTTCATCTAAATAGTGACGCGCCAAAGGAATAAAACGAGGAAACACACATAAGGCGGCAACGTGAATGACATCGCCGTTGTCGAGTATCAACCGTGCATTTTCTGCAAGTGCTTCAATGTCTGCTGGAGTTTCCGCGTCAGTTAAGCTCGTTAAGTCGAGCAGCGAAAAAGCCTGTTTGGCTTTTATTTGTTGTTCTGTCATGACAATACTTCCTACATAAAACGTTGGCGTTATAAGTGTTCTGGGCCAAACGAAAGAGGGAGTAGTTCGTTGAGTGTGAGCACACGGCGCACACCTTCTGGACCACAAATGTGTATGCGGGTGTCGGCAGTTGAAAATTCGCGAATACGCTGGCGGCAACCACCACAAGGCGAGACTAATTGTTCGCCGAGGCCAACCACATAGATGTCTTTAATACTGCGTTCGCCAGATCGCACCATAGCAGCAATAGCACCTGCTTCAGCACAAGTACCTTCCGGATAAGCAGCGTTTTCCACATTGCAGCCACTAAAAAAATGACCTTGCTCCGTGCGAATAGCCGCACCAACGGGAAACTTGGAATAGGGCGAATAAGACTGCTGCATGGCTTCGTAAGCCAATTTGAATAAAGGGTCTTGGTTCATAGCGAACGCTTCTAAAACTAATGGGCAGCCATTCTAGCGGACTTTTTCAATGGCAGCCAACCAGCGCTGATACAACTGTTGGCGCTGTTGTTCATCTAAGTGGCCAGAATATTCAATATCACGCTTGGATAGGTGGGTTATTTCATTGATGTGTGAGAACAATCCAGCCTGTAAGCCAGCTAAAAACGCCGCTCCGCGAATGGTTGCCTCACTACTTTCGGAGGGAACAATAGTCAGTTGAGTAATGTCGGCTAGCGCTTGTAAAAACCATTTGTTCTGGGTCATGCCACCATCTACTCTTAATTCCTGCATGTGTTGACCGTCTTCGTTCATGGCTGTGAGTAAGTCTTGAGTTTGGTATGCCACGCTGCGAAGTGCCGCTGCTGCTATTTGTTCTTTTCCTGTGTCGCGGGTCATGCCGAAAATGGCTGCCCGAGCATGGGGCTCCCAGTAGGGTGCGCCTAAACCGGTAAAGGCAGGAATAAGCAGCTCACTCTGCTGCCAAGATACATTTTGTGCGAGTTGCTCAGTTTCGGACGCTTGCTGAATAATACCAAGCTTGTCGCGCAACCATTGGACAATGGCTCCGGCCATGAAAATACTACCTTCAAGCGCGTAAGTAGCTTCACCATTGAGTTGCCATGCAAGAGTAGAGAGTAGCTTGTTATTCGAAGTAATAGGCTTAGAACCGCTGTTCATTAACATGAAGCAGCCGGTGCCGTAAGTGCTTTTACCTTGTCCTTTAGCAATACAGCCTTGGCCGAGTAAAGCGCTTTGTTGGTCACCAATAAGTGCATGAATAGGTATTTCACACCCAAATAACGATGGGTCAGTTACACCAAAGCTGCTTGCGCTATCTGTAATTTCAGGTAATACCTGATGTGGAACCTGGAATGCATGCAGTAATTCAGGGTCCCATTGGCGTGTAACTAAATTCATTAACAAGGTGCGAGAAGCGTTACTGGCATCTGTTTTATGTACCTGACCACCGGTCAGGCGCCAAAGTAAATAGCTATCGATCGTACCAAAACAAAGTTCGCCCTGTTCCGCCCGTGCCCGCGCACCCGAGATGTTATGAAGAATCCAACGAAGTTTAGTGCCGGAAAAATAAGGGTCGAGCAGTAAGCCAGTGAGCTGTTGAATGTGCGCTTCGTGGCCTTGGTCTTTTAACTTTTGGCAGTAGTCGGCAGTGCGTCGGTCTTGCCATACAATGGCATTGTAAACAGCTTTTCCCGTAGCGCGTTCCCACACCACGGTGGTTTCACGTTGATTGGTAATACCAATGCTGGCGATGTGTTGGACAGAAACACCACTGTGTTTAATAGCGTCTTGACAGGCAAGGAGAACACTTTGCCAAATATCTTCTGGGTCGTGTTCAACCCAGCCGTCGTTTGGGAAATGCTGAGCAAACTCATGTTGGCCTCGGCCTATAACGTTTAGCTGGGAATCAAAAATTAAGGCGCGACTTGACGTGGTGCCCTGATCGATTGCCATGATCATTTTTTGTTTGCGAGTGCTCATTTAAAAATTCACCTAACGGCTGGGGTTTACCAATACCATACCCTTGTGCGAAATCAACGCCAAGTTCAGCCAAGGTATGAGTCAAACTAACATCCTCAACAAATTCAGCTATTGTTTGTAAATTCATTGTTTTTGCCACTTGGCAAATGGCAGCCACTATACTTTTATCAACAGCGTTATTGGCGAGATTGCGAATAAAACTACCGTCTATTTTTAACTCGTCAAAAGGGTATTGTCGTAAGTAATCAAAACTAGCTAAGCCAGTACCAAAGTCATCTAACGGGACTTTACATCCTAAGTCGTGCATGTCGTGGATAAAATTTAAGGCTTGCACTGAGCTTCGAATAGCTTCTGTTTCAGTAATTTCAAGAGTAATACAAGCAGCGGGAACCTTGTAACGTACTAAACAGTCACCAATGAATGATGCCAGCTCGGGGTCAGAGAGTGATGCACCACTCAATTTTATTGCACACTTGGCAACCTTGCTTATATAGGCATTATTGCTGGCTAAATAACGAATGCTATTGTCTAGTACCCAACGATCTAGAGCAGGCATTAAGCCATGAGCTTCTGCAGCAGGAATAAATTCAGCGGGAGAAATAATCTGCCCTGCAGCATCTTGCATACGAACTAAAATTTCAAAGGACACACGGCTATCATAGGGTTGTAATGAACGAATTTCCTGTGCATAAAGAACTAAGGTGTCACTTTCAATGGCATTTTTTAAACTTTCAAAGCGTTCTGCTAGCTTATAATGGGAATCGAGTACGCTATTTGGGTTTGATAAATAGTGCAAGCTCAACAGCTTGCCTCGCGCAATACGGGCTGCATGTGATGCCGAATTTAAATATTGTTCTGGGCTCGTTAAACTACCGTCAATAGGAACCACCCCCATGGCAATCCGCAATTGATTATGCAGTTGGCTTGGTTTTCGTTGAGAAGTGATTTTTTTATATAATTCGAGCGCCAAAGCTTCAATTTGGGTCAGTGATTCTGCGTATTGCAAAATAGAAAACTTACCTTGATTTAATCGGCCAATGGTTGCGTGAGGGCACATTTGTTGTAACTGAAAAGCTAGTTCAGACTCTATTTTTGTTGTACCAGCAAGACCAAAAAGCTCGTTCACAACAGTAAGATAGGGAAGTTTAATATATGCCAACCAAGGTACTCGTTGTTCAGCTACATGGCTTTTTTGTTCGTTTATACACTGGTGAATTTCCTGGTGCATACCACGGTCGTTAGCAAGACCAGTGAGTAAATCTTCTTTAGCTTGATTCTTAAAACGTTTTAATAAGTGCTGACGATGGCGGTTAATTGAACCTAATAATTGCGCCATAATGGATAAAATACCCACTTGTAATAACACGCGTAATAAATCTTCAAAGTCATTTACAGGTGGTAGGCCGCCAATATTATAAATAGAAAAATAAACGAATACAGATGCAAATACCGGAATCCAAAGGTGCAAACTGGTGGGTTTGGCAACAATGGAATACCAACAAATAAGTGGAAACAGGGCAAAGGCAAAAATAGGCGCATAGCGAGGGTCGCCCCACTGGCTAAATATAATACTTATAACGACGGCAGCAATTGAAAGAACGAGCCACAGCTGAATACGACGCTCTTTAAAGTCGGCTAAAATCTCCCCCAAGGCGTACCTAGGAGTAGAAAACAAGAGTGTAAATAAAGGGGCAAAAAGAATGATGCCGAGGGCTTCGAATAGCCAATAGAGCAGCCATAAATCATGTATATAAAAATCGGCAGACTCAGGTACTGTTAAGGTGTAAGCAGTTGCGCCAATAAGTGAAGATACCCCGGCGCCAATAATGGCGCCTTTCAAATACAAATTTGGTAAATGATTTAAACGTTGCAGGGGGCCAATTGCTTTTTTGTTACGGCGGATTAACCAAGTGGCAAGACTAGTACCTATGGTTAAGCTAGCCGCTCCAGCGAAGGCTAAGCTTGCGGGTATGTTCTGGTCGAACAATGACCAAAACAAGAGGGCAGGCACGAGCACCCATAAAGCACGATACCCAAGAGCAAGGCAGGCACCAAGAAAAATACCAGCAGGTGGCCAAATAGCGGACATTTGTGTGTCATTAATACTGAAGCTACGGCTCCACTCGGCCATAATGATAAGCAAAATCGGTAAAGCAACCCATTTTACAGCACGAAGTAAATAGGTTGCTTTGTTGGTGGAGCCTTTGGGAACTGCAATTGCAGGTGTTGCAGTAGGGTATGAAGCTATAGGGTTCATAGTTACGCTTAATAGGTAAAAGTGTGAGCTTAGAGTATTAAACGTAAATAAGTAGTTTTTAGTTCATTTATTCGGTGAAATAATCAAACGAGTTTAATCATTAAGGAGCTGTAAAGATTCAGCATATTGATTGACCAAAAGCTCTCCACTGTCATTAGTGTTGAGGGAAAAATTAATGTGGCCAACTTTACGGCCAGGGCGTGCTTCTTTGCCATACCAAAATGGAGCTGCCCGCGCGTTCAACCAAAAGTGAGCGGGAATATTAGGCACACCTATTACATTCAACATGAGGGTAGGCTGTATAGTAAGCGGTGGGATTGGTGCGCCGGTAATAGCGCGCATATGCAAACTAAACTGGCTGCAATTCGAGCCGGACAGCGACCAATGACCACTGTTATGCACACGGGGAGCAACTTCATTAATAAGTAGCGTTGCAGTATCGCCTTCGCCCACTACAAAAAACTCAATTGCCAAAGTGCCCACGTAACCTAAATCAGTGGTTAAGGTAGTAAACCACTGTTCGGCGATACTTTGTAAGTGTGCGGGTAATACGTTGATGCCTGCAAAAGTGTGACTTAAAATTCCGTCGCGGTGAACGTTTTCCACCAAGGGGTAGCAATGGATTTCGCCAGCTTTAGTTCGCGCACCCACAATCGATACTTCGCAGCTAAAGGGAATCATGGCTTCGATAATACCCGGTTGTTGTCCTGCGCTGGCCAATATAGGGGCAATACTATCGCCAGGTTGCCATCGCCATTGGGCTTTACCGTCGTAACCACCTTCAGCTGCTTTAATCACAGCAGGGCCTTGGTAGCTGCTTAAAATAGCCGCAAGGTCGTCGGAGTTATGAAAGGCTTGCCATGGTGCAGTACCCAAACTTAAACGTTCAAACATGGCTTTTTCATGTTGCCGATGAGTGAGTGGCTTAATTTGCTCAGGGTCTGTTAACAGTTTCGCTTTGGCTAAGGCCACGTGCTGGTCAGAAATTTGTTCATGTTCCCAACTAATCACATCGGCCCAAGCCATAGCGTCGGTAATGGACCATTGTAAAGCCTGGTGGGAACCAACAGGCATCACTTGGTTGGTGCGTGTATTAATTAGTAAGCACTGATCGCCTAACTGAATGCTTGCTTGGCCAAGCATTTGTCCTAGTTGGCCATTGCCAAGAATCAATATGTTCATGAATCTAAGTTTAGCTCGCTGTCTTCTATTACATTAGCGCGCTGGGCGGTACGGAAGTCGCGCACAGCTTGCTGAATGAGAGTATCAGTAATGCCTAAGATTTGTGCCGCCAATAAGCCCGCGTTGGCAGCACCAGCTTGACCAACAGCCATAGTACCTACAGCGACCCCTTTGGGCATTTGCACAATAGACAGTAAACTATCAAGCCCCTTCAGTTGTTTTGAAGGAACAGGTACGCCTAACACAGGTAAATACGTATAGGCAGCAAGCATACCTGGTAAATGGGCTGCTCCGCCGGCACCAGCAATAATAACTTTAACGTCGCTAGCCTCAGCTTCGGCCATGGAGGTTTGCAATAAATCGGGTGTGCGGTGCGCCGAAACAACACGTGCTTCCCATCTTACGCCAAGATCTTTTAGCATGGTGGCGGCCTGTTGCATAACTGGCCAGTCGGATTTGGAACCCATTAAAATAAGTACGGAAGCCATTTGCTAAGCCCCTTCATGGTTGATGCAGGTGTTATTAATGCGGCCGCTTTAAGTTCGACCCTGTGAAAGGCGCGGATTATAGCAGGAAATTTAACCGAAAGCATAGAACGTAAAAATAACATAAAGCGGGTATAGTAAAGGCATAAATTCAGCCAAAATCGAATCGACCGATAATAACAAGGCTGGTGATATATATGTTTCAGGCAGGTTTATAATGCATCTCTCCCATAAAGTAAGTTCAGCTTTTTATTCATTGTATGCTGCCGTAACGGTGTCTCTTTTAGTAGCGACACTTGGTTCGCCTGCAAGAGCGTCAGAAGGCATGTGGTTGCAGTCTGAGCAACCCGTATTAGCAAAAAACCTGCCTTTATCAGCGGTGGCGCGAGTCGGTGCGTGTAGCGGGGTGTTTGTTTCAGAGCAAGGACTGTTGCTTACGAATGCTCATTGTATTGAAGATACCATGCAGTTGCGTAGCGATGATCAACATGTTATTCGTGAAGAAGGTTTTTTAGCCCGTACGCTGGCCGATGAACTTCCCGCTGCCCCCGGTTTTTTTGCATCGATTACCTTAAGCCAGCAAGACGTTACTGCCCCGATGTTACAAGGACTTCAGGCCGAAATGTCACCGCGGCAACGGCACTTACGTTTAACTCGCAATAGAAACACTATTCTACGAACGTGCGAAATAGAACCAAATGTTAGCTGTCAAGTGCAAGAGCACCAAGACGGGTTACACTATTTGTTAGTTCGCGAGCGTCAATTAAGAGATGTACGCCTTGTCTATGTGGCCCCCACAGCTGTAGCAATGTATGGAGGCGATGCCGCGAACTGGCAGTGGCCTCGTTTTGCGGCAGATATTGCAGTCATGCGCGTATATACGGCCCCAAATGGTGAGCCCGCAGATTTAGCAGTTGAAAACATTCCCTATGAACCGGACGAATATGCCAAAGTAGCCGATTCCCACCTTACATTTTTTGACCCCGTTCGTGTGGTCGGTTACCCGGGTACAACCCAACGCTTTCGAACTGCAGCAGAGATGCAGTGGGCATTTAGTGAACAATACCCAGCCCTATTAAATTATTTACAGGATTTTGAAGGGATTATTGAAAACTATATTGGTAACGACAAACAACGCCGTGTTCACTTTCAACCCACACTATTTCGCTTGCGTAATCAAATGACAAATATTGAAGCGCAATTAAGTGAGTACCAAGCCCATGGCATGCAACAAAAAAGTGAAGAAAGCCAAGAGCGCCTGATTGGTTGGCTAGCGTCGCCGGAGCGTCAGGCACAATACAGTGGCGCCTGGTGGATGATTCAACAGCAGTTGCAAGAAGACCGACTTTGGTTACCGCAACAGTTGTGGTGGCAGTTTTTACAAGAGTTAAGCTTGCCGGGTAGTGCATTGCTAGTGCACCGATATGCCTATGAACAAAGCCTACCAGAAGATGTACGAGGACGTGGCTTTCAAGAACGAGACTTGCATAGTTTACGGGCTCAACTCGACAATTATGCGAATCGGATTGATCTTGAGCTAGAACAAGAAATATTGGTGTACTTACTGAATCGTTATAGAGAGCTACCTGAGTCATTGCGTTCGGCGGCGGTGAGTTCTTTTTTTGGCATAACCGCACACAGTAACGAAGAGCAAATTCGCAGGCGCGTTGCAGAGTTATATGCAGCGCCAAAGTTACTTAAGGAAGAGGTGCGACAGCAATGGTTTGGTAATTCATTGTCGACCATCGAAAATTCGAAAGCGCCGTGGCTACAGTTTGCTGCTGCCACGGCGGTGGAACGCTTAGCGATTGACGCTCGTGAAATTGAAAGTCGGGGTCGAATAGCATTTGCGCGTCCACGAATGATGGCTGCACAACGAGAGTACGACCAATCCCAGGGCCGTACCTTGCCCGCAAATGCGAACCGTACGCTACGTATAAGTGAAGGGCAGGTACTTGGTTATCGACCCGACCCAGATCCAAATAATTTCCGTTTAGCGCTCACTTATTTAGACGTATTTGCAGATCATCTTAACGAAATAAATGACAAAAGCATTCCGCTAGTTTTTCGTACCGCATTAAAAAGCCATGCAAAACGTTGTTTTATGAACCAAGCACGCGGCTCCGTCACAGTAAACTATATTTCTACAGCGGACGGTGCCTTAGGTAGTTCAGGCTCACCAACCTTCGATGACAAGGGGCACTTGGTTGGCTTAGTGTTTGACTTGATGTCTGAATCGACTATGAGTGACTGGATTTATGAGCGAGATCGTCACCGTTTGGTGCATGTGGACATTCGTTACTTACTTTGGATTTTAGGGTATTACGAAGGGGCAACGGAACTCCTCGCCGAATTAGGCTTTACGCATCAAGGCAATGGTCTGGCTGGAAGTTGTCGAGTGCGACCATTAACTGATTAGTCTAAATCGAGTTCAAGCTGCCGGTTCTCATCAGGGTCTGGCAGCGTCACGCCGACGCCAATAAGCCGTACACTTCGTTCGCCTTTTCGCTGCCAAGCTTCGGCTAATAATTGATAAAACAACGAAGGCGAAACTTTGTTAGCGGCACGAGACACGGTGGTTTGTTGGAAATCGTTAAACTTTAATTTAACGGTTTGTGTACGAATACGCGTGTCTTGCCAACTTGTATACGGTAAACGTTTGCGAAGGGCCGGTAAGAGTTGGTTGGTAAGAATGTCTTCTCCTTCACGGCGTTGATTAATATCGCGAGGAAAAGTGTCTTCAACACTAATTTGCTTGCGAACTCGGTTAGTGTTGACCGGACGAGGATCAATTCCATGACAGCGCTGGTGTAATATAAAACCACTGTTTTCACCAATGAGCTGCTGTAACTTGGTTAAGTCAATCCCTTGAATATCGCTCCCTTTATATAGCCCAGCATGGGCTAACCGCTCTTGGCTTTTAGGCCCGATGCCCGGTATTCGACCTAAGGGTAGTTGAGCGATAAAGGAAACCACATGTTGTGGAGGTACTACGAATTGGCCGTCGGGTTTATTCACATCGGAGGCTATTTTAGCTACCATTTTTTGATTAGATATACCCGCCGAGCCGGTTATACCTATGTCGCGCAGTTGCGTGCGAATGGCTTCCATAATAAGAGTGGCACTGCCATGATGTAAGCTAACGTTTGATAAATCCAAGTAAAACTCATCAATAGAAGCAGGCTCTATGATTGGCGTATAGCGGGAAACAATTTCCAAAACTTGTTTAGAGGCGGCTTTATAGCTAGGCATATCTGGCTTTACAAAAACCAAAGTAGGACATAATCGTTTAGCTTGATAGCCCGACATTGCACTATGCACACCAAATTTTCGAGCGATGTAATTGCAGGTAGCAACCACTCCACGTTCAGCCCCTCCGCCAACTGCAAAAGGAATATGTTTTAATGAAGGATTTTTTTTAACTTCAACGGCAGCAAAAAAAGCATCAAGATCGAGCAAGGCAATTTTGCGGTCGGAAGTATGGGGCACTTATAGCCTCCCTAAATTAAAGCAGGGGTATTATATTTAGCGTAAAGTTGTCTAAATATTACCACAAACATGGTAAAAAATGACTAGACTAGAAGCTCATCAACTTATTTACCTTAAGGGTTGAGATCCGTATAATGCACGGTAGTCTTATTTAGTTTTAAGTCTCAGCTGAAATAAAGCTCAGGAGCTCAGTGTGAAAATTTCAACGATATTTAAGTGGAAACATATTTTAGCTATGGTTGTAGGGGTTGCAACAGCAGGCAGCGTCATGGCAGTTAGTCAAGATATGTCTCGTGAAGCGATTGCAGAGCGAATTAAACCTGTTGCGCAAGTTCGAATTGCTGGCGAAGAACAAATGGCAGGTACGCAAGCACAAGCGGAAGGGGGGCGTTCAGGCGAAGCTGTCTATAATCAAGCGTGTGTGGCTTGTCATACGACAGGAGTTTTAGGCGCGCCGCGTAAAGGGAACGCTGAAGACTGGGCGCCACGTTTAGCCCAAGGTATGGATATAGTTTTAGAACATTCAATTAATGGTTTAAATGCGATGCCTCCTCGTGGAACATGTATGAATTGCTCCGACGAAGAAATACTGGCAGCAATTGAGTATATGATTGAAGGTGTTTAAACGCAGCTAAATCAATAAGCTAACAAAAAAACCGCCAACAGGCGGTTTTTTTGTTAGCACATCTGACCAGAATGCTTTGCTTCCTAACTTGCTCAAGTTATACTCACTTAGTGGCAATTGATATAACAAGAATACAACAAGGCGTTTAATTAATGTCACATTCTCAATAAGCAATAGAGAGAGCGCAGAGTGAGTTCGTCGTTAAGTAACACATCACATGGGGTGACTGTTAGCGGAGAAGAAAAATTACGGCGGTTAGAAAAAGTAATAGAAAGGCTAAAAGCACTCACCCAAAAATATAGGCAAGCTGAAGTGGTTCAGCAGGCCCTGTTCCGTATATCCGAATTAGCCTCGTCGGTACAAAGTATGGATCAGCTTTATGCTTCGGTACATCGTATCGTGGGGCAGCTTATGGCAGCCCGAAATTTCTATATATGTTTGTATAATGAAAGCCGCACGTCTTTTAGTTTCCCCTATTTTTCCGACGAATATGACTCACTAGATTACGTTGCCGAAGTTCCGGTTGAAGTACTTATGCGTGGCTTAACGGGCTACATATTACGTACTGGTGAACCTATGTTGGCCACCAAAAAAACCATCGCTAGCTTAATAGAGCAGGGTCATGTTGTTACTGTTGGTTCGTTGCCCGTTGACTGGCTCGGGGTGCCCCTTACCATAGGCGAAGAAGTGATTGGCGCCATGGTGGTACAAAGTTATGTGGAAGAGGTGCGCTACCAAGACGAAGACTTAGAATTATTAACGTTCGTTTCTCAGCACGTGGTCAATGCACTGGAACGATTTAAGCATAGAGAGTGGATGGAAACGGAGATTGCGCGTCAAACCTCGGAATTGCGCTTTGCCAATGAACATCTACTGAAAGAAATTACCGAACGTGAAAAAGCCGAACAGCAAACAAGCGTGCTCTATGCTATTTCTGAGCTAACCAATACGTCTGAAGACATGCGCGCCTTCTACCGTGATCTGCATATCCAAATCGACAAGCTGCTCAATGCCGATAACTTTTATGTGGCACTGCTGACCGAAAACGGCAAACAGGTTTACTTTCCATACTATGTGGACGAAAGCGGCCACGAAGCACGGCAGCGAAGGCTGCAAAAAGGTTTAACCGAGTTTGTCTTGCGCACTGGCCGCTCAGCCTTTATTAATGATGCCACCCGCGAAGATCTTATTCATCGAGGCGAAGTCATTGTAGGTGAAACTTATGGCAAGCCTGCGCGTGAATGGCTTGGTTCACCACTAATTATGGACGGCGAAGTATTCGGTATGCTAGCGGTGCAAACCTATAGTGAAGATCAACGATATGCGCAAGAAGACTTAGAACTATTAAACTTTGTTTCACAACACGTGGCAGTTGCCATTGAGCGACGCCGCTCAGCAGAACGATTGGCTCGAGCAAACGTGTTTCTTGAAAAACGAATTGCGGAACGAACCGAAGAGTTGGTGGAAGAAATTGAACGCAGAAAAACCATTGAAGCTCAATTGTTTCATGATGCCCACCATGACAACTTAACGGGCTTACCCAACCGAGCAATGTTCGTAGACCGTGTGAAACAAACACTAATTTCGCAAAAACGCCGCACGAAAGAGTACTTTGCGGTGCTTTTTGTTGACTTAGACCGGTTTAAAAACATTAACGATACTCTTGGCCATTCGGCAGGCGATAAGTTCTTACTCGAAGTGAGTGAGCGTTTAGGTAGTACCATTCGTGAGCACGACTTATTGGCCCGGTTGGGCGGCGACGAATTCGTTCTCTTGCTCGACCATATAAGCCATTTAGA
>SMEQ01000628.1_pt1 | contig 12056 bp, 8 predicted proteins | sample 2456281 | NCBI WGS metagenome assembly SMEQ01 (sample SAMN10132596, study PRJNA489261) | soil metagenome | isolation source: day1 antibiotic-loamy sand soil ammended with raw manure from dairy cow... | place: USA | collected 2015-04-01 | reverse complement strand
TTAATTGAAGATCCAAAAACCACCGCAGCGGTGGGGGCGATGCTGTGCATGCAGGCGAAAAACGGCAGTTTGGCTAACTTCTCCTTTAACGAGTTGATGCTCAAACCCTATTCGACCATGCGTTACTTTGGGGTGATTGGTGCTGATCGCTGCATTACTCACGACAGTGTCCTGTATGCCGATATTGATACGCGTCCGGAGAATGGGAAGATAAAACTACCCACCACCACAGATCTAAACTCTGACAACCCAGATCAGCAAAAGCCCATTACCCTGACGTTTAAAAACAGCTTGTTGATCTTAGGCTTCCGCCAATTTCCCCTTGAACGTTGGCCCGCCACGCCTTTATACCGTTTAGGCTTTACTAAAGCCGGTAATGATAAATACAACGAAGCCAAGCTAAGAACACGTGATGGCAATATCGCTTTGCATGTCAGCTTTAAGATTGAAAGTGACGACTCCGAGCAAAGTATTATCGAGAAAAAAGGCAAATACCACGCCGTGCCCAGCGATCAACTGGTGATTGATCGAGTCCAGGGCACTGTCAGCGGTTTTGATGCCGACGATTTGGAGTTACAGCTCAATACGCTGCTTGATACGGATATGAATGTAACCAGTTACTGGCTTGATAGTGGGAATGTGAAACGATGAGCACACAGACATTAACCGCCAAGCAAAATGAGCTTGTAGCGAAGTGGAAAGCAATTTACCAAGGTTCAGAGCAAGCACTCAACTGGATTGAAAGCGTACGCGATAGCGCGGCCACCGTTGATGCGCAAGCTGACAGCTTAAATATTGAGCTGTATCAGGCGTTGAACTTGGCGCGCAGCTTTGAACATGTGGCCAGCACGCCGATGGCGCTGGGCTTTTTTGGTCTGTCGCAGGCGGGTAAATCCTATTTGATTTCATCGCTGGCCGCTGATGGGCAAGGGCAGTTAGAAACTGAGGTGGATGGCAAACAAAGATTAAACTTTATTGACCACTTTAACCCCACCGGTGAAGGGGCTGAAGCCACAGGTTTAGTGACGCGCTTCACCTACCAAGAACATGCCATTAAAGACCCGAGCTACCCGCTGCAATTACGCTTGTTTCGCGAAATTGATATTGCCATGATTTTGGCCAATGCTTGGTTCAATGATTTTGACCAAGAGCATGTTGAGTACCAAGTTACTGAAGAAGTGATTGAGCAAACCCTGTCGCGCTATGAGCAGCTCAATACGCAGCAGCCACAACCGCAACGGCCCGCGGTGAGTGCCGCGGATGTGGTGGCGCTTTTAGACTATATGAATGCCACTTCGAAAAAAATATCCAGCAAGTTGGGTGCTTACTACTGGCCACGCTTAATTAAAATTATCCCGTATTTAAGCCTAGAAGAGCGTGCTGATGTTTTCTCCGTGCTCTGGGGCAAGCAGCCATTGCTGAGCAACACCTATATCCAACTGGGTAAAACGCTGGCCACACTTGGCGGTGCACAAACGGCCTATGCACCGATCAGTGCTGTGGTTGAAGAAAAAGACGGTGCCAATTACAAGCAAAGCAAAGACTTCAATATCATGAACGTCAACACTTTGAACTTGTTATCCACGGCGCAGGATCCACTGATCCAAGTGCGCCCAGGCAGAGATGGCCAATTGCAGAATGCTGTGGCAGTTTCCACCGCAGAGCTAGCGGCGCTGACTGCAGAGATGATTTTCCCTTTAGCCAGCACACCGCAAAATGAAATTGTTAAGCAAATTGATTTGTTAGACTTCCCCGGCTACCGCACCCGCCAGCAGTTGCGCGGTATTGCATATCAGGACGAACAGGGCGCGGTGGATAACAGTAAGTTAATCGTCCAGTTGTTTTTACGCGGTAAAGTGGCTTACTTATTTGAACGCTACACCGTATCGCAAGAAATGAGCGCCTTGGTGATGTGCACCACTTCAGATATGCAAAGTGAAGTGAATACCGTGGGTGGCGTGCTCACTGAGTGGGTGAATAAAACCCAAGGGGCAACCCCACAAGAGCGTGATAACCGCTGCGGTCTATTTTGGGCGATTACCAAGATGGACAAATCAATTGATACCACTTTAGCGGGCAATGATGACAATATCGCCGCCTCTTGCGAAGGCTTGATGAAGAAAACCATTCTTGAACGATTCGGTAATTTAGCTTGGATGCAAGAGTGGGATACAGGGGGTTCGTTTAATAATACTTTCTTGGTGCGTAAGCCCCGTATTGAAAACACCTTTATTGATATGGACGCGCGCGGCAACGAAGTTCAGGTCAGAAGCAATAAAGTTGAAAAGCTGCAGTTGTTCCGTGAAGAGTTTGTGCGCACCGATACCGTTATTCAGCATATTGCCAGTCCGGGCGAAGCGTTTGATGCCGTATTGGCGCTCAATGACGGCGGTATCGGACGTTTTAGTGCACACCTCAACAGCATCGCTGATATCAGCTTTAAACTCACCCGCATTGATGAGCAATGGCAGCAACTGCAGCACAAACTAGTGACTAAACTGCAGCACTGGCAATTAAAAGAAGGCAGTGATGCACTGAAAGAAAAGCAAGCCGTGGCTAACCGAGTGGGTGGTTATTTAAAAGAGAACATCAGCTCTATCAGTGAACTGTTGCACCACATGAAAGTGCCCGATCACACCTTGCGCAATATCTATTTAAGCGGCGTCTACAATGTCGATGCGCAGGCCAGTGTTGAGGAGCAAGAAGCAATTGTAGAGCCTGAGTTTGATTTCTTTAGTCAAGAAACAGTAGTTACTGCACCTGTAGTTCCGAGCAATACGCACACAGCAGAATACTTCTTTGCCAAAGCAGCGATCAGTGCCTGGATCAGCCATCTCAAAGCCTTTGCTGAGCGTAAAGAGTTACTGGCTACTTTATCCACCTCCAGCTTGGTGCTAACGCCTGAGATCGCGGAGAAGCTGGTGAATGAAATTATTTCTGCCAGTTATCGCTATAAGCTCCAAGATAAGCTCACCGAGTCTTTGTTGGTGTATCAAGGCGCGATGGCTAATCGCCGTGAGCAAACGGTGGAGAAGAACGTTTTAACCGTGCAGCTGGCTTTGCAAGATTTTGTCGCTTGGTTTGGTAACTTAGACAAGCCTGCTGAGCAGCGTGAAGAACGCTTGCTGGGCGCTAATCGAGCAGGGCAGGTCTTTGACTTTTATAGCCAGAGTACGTTTGCAGATTTGCCAACTTTGCCAGAGTTATCCATGAGTGAAGACAAGCAGGTTGAGCAAGAGTTATTTGATTGGATCTCTGCATTTATACGGGCAACGGTCGCCAATGCTGGTGGCCATGACGAAAATGCAATTACCCTAGAACAAAACAATGCTCTAGGTGTGGTTTTAGAAAAATTTGAGGCGCGTATCGCATGAGTAATAAACGGATCAGTGCAGAAATTGTTGCTTTAACGCCCAATATTCCAGGCCAAGCGGTTATTCAGATTCGAAACTGGGATTTAGCCGGCGGCTTAAAGTTTAAAATTGAAGCCAATGGTGGCCGAGGGTATTTAAACGAGACCAGCGGGCGCAGTGAGTGGGGCAGTAGTGAATATTGGTTTCACCCGCAAGCTGTGGAGCAAGATGCTGAGTGGGTACGCGTGCACATTGGGCAAACAGTCTTGGACCCGTTACTGGAGGCTGGCGCGCGCTATAAAATATCCCTGTGTGCCAATGACGCCAACCAAGAAAGTACCTGCACCCTAAGTATCGCTGACGATGTGTATCCCAGCACCGCCGCGGGTAGCAACAGTGCGGTGGTCTCCGGTGGTGCTTTAGCCACGCCAGAACCTGTCGCCGTATCGACAGCCGCACCTGCGCCAACGCCTGAGCTACAGGTCACACCAGCACCTGAGCCGCAAGCGCAAGCCGAACCTGTAGCGACGCCTGAGTTGGAACTGGAGTTAGAAGAGGTCGCAGAGCCAAGCCCTGAGCGTGCGCAAACTGCACAGCCAACGCCAACAGCGAGTCCTGCCAGCAAAAAAGGTAAAGGCAAAGTTATTCTGCTGGCGCTGCTTGGCCTAGTTATCGTTGCGCTTTTAGCTGCGCTGGGCTGGTGGTTGTCTCAGCAAAAACTACCCAGTCTGGCCAGTGGTGGCGCTACGGCTGCCGACGCAGCAGATGCCGATGGGCTGAGTGCAGGTGGCTGTGCCTTGGCAAGCATGGGCACGGTGGATGAGCTGCAGTTTGTGCAGAGCTGCCTGCAAGAAACGCAAGACAGCACAGCACTGCTGGCGGTGATTCAACACGCTAAAGCCAACAACCATTGCGGCGTTGCGCAGCGTTTATATGCTAACCGTGCGCAGTCCGGCGACAGTGTGATTGCTCTGGCTTACGCTAAAGAATACGACCCGCAATTTTATGCCGACAACACCTGCTTTAAAGCAGCAGATACCGAGACCGCTTTGTATTGGTATGAAACAGTTCTGCTCAATGAACCCAATAATGCTGAAGCTGCACAGCGTGTCGAGGAGTTAAACCAGTGAAACTTACTTTAACCCGTATGGCTGTTAGCGCACTGACGGTGCTGACATTCAGCACTGCGGTCTTAGCCGCAGATAAACCCCTGTTGCAAGAAGGCAAAAAAACACTGTATCAGCGCGTCTTAACTCAGCCAGGCTGTACCTTGGCCAAGCAAATGGGGCAGCTGCAGGGCACTGAACAGGCGACCTTCAGTCGTTTTTATGTTTATGAGCGGGATAACAGCAGTGGCAGCGAGTGGCTAAAAGTTGGCCCAGACAGCTATGGCAATACCGTTGGCTGGTTACCCGCTAACTGCGTAGTGGATTGGAAAATGCAGCTCACCTTAGCTTTTACCAATCCGGCGAACCGTGATCCTTTGTTGTTTTTTAAAGATCGGCAAAGCTTAGAAGATATTTTAGATACCGAAGACCCAGCCAGTGCCGTTGAGCCATTGCGCGCAGCCTTGCAAGCCAAGCAAACGGCAGACAATGTACTGGCGCAAGAGCCGGCACTGTTTGTCGATATTCAAAAGGAATTTTACCTTCTCCCCATTTTAAGTGGTGAAGAGGTGATGACCGAGGAAGGCTTTCGCACCCGCGTGCTCAATGTTGCCTCAGTCACAGAAAAAGATAGCAGCAACGATTTGAGTGCAGCAGATACCAGCAAGCAGCTCAAAGAGTTTAGTGCGGCGGTGGTGTTTGTGATTGACTCCACCATCTCCATGCAACCCTACATTGAGCGTACCCGTCAGGCGGTGAAAGATATTTATCAGCGGGTTGAAGCGGAAAATCTAGGCAAACAAGTTAAGTTTGGATTGATCTCATTTCGCAGCAGCTTGAAAGACCGCCCAGGCTTGGAGTATCTAACCAAGATGTATGTCGACCCTAACGATGTACAAAGTGGCGATGACTTCTTAAATAAAATCAAAGACCTCAATCAAGCTAAAGTCTCAACAGCATATTGGTATGAAGACCCCTATGCGGGGGTGATGCATGCGCTGGATAACGTCAACTGGAATGAGTTTGGCGCGCGCTATATCGTCTTGATTACCGATGCCAGCGCGATGGAAGGCGATGATGTTTTAAGCTCCACCGGTTTAGGTGCAGAACAGGTCCGCATTGAAGCCAGTAAACCCGGCGTGGCCATTTACACACTGCACTTGAAAACGCCGCAGGGTAAACATGACCACGCCCGTGCGCAAAACCAGTATCAAACCCTATCAACCTACAGTGGCACCAATACTTCGCTGTATTACTCGGTTGATGCCGGTGATGTGAATCAGTTTGGCCGCAAAGTGGATGCTTTAGCGAATGCGATTACCAACCAAGTCAAAGCAGCATACTTGGGTGATGAGGCGGTGGGCAGCGCAACCTATGCACAAACTGCAGAAGAAGAGCAGTTGCTCAAAGATGCTCAGTTGATTGGTCACGCCATGGAGCTGAAATACTTAGGCAGTAAAACCGGCGCGACCGCACCGTCTGAGTTTAATGCTTGGGTCAGTGACCGCGACTTGGTGAAGCAGAATATCCCCACCACAGATGTGCGGGTATTACTGACCAAAGCTCAGCTGAGCGACCTCAGTGACATTATGCGCGAGATCCTAAATGCGGCCAATGAAGGTTTAATTTCCCCGTCAGAAATGTTCAACCGCTTGCGTTCAGTGGCAGCCACCATGGGCACCGACCCCAACCAGTTGCAACAAAAAGACAGCACCAAGCTGGCTGAGCTGGGAGTGATGGGGGAGTACTTAGAAGACTTACCTTACCAAAGTGAAGTGCTTAATCTTGATGAAGAAACTTGGAAAGGCTGGGATGGTTTAGCCCAAGAGAAGTTTATTCGCAATGTCAGCACCAAGCTGCGCCACTACCAGCGCTACAACGCCGATGTTGATCGCTGGGTAAAGCTCACGGCAACTGCTGATGCCCGTGAAGATGTGTACCCAGTACCGCTGGAGATGATGCCTTAAATGCTTAGTGTGCAGGGATTGAAAATAACCCGAGGGAGCGGCAGTCAGCAACACAGTGTGCACTTACCGCAGCTTGAACTCGCCGCTGGTCAAGTGCTGGCGGTGACCGGGGAAAGTGGTTGCGGAAAAAGCACTTTGCTCGAAGCACTGGGTTTACTGCTAAAACCGCAGCAGGTGGATATTTTTCAACTGGGGCAGCCTTCGATTGATATTGTCGAGCTGCAGCTTAAGCAAAATGAAACCCAGCTGGCGCGTATTCGTGCCCAACGTTTGGGCTTTGTACTGCAAAGCGGTGGCTTATTACCCTACCTCAATGTGCGCGATAACATTCAGTTATCCCGGCGGATTTTAGGCTTGCCAGCAGACAGTGAGCGTTTGCAGCAGGCCATCGCCACCCTTAGGCTTGAGCACCTTTTAAATAAGTTACCGCAAGCGTTATCCATTGGTGAGCGCCAGCGGGTGGCGTGTTTGCGCGCCATTGCCCATGAGCCACAGTTACTCTTGGCTGATGAGCCCACAGCGGCATTGGATCCGCACAGTGCCAGACGTTTATTTGATGTGTTTCTAGAAATGGTCAGTGCTTTGCAGCTCAGTGCCTTGGTGGTGTCCCATGACTGGGCGCTGGTGCAAGAATTTAATTTACCGATTTTGCAAGCTCACAGTGAGCCAGGAGTGACGACTTTTGCGCTCGCCAACCATTAGTTTTTCGCTATTACTGCGCCTTGCGGTTTTTGACCTTTGGCATGACCGCAAAGTGTCTTTTTGTATTGCGGCGTCCTTGGTTGCGGTGATTGCGCCGTTGCTGTTGTTGTTTGGCTTAAAGCACGGTGTGGTCAATCAGCTGCAAGCAGAGCTGCTCAGCGATCCGCGCAACCTTGAAATTAAAATGCTCGCCAGCGGCAATTATAGCGCGGACTGGATTGAGCAATTGCAACAGCGGCCCGGTGTCGGTTTTGCCATTGGTCAAACGCGCTCACTGAACACGCAAGCCGACTTGATTGTTGATAATCGCAATTTTGTCGAAAACGCAGAAATTGTGCCCACCGCCGCCAATGATCCCCTGTTAAATACAGCCATGAGTGATCTGCAGGCAGGGCAAACAATTTTAAGCCACAGTGCCGCCCAGCGTTTAAATGCTAAAGCCGGCGATCGCGTGCGGATGCGCGCCTTGCGCAAGCTGGATCAAGTCAATGAACGTGGCGAGCTGGAGTTAGAGGTGGTTGCGGTGTTGGATGCCGCGCGTTTCTCACGCCCTGCAGCCTTTGTAAGCTTACCGCTATTGGTGGCTTTAGAGCAGTTTCGTGACGGGCTTAAACTGCCTGAGTTTGGTTTAACAACAGGTATTGAGCGTCACGAGCAACCGCTTACTTTCTCTAAAGTGCGGCTCTATGCACACAGCGTTGATGATGTGGCTCCCTTGAGTGATTGGCTGGCGCAGCAGCGTATTGAAAGCAGCAGTCGCTTGGCCGAAATTGACAGTGTTAAAGCCATTAATCGCGTGCTGACCCTGATCTTTGCCGTGATTGCCATTACCGCATTAGTGGGCTGTGTGGCTTCTTTAGTGGGGGCTTTTTTAGCCAATATAGACCGCAAGCGCAAAGATCTGGCTGTGCTTAGACTGTTGGGCTTTACCCATATTGCCGTGGCAATGTATGTGATTATCCAGGCCTTGGTGATTACCGTCTTGGCCTACATTGTTGGGCTGGGTTTGTACGCCATTGCCAGTGAATTATTCAATCAGTTATTAGTCGGCAACCAAAGCACCAGTAACTTCAGCTGTGAAATCAGCTTTATGCACGCTGTGTACGCCTTAGTCTTTGCCTTACTGATTGCTGTGGTTGTGTCGTGTATTGGTGCATTACGCGCTATTGGAATTGAACCTGCGGAGAGTTTACGTGAACTATAAATCTTGGCTGAACTTAACTGCACTGACTGCGGCATTGTCCCTGGCATCATTGGCGCAAGCAGAAATCACTTGGAATGAGAAATATTACAATCCAGCGCCTTTAGCGGATGATGTGATTTTACCAATGCCCTGTGGCGGTGCCATGGCTTTTCGCCAAGTGTTTATTCCCTCGAGCAACCCCATGGATGACCACGCGATTCGCTTAGGGCAAGACAGCGAAGAGTGGGGCTATGTTGAGCACACCCGGCCGGCTTTTATTGCCGGTAGCTTTTCCGAAAAAAACCAACAATCGCGTTATTACTTAATTGGCAAATATGAAGTGAGCCAGTTGCAGTCCAGTGCGCTGCAAGCTGGTGAGTGCGTCAAGCCCTCGAATAAACTGCGGTTACCCGCCGTCGATATGAGCTGGATGAGCGCCATGGGCATCGCTGATCAGTACAACCTTTGGTTGCGTGAACATGCCGCGAACGCACTGCCTAAAGAAGACGGCGTGATGGGTTTTGTGCGCCTGCCCACTGAAGTGGAATGGGAGTTTGCTGCGCGCGGTGGTCTAGAAGTGGCCAGCGCCGACTTTCGTGACAACCGTTACCCCATGCCGGAGGGGATGAATAACTACGAGTGGTTTGCTGGCGCGCAATCGGCCAATGGCAAGCTGCAACTCAGTGGTTTATTACAGGCTAACCCCTTGGGCCTGCACGATATGCTGGGCAATGCCTCAGAAATGATGTTTGAATCCTTTCGCCTCAATAAACTTGATCGCAACCACGGGCAAGCCGGTGGCTATATTGTCCGCGGCGGTAACTTTCTCAGCCAGCAAGATGCCATTACCAGCACCAATCGCCGTGAAGAAGCCTATTACTCAGAGACGGGCGAGCAAAGCAATAAGGCCACTGGTTTTCGTTTAGTGCTGACGGCACCGATTCTCACCTCCCGCGAACGCGTAGCCAAAATTGGCGAAAGCTGGAAACAGCTGGGCAGTGGCAGCGCATTGGATGGCAGTGAAAACACCACCTCAGAGCTGGTTAAAATTGCTGCCGCTGTTGAAGACAAGGCACTGAAAGAGCAGCTCAAAGACATTGAAAACCAGCTGCGGGCCAGCAATCAGCAGCAAGAAGAGGCGCGTAATCAAGCCATTCGTGCCAGCCTGAATTTGGGGGCCTTCTTGTGTACGAAAATGCTCGATGATGGCCAGTATCTGGAGTTTCTGGAAAACAATTACAGCATGAGCTGTATGAACGAAGAGCCTGCCAGTACCTGTCCAGCGCGTAAAGCCAAGCTGATTGAACAGCAAGAACGCTTAGAAAAACTGGGCAGCTATTATGCCAGCAGTCTGATTGATGCAGCCAACCTCTATGGGCAGTCTGCGATCAAGGCGCAAGTGCCAGTGATGAACGAGCTGATTGAGCGCAATAAAAGACTCAAAGAGCTCAAGCCCTACCTGGACACGCACTGGGAGAACCAACAGTTTTACTTCAACACCCAACAAATAAAAACCAGCCAATGGCTTAATAACTGCAAAGCAGTTCGTTAAAAACACATCCAAGGAACGATTCCATGCACAAGAAAAAATTGTTTAATCACACCACGCTGCTCAGTTTAATGATGACTGGGGCTATTTTGTTGAGCGGTTGCGCCAATACGGGCAGCGGCATGCTCGGTAGCAATAACTCTGCTGATCCACGCTTAACCAACACTGAGTCGGCTAAGTTTTTTAGCAAGTCCGGCTACCAAGCCTGTGCTGTAGCGGCTGGCGCTGGTGTTTTAGCGTGCTTGGCGTCCAATTCAAGCAATAAAGCGGTATGCGCCGTAGCTGCGGGGGTAGCTGCGTGTGGTGTGGCCATGGGCGCCAACTATTACCTTGATGACCGCCGCTCCAAATACTCAGATACGACGCAGCGCTTAGCAGCCATGACCCAAGATATTCAAGAAGACACGGATCGTGTAGTGCAGCGCACCGAAGTTGCCCAGCGTGTGATGGCCGATGATAAAGCCACCGGATATGGCCAGCAAGCGCCTGGATATCGCCAAAGCCAATAAAGACCTCGCGACTGTGGACAGCAACATTGCTTTGCTCAATAAAGACTTAGCCAACATGAAAAGTAAGGCGGCAGAGTATGCCAAAGCTGCAGAGCAAGAGCGTGCTGAAGGGGCGGGTAATAAAGTTGATCTGATGGATAAAGAAATCAATCGGATGAATCAAAAAGTGGCCTTACTGGAATCTGAAATCGATGGTTTATACAACCAGCGCTCAGCCATTACTTTAGGATAAGACGATGAACAAGTTAGTTCTGCGTGGTTGTCTGTTGAGCTTGGCCTTGCTCAGTGGTTGTGCAAGTCAGGTGCAGTGCGACTCCACTAAAACAGACCCAAGCATGCTCGAAAAACTCAATTGCGATGTTGGCGGTGGTTATCAGCGTCAAGTCCAACAAGGCGAACAGAACGTGCTCGATGCACGGGCGCAAAATGAGTTGTTTCGCGCGGTGTACGCCGATATTGACGCGCAGCGCAAAGCCGTGCGGCAAGATTTAGTTGGCCAGCAGCAAGATATGGCCAAGTTGCAAAGCAATCTGGATAACTTGCTCAGCCAGCTGAAAAAGAAATATGCCGGCAAGCAAGACATCTTGCAGAAGATTACTGAGCTGGAGCGGCAAGCCAAAAGCTTACAGCAGAGCAACAGTAATGATCCCGATGTGATCAGCGCTAAGCAGCAACAGTTGGTTGAGTTACAGCGTAAAATCAGCCATTTAGAATTGAGCTTGGGGTATTAACCCCAGTTCCAATAACGCGGCAACCCTCAGTGTTTGCCGCTTTTTTTATTGAGTGGCGTGACCGTTATGCAACGAATTGTCCGCACTGATGTGCTCTTTGCAACGCTTAATAGCAGTGCTAGAAAGGTTAATAGCGAACTCAATCGCGCCTGTCCGCCACACTTGGCTAATATGTTTGCCACCCTGCGCGAAGGCAGCGATGGGCATATGGAATGGTGGACACCCTTAGGCGGGCAAGCCATTGCCTTGGCAGACTTAGAGGCTGAGCAAAAAGCCCAGTTTCTTACGCTTCTTGAGCAACGCAAGCAGTCGCTCCTGGCGTTTGCCGAGCACCTCGACGGCGAACAGGACCATGAGAGTGCCAATGCCATCCGCTGGATTATGCGCGACACCGACTTCACTAAAGTCTATAGCGTTGATAATCAGCCAGTCATCGTTGGCTGGCACCGCTATATTGTGGAAAAGCCCGCTGTGGCTCCCAAAACACCAGTAGCACCCATTGCACCTGCGGCGACTACTGCTGCGCTTAAAAAACGTCGCCTCTGGCCGTGGCTGATTTTATTGTTGTTGCTGTTGGCTGCGGCGCTTTTAGCTTGGTGGTGGTGGCAGAGTAAAGCGCCGCTCTTTAGCAATGAGACCGCCGCCTCTGCAGACAATAGCAGTGGTTTGACGCGCTACGCCTGCAGTGCCAAGGAAAACCAAGCAGTGCCTGACTTTGTCACAGTCTTTGATACCTCAGGTTCGATGAACCTCAATATTAATGCTACAGCGGCCGATGAAGAATGGTGGTTTGGCCGCCAAGTTGAGGGCGAAATTGATTTTGCGCGGCAAACACGAATTTTTAGTGCACCAACCCGCGAAGATGTCGCCAAGCAGGCTTATGGGCAAATGCTCAGTAACTTGCACCCTGATATTGATACGCGTTTGGTGACCTTTAATGGCTGCGCAGCCTTGGT
>SMEQ01000473.1_pt1 | contig 12090 bp, 11 predicted proteins | sample 2456281 | NCBI WGS metagenome assembly SMEQ01 (sample SAMN10132596, study PRJNA489261) | soil metagenome | isolation source: day1 antibiotic-loamy sand soil ammended with raw manure from dairy cow... | place: USA | collected 2015-04-01 | reverse complement strand
GCCCTGGACTTTACCCTGCTCAGCCGGCTCATAGGTAAAGGTGAGCAAATGGGTCGCGCCAATAAAAGTGAAGTTCCAACCCACACCCAAAAGCAGCAACCCTAGCCAATAATGCCAGTAACTTTGACCTAAGACATTCACCAGCACACACAAAGCCAAGGTGGCGCAGCCCCAAACAATCACGCTACGTGAACTAAAACGGCGAATTAAATGGCCAGTGAAAAATGAAGGTACATACATACCCAGCACATGCCACTGAATCACCCAGGCAATATTACTAAAAGGAAAATCATCATTTTGCATGGCTATCGGCGTGGCGGTCATCAACAGCACCATCACGGCATAACCAATCGCACCTGAAGCAATAGCAGCCACCAGAAGCGGCTGTTTAAATAACTCGGCATAACTGCGCGTAGACTGTTGTACGGCACTTTTAACTGGTCGTGCTAAAGGCAAACTGACAATCAATAATAAAGCCAGCATATAAACTAGAAACAGCCCATAAAATGCGCCTTCAAACGGATTACCATCAAACCACTGGCGTGACCAAATTGCTAAGTTCGGACCTAACACCGCAGCCAGTATGCCACCGGCCATCACCATACTGATCGCGCGTGGGCGCTGCTCAAGAGAGCAGACATCTAAGGCGGCAAAACGGTATTGCTGCGCCGTACCAATGGCCATACCAATCAAAAACGTACCGCTGGCAAAGTGCATTAAGCTACTGGCTTGCAAACCTTGTAGCGCCACCCAAGTCCCCAATAAACCGATGCAGTTACCTAAAACAAAACCCACTTTGCGCCCCATTTTCTGCATTAAGTGCGCAGCAGGCAAAGTGGCCATAATCATGCCTAAAAATTGCAAGGCAACGGGTAAGGTGATTAAGGCAGGATGACTGGCTAACTGTTTACCAATTAGAGCAGAGACCGCGACTAGTAAAATATTTCCTGTGGTTAGTAATGCTTGCGCAACGGCTAACCCCCACACAGTGATAGGCACGCACGGCCTCCTCGTCTATTTAATATTGCGCTGCATATTATATTAAAAACATATTTATCGCTGAATCTATAGCGCTCTGCACATATCAATACAGCGCACTGGCCCTCTCACAGAGTTCAAGACACCACTATTTAAACCAGCTCTGGCTTGTACAGTCGCGTATTAATCAGCGCTGCACTCGCTTCACTGCCTTATCTAAATTGGCGTTTCACCTGTGCCAATGCTTGACGCAAACCTTGGATATCCAGCGGATGCTGAGCATAACAATACTGCTCATAGCGCTCGACAAAATGATTCACGGCCTGTTGCTGTTCCGGTGATAAATCCGTCTGAATACGCTGCGCAAAACTGCGCAAGCCTTCACCCGTTGCGCGCTGCAAGCCACACCGCAACATGATGCGCTGAAACTGTTTCATAATGATTTGCAGTGGTTGCGCTCGATGCTGCCAAGGTTTAAATATCCACAACACCAACACAGCCACCATAAGCATCACGCTCAATACCAGCCCTACAGCTAATACTTGCCAATCAAGCGTGCCAAACCATTGTTTAAACCACGCCTGCTGACGCTCTCGTTGGTACCCTAAAATATTGGCCTGCCAGCTGTAATTAAGACGTTCCCAACTCATACGCATCTGATTCACCCAAGCGATATGCTGATAACGCAAGGGCGACAAAAGATCCCCCTGAAATACATCTGCCTCATCGGCGAGCGCCTCTTGCAAACCATACTCGATACGCTCAGGCGCGACCTCAAAGGTTGGATCCACAGTGAGCCAGCCTTGCTCAGGCTGCCAATACTCAACCCAAGCATGGGCATCAAATTGACGCACTTGCACAAACTGTCCCGCCGCATTGGTTTCGCCACCTTGATAACCGGCCACCATGCGCGCAGGAATACCTGCCGCACGCAATGCAAACACCATCGCTCCCGCATAGTGCGCACAAAAACCACGGCGACTGCTAAACAAAAACTCATCCACACTGTCATCCCCCAGCAAGGGTGGTTTAAGAGTGTAGTAATAGGGTTCTTGATTAAAATGGCGCAGCATAGCTTGCACTAAATCAGCATCTACAGGGTACCGCGCACGCAATGCCACAGCCCAATCACGGGTTTGCGTATTGCCCAAAGACGGTAACTGTAAAAACTCACGCTGCTGCGCTTGCGCTAAATGAGGCTGACGTAGCGCCTGCGGCCAAGAACGCACTTGATATTGATAGGCTTGAGAGACCGGTGTTTGCCGCTGCAGACGAAAATCACTCATCAAGCGCGTATCGGCTTGCAGACTGCTTGCCGTATCCAAACTGAACAACCACGGCTGCGCACTGGGCTGCATAATAATACTGTAATTGAGCGCTTCGCCCTGCTCTTGCCACTGCGGCATACGGCCTTCCACCCGCTGACTGGCCGACCATGTGCGTCCATCAAAATGCGGCAAGGTCAGCGCACGCCAATATAACGTAGCCTGCGGCGGAATATCACCTTCAAAACGCGCCCGAAAAGCTAAAGCAGAAGATTGACCCAGCTCAGCAATATCACCTGGCGACATACTGCTGGCTAACCCCGTGATACCTTTATCCGAGCGCTGCGGCAAACTCCAGAGCGGCTCTAAACGTGGAAAGATCACAAACAGCAACGCCATTAAAGGCACAGCTTGCAACAGCAAACTGCCAACCCGCTTTAAAAGCGCCAAGGGTTGCCCACCGCTTTGGCTAGGCTGCAACCCCAACATCGCTGCCAATAAGGCCACTACCGCCATCAAACTGTAGAGTGCTGCCAGCAAGCTGTCATTAAACAGATAACTGGTGACTACGGTAAAGAGGCCTAAAAAAATCAAAACCAAGGCATCACGACGCGTGCGTGCTTCAAGTAACTTCAGAATAAATGCGCTAATCAGTAACGCCACTGCCGCATCTAAGCCCAGCAACGTACCACGACTGAAATACACACCTGCGGCGCTCAGCACAAGTAACCCCGCTTTAACCAAGCCTCTGGGGAACGCTGCGCGCATGCGAAACACCTGAATCCGCCACACCGCGCAGCTCAACCATAAACCCACCAACCACAGGGGCACATGCAATAAATGTGGCGCGATCACGAGCGCCTGAGCAATCAGCAGCCACAGCAAGCTGACCCGCGGGATGATTTCAAGCGTCGGTTTGGTTTGGCTCATACTGGCGCTCCATATAAGGCTAAAGCGCGCAAGCAGCGTTGGCGATGTTCAGCGCCTGCTGCCGGCCCGAGCGGCGACTGATTGGGCAAACTTAAGGTGTAAGGTTGGCCTGTAGCCGCGATATGTAACACCTGTGCACAGAGCATCGATAAACGTCGCTCCACCCCACCCGTCAACTGATTGAAATCGAGTCGTTGCTCTTGCCCTTGCTGTTGGCTGAACTGTTTAATCAATAAACCCTGTCCTTTCGACCAGGCCTTCCAATGCACACGTCGTAAAGAATCACCGGCTTGCCACGCAGTTAAACCTTGAAAGTCATCCACGCCAACTTGAGTACTGGTCTGCTGACTGGCGGTATGATCCTGCGTTGCGCTGTGTATCATCGCGAGTGAATCGTTACTCGGTTGCGGGTAGACCAAGATCGATTGATCAATGCTGATTTGACTCCAAGCGACAAACAACCCGAATGGAAAACGCGTTTCGATACGCAAACGTGGTGTGGGTTGCCAACCTCGTTGCAATCCTTGCTGAGCTAACTCAACGACCTGCTCACCTGCCGCTGGCACATCCACCCAGATCAAGTGCTGCGCATCCAACCCCAAACCAATGGCATGGCGTTGTTGTGTATCACTGTGTAAACGCAGGCGATACACGCCCTGTTCACCCACAAAGCACGGCGCTGTACCTGCCGCACTGATGTGCAATCCGGCCAGATTGCGCCACGTGTGAAATACACTGAGTAAAGCCAGCGCAGCCAATAAAAAGCTTAGGCCATAAGCTAAGCTGTTTTGATAGTTAATCGCCACCAACAGCATTAATAGCACTGCGCCAGCAAAGGCGACGCCCGTTGCGGTGGGTACAATACAAATATGGCGTTGACGCAATTGTAAACGCTGCACTGCAGGTAAACGCCGCGCTACCCAGCGGGTAAACTCGCTGCGCACGCGCGCTCTCAGTTGCGCCAACATTACAGCGCCGCTACATCAGCTAATACAGCCTGAATAAGCGCTGCACTGGCTGAGCCTTGCACGCTGCTGTGCTCGCGCAAGCGGTGCCCAGCCACAGCAGGAAATACCGCTTGCACATCTTCAGGAATCACATAATCACGGCCTGCTAAAAACGCCCAGGCGCGCGCCGCAGCGAGGAGCGCCAAACTGCCGCGTGGTGATAAACCAAACTCAAGCTGCGCATGGGTGCGCGTTGCTTCAACTAAACGCAAAATATAATTGACCAAGGTCTCACTGGCGCGTACGGCACTGACCTGCTGTTGCGCACGCAATAAATCGTCACGCTCTAGCACAGGCTGCAACTGCGTCAATAGCTGCCGACGACTGCTGCCCAATAACAACTGACGCTCAGCCTCAGCACTTGGATAACCTAAAGATAAGCGCATCAGAAAACGGTCGAGTTGCGATTCTGGCAGACTAAAAGTGCCACCCTGACTGACGGGATTTTGCGTGGCAATCACAAAAAAAGGTATAGGCAAGGGCCGTGTAGCACCTTCAATCGTCACTTGCCCTTCTTCCATCGCTTCAAGCAACGCACTTTGACTTTTAGGCGTAGCACGATTGACTTCATCGGCTAATAATAATTCAGCAAAAATAGGACCTGGATGAAACACAAACTGCCCTGTTTCACGATCAAACACAGAGGTGCCGAGGATATCACCCGGCAAGAGATCAGAGGTGAACTGAATACGCTGATAGTTTAAGCCCAACACCTGCGCCAGCGCATGGCTTAACGTAGTTTTGCCCATACCAGGCAAGTCTTCAATCAGTAAATGACCGCGCGCTAAAATACAGGTCATGGCCAACTGTACCGCGTGCTCTTTACCTAAAATGACGCGATTAACCGCTTCAATACACTCTTGTAATGGGTTGCGCATGCTTAAACTCCGTTTCTAGTATGAACCCATGCTAGCCAGCATTGAGCGCTCGCGCAAAGGCAATCCTAGAAACGCAGTGATACAACACAGTCTTCGTACAGATATTAACGACCCGCACGCGACTCTTTAATGTAAAAACGTGCTTTTGTCGCTTTTTTCGTACAGCCTTCGTAGGCTTCAAACTGCTGCTGGGTTTTAGCTCCCGTGATCAAAGTTAAAGCCTTGGAATAACTGACCGTACCGGCAAAGCCTTCTGCTTTAGCAATATCCAACTCTTTCCACGCTGCATCCAACTGGGTACTGCAACTGCTACGGTAATTCGTTTTTGCTGCACAACCCGCCAACATCACCGCCGCTAAGGGCAGGCATAACCAAGATAAACGCATTGTTAGTATCCTTCTTTATTATTGATAGGTTCAGGCTGTTCAATTTTGGGTTGATTACTGGCAATCCAGTCGCTGACTAAGCTGTAAGCAACAGCCAGTAAAGTCGGACCTAAAAACAGGCCCATAAAGCCAAAGGCAAATAACCCGCCAAACACTCCCATTAGAACCACCACCAGCGGTAAGTTCCCACCACGGCTGATCAAGTAAGGCTTAAGGAAGTTATCCACGCTACTGATCACCAGCAAGCCCCAGATAAATAGGAAGACCGCCATGCCGTATTCATTTTGAAAGAACAGCCACGCCACTGCAGGCCCCCAAACCAAAGGTGGCCCCATGGGTATCAAACTGAGCATAAAAGTTAACGCCGCAAGCAATAACGCTCCTGGGACACCCGCTACAGCAAAGCCAAATAAAGCCACCAGTGCTTGTGCTGCTGCCGTACCGATCACGCCATTGACCACTCGGCGCACCGTACCGGCCACTAAATGAATATAGTAATCGGCACGTTCCTCAATTAAGCGCTTCACTAAACTTTTGGCAAAGTGTGCCAAACGTGGCCCATCACGGTAAAAGAAAAATACCAAGAGTAAGCTCAACGCCAACTCTAAAATCCCCGCACCAATACTCGCGCTGCGTGCCAACAACCAGTTGCCAGTCTGCCCCATATAGGGCTTAGCTGTAGTTAAGAAGGCCGCACCTTGCTGATCCACTGTTTGCCATAACTCCAACAAACGATCACCCACCATTGGCACATCAATCAGCCACTCAGGCGCATCAGGCAGGCCTGTCACCCGCAGATTTTTAATCAGCTCTGTAGCGTTGCGAATATGATCGGCAATATTAAAGCCCAGCCACACTAAAGGCCCCGCCACCACCAGCACCCAAACCGATGTCAGTAACCCGGCTGCTAAGGATGCATTACCTTTTAACACCCGCGTTAAAAACTGCATCAGTGGCCAACTGGCAAATGCTAAGACGGCTGCCCAAAACAAGGCGGTGACAAAAGGCGTCAATACCCACAAACAGGCACCCAGCAGCACCAGCAACAGGATTTGGGCCAGTAGGCGATCATTACTAAACATGCTGTATATCCATTCAAATACTCAATCAGGGTAAGCGCTGTAAGACTAAGCCTGGGGTGTCATAGGTGGCTTCCAGCTCAATGCGCGAAGCGCGTACGCCTTGCTCTGCAATCGCTGTACGCCATAGACCCGCATGCTCGCCGGCCATACTGATGCGCATAATGCTGTTTTGATTCAACGCGCGCACCAACAGCCGCGTCCATACAGGATCAGGCTCTGCGGTTAATTGAGGTAAATTTAATCGCGGATCAGTACGCAACTGTCGTCCTAAGGTCGTGGCTGTGGGACGTAAATCCTCAGGCAACTGCTCGGCCTGAAAACGCTCCACATGCAAAAACCCGCGACCATTGCCACGGGTCACAGCATAGACCGCCAGCAAACTGGATTGTTCAGCACCGGCCAGGCGATATAAGGCATAGGCTTGGCTATCATCAGGGCCATATAAGCGTGCGTTTTTAAACACATGATTAGCCCACAAATTACTCGGCCCACACTCACGCGCCATGCACCAATAGAGCATCTGTGCATCCTGCTCGTGTAAGACTGCACGACTGGCTGAAAAAGCATCCAGCGCCTCATGCGTCGGCGCCAACTGCACGGTCAGGGTATCTAACGCTCCACGCACTGATACTTCACCGCTGTAGCGCATCTGGCCGCTAATACGGCGCACTGATCCTTGCGGATAAATTTTTTCAAGGCTGTCTTGCTGTGTTTGCCGAATAATTTTCGCTTCATGTAATGGCTCCAGCGCCAGCACAGACTCGGTAAAATCATTGGCGTACGTACCACTACTGGCCGCAGTCGATAACACGGCCAACGATGCGCTTAATATCCATCTGTACATAATTACTTAACCAACATTGTTTGTGCAGTATTAATAGAATGCTCATCCGCTTCAGCACGAAGAGGCATACACAACCCTTTTTGTACAGCGGGACGCGCAGCTAAGGCTTGCATCCAGCGTTGTAAAGCCGGCAACTCATCGACGCTCACACCCGCCCAATCATGCAACGCCAACCAAGGGTAAGTCGCAATATCAGCAATACTGTAATCCCCTGCCAAATACTCAACTTGCTCTAAGCGCTGATTGAGCACTTCATATAAGCGGCGTGTTTCTGTTTGGTAACGGGTAATGGCTGCAGGAATTTTGTCAGGGAAATAGCGATAAAACACATTGGCTTGCCCTTGCATAGGCCCCACGCCACCCATCTGAAACATCAGCCACTGCAAAGCCACTGAACGACCTTTGGCATCTGCGGGTAACAACTGCCCAGTTTTCTCAGCTAAATAATATAAAATCGCCCCAGACTCAAACACTGCAAAGTCATCATTATCGCGATCGACAATCGCAGGAATACGACCATTGGGGTTGATCTGTAAAAACTCAGGGGATTTTTGCTCTTGCAGGTCAAAGGATAAGACATGCATGTGGTACGGCAGCGCCAGCTCTTCTAAAGCTATGGATACTTTGTGGCCATTGGGGGTGGCTGCAGTATATAAATCAATCATAAGAACTCCTGTGAATGACAGCTTTAGCGTACTCAGTGACGCTGCTTATTCTTATTAAGATGTGGAAAAAAATGTGTTGAGCCGCTCAGCTACAGCGTGCGCACCTTGCTCATCATCGAGGTGCAAATGGTGCCCGCCTTTTAAGCGTTGCACATCTAAATTTAAAGTGCTGATAAAATTTTCAAACTCAGGCTGCGCCACTAACACCCCTTGCTCAGCCACCACCAAACAGACGGGGCACTGCACGGCCTGCACAAAACTTGCAGCATGTGCACGGGTTAAGCGCAGCGGCGATGGTAAGGTTAAACGCGAATCACTGTTCCAACTGTAACCGCCAGCCACAGGACTCAAGCCACGCTGGGCTAACAATTGACTGGCCAAGTAACTCACGGGCATAAAGCCGCGCATGCGCACTTGTATCGCTTGTTCAACCGATTCGTACACTGTTTTTTTCTTAGCAGCTAAATCGATATGTGCCAGCAGTGCTTCACCCAGTTTTTGCGGTGACTGCGCCGCCTCTCCAGTTTCAGGTACCAAGCCATCAATCAAAGCCACCCGGCGCACGCGCTCAGGCACAGCAGCGGCAATCATCACGCTCATAATGCCGCCCAAAGAATGCCCCAACAAAGAGAACTTTTCCCAACCCAGTTCTTGCGTCGCCATCAGCGCGTCCAGTGCATAGTCCCACAACTGATAACCTGCGCCCGGCGCGCGATGGCCTGAATGACCATGACCGGCCATATCAATGGCGACAATACGCAAGCCTGCTAACTGCGGCGCCAGCAAATCAAAAGTCATCGCATTATCCAGCCAGCCGTGGAGCGCTAAGACAGGCTCGCCATCTTCAGGACCGTACACCCGTGCCGCCAAATCAATATGGGGCAACTGGATACGTATTTCTTGAGCTGTAGCTATCACGTGCAATTCCTTAATCTGTAAATAGGGGTGTCTAAACGTCTACAGCGCAAATCAACTGACATGCTGCACAGAACACAACGCCATGGTGCCCGCACCGACAAACTCGCCCTCTAAGCACACCACACTGGCGGTGTCCATGGGGATGCTGTGCGTACGATCAGCTTCCTGCAACCAGCCAGCGAGCGCACCGAGCAAGGGTTGATGTCCTACAATCAGTAAATTCTCAACCGGATACTGATCCAAATGGCGGGTCACGCTGCGCACATCATCCTCAGGTGTCAACCAAGGTACGGTCTCAATACTGGGCGTACCACCTAAGGTGGAGCACAACAGCTGCGCGGTTTGTTGCGCACGTATATAAGGGCTGCAGATGATTCGATCAAAAGCAACGCCACGCAAGAACTCAGCCGCTTGCACCACTTGCTCGCGCCCAATCTCAGTCAACTGGCGCTCAGCATCATGAGTTTGATAAGGCTGGGCTTGGCCGTGTCTTAATAACCACAGTTTCATGGTTTAGGCTCGTCCGTCGTTCCTGTGTCTTTTAGCGCAGAATCGGCCGGATCAGCGATATCAGGTGCTTGTTCTGCTGCTTCTGCAACCTCTGCAACCTCTGCAACCTCTGCAACCTCTGCAACTGTAGCATCGGGCGTGCTAACTGGAGTTGCAACAGCTGTGCTGGCTGCTGCAGGAGCAACAGGGCTTTGAGTTTCTTTCTCTGCAGGGGTATAGGCTTGCTGACCTTCGGCTGGACGCGCGGTAGGCCAATCTGCAACAGGCCAAGGTTTGGCATCGGTATTAAATGCAGCAAAACGACCTATCTGCGCTAAATATTGACTTAAGCTATCGCCAAAACTCATAAAAGCGCCACTGGGTGCGCCCATAAACACACGAAACAGCAACTGCGCAACGACAAGTAAGCCAAGCAATGGCACTGTCACATACCATGCAAGGAGGAATATCAGCATCCAAACCAAGCGTATAGCCAGTGCTTCTCGAACTATGGTTTTCTCTGGTGTTGCCATTGTTTTAATCCTCGTTTAAAAACCATCAATGGAGATAAAATCGACATCAGTCTTTGGCTCGCCACTCATCAGTGCGCCAATAATTTGCTCAAGGGTGCGACCCTCAAATAAAATCGCATGCAACCCTGCCACCAAGGGCATGTACACATCAAGTTCTTGTGATTTAGCTTTAAGCACTTTTAGAGTATTGACGCCTTCTGCAACCTCCCCTAAACGCTCAACGGCCTCCTCTAAACTCAAACCTTCACCCAAAGCAAAACCCACTTGGTAATTACGGCTTTTGGGTGAGGTGCAGGTTACAATTAAATCACCCACTCCCGCCAAGCCTAAAAAGGTCATGGGGTTCGCGCCTAACTTGACAGCAAAACGTGTCATTTCAGCTAAGGCGCGAGTAATCAACATGCTTTTTGTATTTTCACCCATTCCTAACGCGGCGGCCATGCCTGCAATAATGGCATACACATTTTTTAACGCGCCGCCTAACTCAACACCAAAGCGATCACGGCTGGCATAGACTCTAAAGGTTGGGCCATGTAAAACTCGCTGCACATCCTTGCACAAGGCTTCGTCTTCGCTGGCCACCACACTGGCGGTTAAAGCGTGTGCAGCCACCTCGCGGGCTAAATTAGGCCCTGACAGCACGCCCACCCGCGCTAGCGGTGCAATATCTGCTAAAATCTGGCTCATTAACATAAAGGTATTGGCTTCAATACCTTTGGTCGTACTGACCAGCATTTTATCGCGCAGTGTATCAGCATGGGGTGTCAAAACACTGCGCAAAGCAGTGGATGGCAATGCCACAAAAATCAAATCACACGCAGCTAATACACCAGTCAGATCAGTGGTCGCAGTCACACCGGCTAAAACGGGAACCCCTTTTAAATAGCGCGGATTGAGCCTGTCGTCATTCATCGCTTGTGCCTGCTGCGCGTCACGCATCCATAACTGCACACTGTGCTGGTTACTGGCCAATAAATTAGCGATGGCAGTACCAAAACTGCCCCCACCTAATACTGCGATTGATTGCTTTACTGTCATGCTGTTGTTCTCTTCTGCCGTTACTCGGCGATTGCGCCATTATACGGGCCTAATCAAGCATAACCAGTGTTTAACATTTTCAGTTAGACTATCGCCTATTTTATTGTTGATTTGACGAGGCACGTCCTTGCAGCCTGCACACCTAAAGCCATCCCCCTTCAAGCACCGCCTCGCCTGCACTGTATTGATGCTGGGTCTAAGCCACTGCGCTTATGCTGATGATTTGTTTTTTTCCGATCATACGATGCCCGAAGTTTTGACGGCGACGCATCTGTACCAGCCCCCTGCTGCAGTGCCCGGCAGCATTAGCACTATTGATCAGGAATTGATTAACGCCAGTGGTGCACGCAATTTAACCGATCTACTGCGCTTAGTGCCCGGCATGCTCGTTGTGCCCGACAGCAGCAACCTCACCACCGTGAACTACCACGGCACCAGCCCGGGCCAAGCGCGGCGCTTACAAGTGCTGATCGATGGACGCTCGGTGTACCGTGCAGGTTTTGCCCAAGTGGATTGGTCCGACTTACCTGTAGCTTTAGAAGATATCCAGCGCATTGAAGTCTTTCGTGGCCCTAATACCGTGAGCTACGGCGCCAATGCGCTGCTGGGGGTGATCAATATCATTACCACTCCCGCTAAAGATATGCATGGCACTTTGCTCAAAGGCACACTCGGTGAAAACGGTGTGCGCGACGGGTATGCGCGCCAAGCCTGGCACAATGAACACAGTGATATGCGTTTATCACTGTCAGGATTGACCGATGACGGTTTTGACAAACGCCACGATGGCAGTGATTTTCGTGACAGTCGCCGCCTGAGTCGCTTTAACTTACGCGCCAATCACCGGCTCAATGAGCAACACAACTTAGATTGGCAGCTGGCGTTTAAAGAAGGCAGCAACCAAATCAATAACAACTACACCTCTGTTTTTGCCAAAAATATTCGCCCACAACCCCACGAACAAGATCATCAATCAGATGAGCAAGCCAAAGACTATGCCGCCAGCCTGCGCTGGACGGCAACACTCAACAGTCAACACAGTATTTCCCTGCAAGCCAATGCGCAGCAGTGGGAGCG
>SMEQ01000471.1_pt1 | contig 12104 bp, 17 predicted proteins | sample 2456281 | NCBI WGS metagenome assembly SMEQ01 (sample SAMN10132596, study PRJNA489261) | soil metagenome | isolation source: day1 antibiotic-loamy sand soil ammended with raw manure from dairy cow... | place: USA | collected 2015-04-01 | reverse complement strand
GCACGCGCCCTAATGGGCGCGTGCGTTTTTCTGCTTTATGTATATTTAATAGTGAAGGAGGGAAGCAATGTCTGCCCCCAATAAGTTGGGCTGTTATTCCGATCCAAATTGCCAGTACTCACATCGTGTGCGTTTGGTATTAGCGGAGAAGGCAGTAACTGCTGAAATCATGGATGTAACAAATGGCGAATGTCCAGAGTACTTAGCTGAGGTCAATCCTTATGCAACAGTGCCAACGCTGGTTGATCGCGATTTAGCATTGTACGATTCAACGGTCATTCTTGAATATTTAGATGAGCGCTACCCGCACCCCCCATTGCTACCGGTGTATCCAGTGGCGCGTGCGAATACACGTATGCTGTCATATCGTGTGCAGCGTGACTGGTGTGCACAGGCTGATTTAATTCTCGATAAGAAAACTAAAGAAACTGCACGCACCAAAGCGCGTAAAGAGCTGCGTGAAAGCCTCACGGGTGTTGCACCTGTGTTTGCTAGTATGAAGTTCTTTATGAGCGACGAGCTCAGTTTAGTGGATTGCTATTTGCTACCACTGTTGTGGCGTTTGCCAGCATTAGGTATTGAACTGCCTAAAACTGCACAGCCACTGATTGAGTATATGGAACGCAACTTTGCTCGCGATGCATTTCAGGCCAGCTTGTCTGAAGCAGAGCGCTTGATGCGTCCTTAAAAGGAGCTATGAGTTATGAACTCCAGTCGTCCTTATATACTGCGCGCGCTGCATGAATGGATTGTTGATAATGAGTGCACGCCTCACTTGTTGGTGGATATTAACCATCCTCAGGTTCAGGTGCCGCCAGGCTATGCGGCGGATGGGCGTATTGTGCTCAATACTGCACCGGCAGCAGTACGTTACTTTACTGTGGATAATGAAGCAGTCAGTTTTGAAGCTCTTTTTTCTGGTGCACCCTTTTCACTTTATGTGCCGATTAGCGCGATATTAGCTATTTATGCACGTGAGAATGGTCAAGGTATGTTTTTTGATGCCGAATCAGATGAACTGAGTGACGATAACGACGAGTATGCAGAGCAAGCTGATGAAGATCAGCCCAAGCCGACTGCGTTGCGTGCAGTGGATACTGAGACTGCAACAAAGACCACTGATTCTGATGATGAGCCACCACGGCCGCCATCACCTGGTCGCCCGAGTTTACGTGTGATCAAGTAAATGCGCGTGATCAATCAAGTAAAGCAGTTGTTATAGATTAGAGTACTGATTGCAGCTTTAATACTGTGCTGCAATCAGTATGATAATTGCTAGAAAAACCTAAGGCTTTCTGCGCAATGCAGGCTTAGTCTATATATTCAAACAAGCGCACAATCTTCTGTACACCATTCACTTCTTGTACGACTGCGGTAGCTCGATTGGCTTCTGCACGAGTGATAATGCCCAGTAAGTACACCACACCATTCTCGGTCATAACTTTGACCTTTGATGCAGGCACATCATTGTAAGACAGCATGCGCATCTTCACATTGGCGGTGAGCAAAGCATCATTGCTGCGCACGATGCCTTTGGTGGGTGAGCCGATTTGTAATTCGTTATGCACTTTTTTTACGTTGGCAACCGATTGCGCGGCTTTTCCGGCGATCTCTTTCAGCTCCTCGCGTGGAGTTTGGCCAGTCACGAGTACGATGCCGTTGTAGCTGATCACCATGATGCGTGATGTGGTAGTGGATAGATCAATGTGCGCAGCTTTAATTGTGCGTACAACCTCAGGGCCGATAAATTGGTCATCGATACTGTTACCAAAGCTGCGCGGACCGCAGGCGCTGATCAGCATGCCCAGTAAGGCGATGGCTAGAATTTTACGAATCATTCTTCACTCCCAAATAATTGATGGTCAATTAAATCGCATAGACTGTGAATCACCAGTAAGTGAACTTCTTGAACACGTGCAGTGACATTGGACGGCACCCGGATCTCAACATCATCAGGCAGTAGCAGCGGGGCAATCTGACCGCCATCGCGACCGGTGAGCGCAACAACGTGCATATTGCGATCATGTGCCGCATGAATGGCTTGTACAACGTTCGCTGAGTTACCACTGGTTGAGATGGCCAGCAGCACATCACCTTCTTGACCTAAGGCACGGATTTGCTTAGAAAACACTTCTTCATAGCTGTAGTCATTGGCGATAGAGGTAATGGTTGAGCTGTCGGTGGTGAGAGCAATAGCGGGTAGACTTGGGCGCTCACGTTCAAAGCGATTGAGCATTTCTGATGAGAAATGTTGTGCATCACCCGCTGAACCACCGTTGCCACAGGCTAGCAGCTTGCCTTCGTTTAACAGTGAACTCACCATCATCAGGCTGGCATTTTCAATAGCTGTTGGTAGAACGTTTAATGCTTGTTGTTTTGTTTCAATACTGGCTTGAAACATATGTTTAATACGCGATTGCATAGGGTCAGCCCTTAATTAAAATGATGTTAGGATTCAAACGCATCCTGAATCCAGTCCAGTGTGAAAGCCTCTGTAGCGCTAGGGTGTGCAGTAATGACATCAAAGCGACACGCGTGTTCTAACCACTGTGGGGATTTGTTTAAAAAAAGCTCTGCGGTCTTAATGATTTTTTCACACTTATGTTGGTCGATACTATCGAGTGCACCACCAAAGTGGCTGCTTTTACGGTAGCGGACCTCAACAAATACCAGCGTATCCTGTTCTAGCATGATCAAATCAATTTCACCAAAACGACACGACCAATTTTGCGCTATGGTCTTTAAACCTGCTTTATTGAGATAGTTTAAAGCATAGCGCTCAACGGTTTTGCCGATTGTTGGTGTTTTAGTCACGCTGGTCTTCCTTGAGTTGCTTGATACTTTTATTGCTAAATGTGGCCCAGTATAAACTGCGCTCAATCCGTTGTTCAGGGTTGAGTTTAAGCGTACCTGTTAAACCGACCGCACTGCTATTGGAGATCGCTGTCAATTGTTGTAACTGGTGTGCGAGTTGGTAAGCATCAGCGCCCATGGCGTAAAAACGACCCATGCTGCCTGAAGCTTGAGGCCAGTTATAGGTGATATGTTGACGGGTTGGATCATCAGACTCGATAAACCACGGCATTTCACTGAACTGTAAGCCGGTGAGTTCGGGGTGAATGTCACCATTGCCTGAGTTGACTGCTGAGGTTGCGTAAACGGGTACATCATCTGCATATTGGAACGTCAATGCAGGCTTGATTTGACGGGCCTGTTGCGGTGAGGCAGCTAAAAACAGAAAATCAATATCTTGGCGGCGAGCAGGTTGTGCCGCGACTTTTGTGTCGAGTGCATTTTCCAGTTGTTTGGCGCGTTGCTCACTTTCACGTAATTCAAATAATTGCGCAATTTGTCCAGGCAAAGCAGCCGGACGGTCAAAGTGTTGCGTGGCAATCAGCTCGCCACCTAAGGTTTTCCAGTGTTGAGTAAAAGCGGCTAAGATGCGCTCTCCCCAAGCACTTTTAGGTACCAGTGCAGCGGCGCGGCGCATACCGTCAGCCCAAGCACGTTCAGCAGCCACTCGCGCTTCGTCTTCTGCAGCTAAACCATACTGGAAGAGTTGTTTGGGTGTGTTGTGCTCAGTATCAGCATAATTTAAAGCTAATGTTGTAATCGGCAGCTGAGAGCGGCTGGCTAATTGGCCCACCAGATTTTTCTCCCAAGGGCCCACCACTAAATCGACGCCGTCAGTGGCAGCTTGCTGGTAGAACGCATCCAATGAAGTGATATGACTGCTATCGTATACCCGCACTTTTGCTGTGGCTTCACCACTGGCTTGAGCAATATAGTGCGCGGCAAGAAACCCATTACGCAGTGCAGTCACGACGTTTTGGTTGGGGTCTTGAGAAGGCAGCAGTAAAGCAATGCTCTGCACTTGTGTCGCTTGCAGCTGTTGTAACTGCCTCAAGGAATTAGGCAGCATCTGCGCAGCAGGGTGCTGTGGGTATTGCTCCAGCCATTGGCTAATGGCTTTTTGTTGCTGCGTTAAAGAACGAGCTGATTGAGTGGTCTGCACCAAGGCAAACCAGCCATCTAAATCCGCTTCGCCGGTTTTGCTGCGCTGGGAACTGGGTAAATCGTTGAGCAACTGCCAAATAATTTCATGGTTTTCAAATGCATCCACACCTTTTAACCACGGCGCTAAATAAATACGCTCGCGTGCAGCAGCCAGTGGTTGTCCGGTTGCCTGTAATGCCTGTGCGCGTGCGAGTTGGCTGCGCACTTGCTGCTGTAGTGGCAGATCATTGAGGTGCGCAAAGCTTGCGTGACCAAGTGCCTTTAGTGCAGCCTCAGGCTGCTTGCGCGCCAAAGCTAATTCAGCCTCCAAGGTGTTCGCAAATACCTGTTGTGCGGGTGTGGCAACAGCGAAGTTCACTTTGCTCAAAATATCACGCGCCTGGAGCGCATTCTTGGCTTGCCAGGCTAAATCAGCCGCGGCTAAATAGAGACCGACTGCTTGGCTGTCACTTTTTTTACCGGCTTGTGCCAGCAGCTTATCGAGGTCTTCATATTTTGTTGGCGGTAATTGTCCCAGTGTATTACTGGGCGTGCTGGAGCATGCCACTAATAATGCCGATAGGCACAGAGTTGACAGTACGCGTAGAGGGGTTTTCATAGACAGGCAATCCAAACACAATTAAAACGAATACTTTGATTGTACCCAAGCGCGCGCATTGGTGCGATCTTGTCATACTAAATCAGGCTACAATAGGGTTTTATTTTGTATCTTCGGAGTGTTTTGTGAGCGCATCCACACCTCAGGCTAGCGAGTTGGGCACATTATATGTTGTGGCCACACCCATCGGTAATCTTGATGATATCAGCGCGCGAGCGTTACGTATTTTGGCTGAAGTGAGTTTAATCGCTGCAGAGGATACACGCCACTCCACTCGTTTATTACAGCATTTTGGTATTCGCACACCTTTAGCTGCGTGCCATGAGCATAATGAGCGCGAAGAAGGTGGGCGCTTTATTACGCGCTTGTTAGCGGGTGATGATGTGGCGCTGATTTCCGATGCCGGTACACCGCTGATCTCCGATCCGGGCTATCACTTGGTACGCCAAGCGCGTGCCGCCCAAGTGCGTGTTGTGCCGATCCCTGGAGCTTGTGCATTAATTGCGGGCTTATCTGCTGCGGGATTACCTTCTGATCGCTTTGTGTTCGAAGGTTTTTTACCGGCCAAGCAAGCCGCACGCTGCACACGACTCACAGCAGTTGAACACGATCCACGCACCTTGATTTTTTATGAAGCACCGCACCGTATCCTCGATAGCATTGCGGATATGCGTGATGTGCTGGGTGGTGAGCGTCAGGCTGTTTTAGCGCGAGAGCTGACTAAGGCGTTTGAAACCATCAAGGATTTGCCGTTGCATGAACTCTATGAGTGGGTTGCCGCAGATACCAATCAACAGCGCGGTGAATGCGTGCTGCTGATTGCAGGTTATCAAGCACCTGAGCAAGCACTGGAAGTATCCTTGGAAGCACAGCGTGTGATGCGTTTGTTAATGGCTGAGTTACCGCCTAAACGCGCGGCTGCCTTGGCTGCAGATATTACCGGTGCGCGTAAAAATACGTTGTATCAGTGGGCGTTAGACAATAAGCCGACGTAATGGCTGTTGCTCAAAGTGAACTGCAGCTAAGCCATATATGAGTAACTGGCGAATATTGGCATGGGCTGTTGCATGAGGCGTAGCCAGTACATCAGCGTAATGCTCACCAAAAGCCAGCAAGGCTTGTTCAGTGCTCAAGCCTTCGAGTAAAGCCAGTCCCAATATTTTACACGATCCTAGGTTGCTGCCCGCAGGGTTATGCAGCCCAGCATTATCAAAAGCGCAGGGCGTATAGTGATAGTGCGCATCAATAAAAGCCAGAGTATCAGCGAACTGATGCCCTGGCTTATCTAGAACGCTTAAGAAGTCTGTCAGTGGCATAATTAAGCTGCGCGGTGCGCAGTTAAAGTAATGGACACTGATTCTGAAAAGCGCAATGCATGCGGCTTATCAATTTCAACTTCAGCGTAGCGCACTTGCTCGTGGCGCATAACGCGATCGAGTACATCTTGAGTCAGACGTTCCAGCAATGCGAAGCGGTTTTCTTCAACGTACTGAATCACTTCCTTGGTGATAGTGCGGTAGTTTAATGCATGATTAATGTCATTAATCTGCACCGCATCTTCCGCCGGATAAAATAAAGTGATGTTGATTAAGATATCTTGCTTATTGCGGATTTCATCTTCATTGATACCAATGTAGGTGCGTAAACGCAGGTCCTTAATCCGAATCCGTGCCATGCCCGGCTCTAAACGTGCCATAAATTAATGACTCCGGATCAGCTGTAAAAATTCTTGGCGTGTGGTGCCTGAATTACGGAATGCACCCAACATGGCCGATGACGTCATGACGGAGTTTTGCTTTTCTACACCGCGCATCATCATGCACATGTGCTTGGCTTCGATGACCACTGCTACACCTGCAGCGCCGGTCACTTCTTGGACGGCATCAGCAATTTGACGTGTCAGGTTTTCTTGGATTTGTAAGCGACGGGCAAACATATCGACAATGCGCGCCACTTTAGATAAGCCCAGCACTTTACCTGTGGGGATATACGCCACGTGTGCTTTACCAATAAATGGCAGCATGTGGTGCTCGCACAATGAGTACAGCTCGATATCACGCACAATGACCATTTCATCACTTTCTGATGCAAATAGAGCGCCATTGACGATTTCTTCAAGGTTTTTCTCGTAACCGTTGCATAGGTATTGCATAGCTTTTGCGGCGCGTTTAGGTGTATCCAATAAACCTTCACGCTCAGGGTTTTCGCCAAGACCAACGAGAATTTCGTGGTAGTTTTTGCTTATATCATCACACATTGTTAGCTCTCCAAGGCGCACCTTATTTAAGGTGTCTGCCGCCATTAACGGTAAGGGTTGTGCCTGTCACATAAGGCGTATCAAGTAAGTAACGTAGGCTTTGATAAAAAACGTCAGGACCCGGTACGGTGCCTAGAACGGATTTAGCTTTAGCACGACGTTGGTAATCTTCATCGTCATCGGGTTGCAGCATAATCAGGGCTGGAGCTATGGAATTCACTTTAATGTGCGGCGCTAAACGTGCTGCAAACGATAGAGTGAGGTTGTCGAGTGCTGCCTTGCTCGCGCTGTAAGCAATGCGCTTGGCACTGCCTTTGCGGGTTACATCATCAGTGATATGAATGATATCAGCATGCGTCGCTTGCATCAGTAAAGGCGCGCAATGCGTGTTAATTAAGTAGGGCGCTAAGACATGCACATTCATCATCTGAGTGAAAGCGCTCGCATCGCTGCCGTCTTCGCTTAACCACAGTGACGCATTGTGAATAATGGCGCGCAGAGTGGGTGTTAAAGCTTTCACTTGCTTGATAAAATCCAGCACACCTTGTTCTGTAGCAAAATCTGCTTGAATACAGTGCACACCCAGTTCACGCAAGTGTTGAACTTCAGGGCGCTCTTGGCGATAACTGATAATTAAAGGCTGCCCCGTTTCTAAAAAACGCTGCACACAATGCAATCCCAGTCGTTGACTGGCGCCGGTGATTAAAATCGGAGCAATATCGCTCATGGGTTCACCTTATTCTCGGTCATAAGCACAGAGGGTTTTAAATTAAGAACGCTGTGTTTGAGGAGCGTAAAGTTATACTAGAGTTCGCTTTTGTACAACCTGCAAACACTAGGTGAATAGGTTTTGTTCAAGTTTTTTGTTTTTTGTTAGCATAAAATACTGTTTATAGAGTGAAAACACTTTGATTCAGTCATTCATAAGGTGAGTGCGGCATATGACGATCCATGTAGTAATTGTATCTGGCACAGTCTTTGGTGCTGCAGAAGATGTGGCTCACCATGCTGCTGAGCTGCTAACGGATGCAGGTTTAAATGTGAGCTATAACCCGCATGCCACTTACGCACAGTTGTCAGCATTAAAGCCGGATGCACTGTTATTTGTCACCTCAACCACAGGTATGGGTGAACTGCCAGATAATTTACAGCCTATCGTTGCGGCGTTACGTGATGGCCCGCCGCAGTGGCAGGGTGTACTGGGTGGCGTGATAGGTTTAGGTGATGCCTGTTATGGCGAAGATTTTTGCGCTGGGGCACATCTGATCTGTGAGTTGTATGAAGAGTTGGGTGTGGTCCAATTGCAAGATATGTTGCCTTTGGATGCCAGTGAAACAGTCAGTCCAGAGACGGATGCACAGCCTTGGTTGACTGAGTTTGCCGACAGTTTGAAAATGGCAGTGGTGCAGTGAAAAAGCCCATCAAACACTCAAATATGTCGCGCCCAGCGCAGTCTAAGGCGCGCAGCAAACCTCGGTTTAAACCTAAAGCTGCAGCGCTTGAACCTGCTCAGCCCCGTTTGTTGATGTTAAACAAACCTTATGATGTGCTGACGCAGTTTACCGACGAACAAGGGCGCGCCACGCTAAAAGATTATGTCGCTGTTGCGGATGTATACCCTGCAGGGCGCTTAGATCGTGACAGCGAAGGCTTGGTGCTATTAACCAACAGCGGTCGACTGCAAGCGCGCATTGCTGATCCTAAGTATAAATTAGCTAAAGTGTACTGGGTGCAAGTGGAGGGTGAGCCGCAAGCTGAACAGTTGCAGCGTTTGCGCGTAGGGGTTGAGCTTAAAGACGGCTTAACTGCACCAGCACAGGTTGAGCAGATCGATGAGCCGCAACTGTGGGAGCGCACAAAGCCGGTACGAGAGCGTAAAAATATTCCAACAGCGTGGCTGCAGCTGACTATTTATGAAGGACGCAATCGCCAAGTGAGACGTATGACTGCTGCGGTGGGTTTGCCAACCCTGCGCTTAGTACGCGTACAAATTGGCGAGTGGCGGTTGGCTGATTTAGCCAGTGGACAATGGCGTGAGTTAAGCGTGCCTGCTTTATAAGTGCTTATGACACGATGATGCACACAGTGTATGCATAGCGCGCATCATAGTGGCGCGTGAATTTGCTGCGCCTGTGGCCGCTTATGAGCAGCATAGATGTCTCGCCTTACAAGCCTTTGACGGCAATCACGACTGTTTTGATCACAAAGCCCAGTACACCCAAGCCTAAGGCAAAAAACAATACCCCTGTTCCATAGCGCCCAGCTTTAGATTTTTTTGCTAAATCCCAAACAATAAAGCCCATAAAGATGATCAACCCGCTGACTAAGACCGTAGTCATTAAGTCTTCAAATACTTCAGGTTCCATACTTTTCTCCATTTGGTTGGGCGCAATCTTGCATTGGGGCGCACACTGGCGTTCAGTCATGCTTTAGGCACGCTGTAAAAATAACATAATTTCATTATACGGAATAAATACGTCAATGTAAGACGCTCAGTACTGTGGGTATGGCGTGTTAAATGCTGGTATAGATCAGATTTTAACCGTGCAGATGCTCCAAAGGTAGCGCAGTTGAAAGCTGCACATGATTGAGTACAAAGCTTGAACGCACGCTAGTGACACCCTCGATGCGAGTGAGTTTTTCTAGTAGAAATTTTTGGTAATGCTCCATATCTGGCACAATAACTTTGAGCTGATAATCAGCATCCATCCCCGTAATCAGGCTGCATTCAAGCACTTCTGGCCATTGGCAAATCTGGCTTTGAAAGTTCTCAAAACGCTCTGGCGTATGCCGGTCCATGCCAATCAGCACATAGGCTGTCAGGGTTAAGCCTAGTTTTTTTCGATCCAGTAATGCGACATGCTTTTTAATATATCCATCATCTTCCAACATTTTGACCCGTCGAGAGCATGGAGAAGCCGACAAACCAATACGCTCGGCTAATTCTTGATTGGATAACTGAGCGTTGTGCTGCAGTTCTTGCAGGATACGAAGGTCATAGCGGTCAAGTTTTTGCATTAAAGTGCTCGTTGTTTTGTGAGTATTGCGTTGAATGTAAACCTTAAGGCGTATTATTGCTATGTTTTTATACTTGTTAGTTTTTTATTGCTTACTTATTGGTTTTAAAGCCATATTAGCAATTAATCATTAACACGACTTCTATATACTAAATGCAAGTTCACAGCTTGTGTCATACAACGGTCTATTTTACAGCGTCTTTACCCAAGACGCTGTCGGTGAAAAACATAGCACCCCATGTTTTCCCAGCAAGCACGATAGCTTCACTAGGTTATCGATTGAGTCAGCAGCACAACTGCTGGTAAAGACCATAGAAAAAAGGAGCATCTGCAAAGAGTGCTCCTTTTTTTGTATTTGCTAATTAAAGTGCTGCTATTGAGGGTCTTCTACTCCATTGCGCTGATGAATATACTGCCAGACTCTGTGATAATCTTGATGTATGTATTTTTAGTCAGCTGAATAGAGGGCATATAATGAGTGCTTTTCATGCTTTAACACTTGCAGGGCTGGATGGTGCAGAACTGCCGTTAGCACAGTTTAAAGATCGAGTTTTACTCGTAGTTAATGTGGCGTCAGAATGCGGATTAACCCAGCAATATACTGGGCTGCAAGCACTCTATGAGCAGTATAAAGAACGTGGTCTGAGTATATTGGCTGTCCCCTGCAATCAGTTCGGCAAGCAAGAGCCGGGCGACCCTCAAGAGATTCAGGATTTTTGTACTGAGCGCTTCGGTGTGACCTTTACGCTAACTGAAAAGCTGCAAGTCAACGGTCAGGGTAATCACCCTTTGTATCGTTTGTTGGCAGGCGAGGGAGCAGAGTTTCCGGGTGAGATTACTTGGAACTTTGAGAAATTTTTGGTGGATGGTTCAGGTCGCGTGCTGGCGCGCTTTTCGCCACGTACTGAGCCTGATGATGCGCAGTTGGTGCAGGCGATAGAAGATGCTCTAGCCGCACAGGCTGCCTGAAGATCAAACTGTAGTTGTGAAAAAAGGAGGCTTAGGCCTCCTTTTTTATTGCACGGCGTAGGGTGCGTTATTTACCCAGCAAACCAAAACTTAAACGATTTAACCAGCTGCGCTTAGGCTGATCGTTATTAATGGCAGTGCGGACACTGGCTGGAATTTCTTCTGCAGCATTTTCATATTGACGAATCACGTCTTTACTCGCTTGTGTTTGCTGCGGACGTAAGTCTTCATTATTGCCAATAAAACCTAAAGTAGCTTTGCTTAACCATGAGCGATTATCGGTATCTTTCTCGCGTGGTTTAAAACGACCACTGGCCAAGCTTGGGTGCTCTGGGTAGTTCAACTGCAATGTTTCAAGGCTGGTTTGCGCTAAATCATTGAGTGCTAGATGCTGATAAGCCTCAGTCATCACGGCTAAACCATCACCTACAGCCGGTGTTTCTTGAAAGTTTTCGACGATATAGCGGCCACGGTTGAGTGCTGCAACATAGGATTGACGCTTGAGGTGGTAGTGAGCCACGTGCACTTCATAGGCTGCCAGTAGATTACGCAAATAAATCATGCGCTGTTTTGCATCAGGCGCGTAGCGGCTATTGGGGTAGCGATTGGTCAGTTGTGAAAACTCGTTGTAGGAGTCGCGTGCGGCACCTGGATCACGTTGTGACATGTCTAAAGGCAAGAAACGCGCTAATAAACCACGGTCTTGGTCAAACGAGGCCAAGCCTTTCATATAGTAAGCGTAGTCAACATTGGCATGCTGTGGGTGCAGACGAATAAAGCGATCTGCAGAGGCGCGTACGGCTTCAGGCTCAAGGTTTTTATAGTAAGCGTAAATCAGCTCCAACTGTGCCTGTTCGGCATAGCGGCCAAAAGGATAGCGTGACTCCAAGGCTTTGAGCTTGGTGATCGCGCCTGAGTAGCTTTTTTTACTCAGGTCGGTTTGGGCTTGTTCGTAGAGCGCTGTTTCACTGAGATCAGTCTCGATTTCCTTGGACGCACAGGCGCCTAACAAGGTAAAAAGAGCGATAAGTAGCAGGTGCCTTAGGTGCATGATTGAGTACGCCGTTAAACGGTCGGCTGACTTGCAGTGAGCCGTCCTGTTATAGTGAACACCCTGAATCGTGATTCAGGGCAAATTATTCTGTATTTAACCACAAGCGTGCGCTTGAAACCAAAGCCTACGCATTCTCTGTTGATGAGTATGCCAACAAATACGACTGAAACAATTCAATTATACGCCAAGGTT
>SMEQ01000470.1_pt1 | contig 12119 bp, 13 predicted proteins | sample 2456281 | NCBI WGS metagenome assembly SMEQ01 (sample SAMN10132596, study PRJNA489261) | soil metagenome | isolation source: day1 antibiotic-loamy sand soil ammended with raw manure from dairy cow... | place: USA | collected 2015-04-01 | reverse complement strand
TGCCGCACTCAAAACCAAAAGTGCTAAACCGATACCGGCATACATCCATTTTTGATCCGCAAAACTTTCATGAAAACCGATCGTTATCAAGGTAACGCCGATTAAATTGACCAAAATAAATAAAGAATTGAAAAAGAAAGATTGTCCTTCTAAAGTGTACGTTTTTTTCATGTTTCGGTGTCTGTTAAATGAATTAAAGCAAAAACGGCATAATTAAGCATGTCAAAATAATTGGCATCAATGCCTTCGCTAACAATGGTTTTTCCAGCATTATCTTCGATTTGTTTCACGCGTAGAATTTTCATTAAAATCAAATCCGTCAGAGAACTCACGCGCATGTCGCGCCACGCTTCCCCGTAATCGTGATTTTTCCGTTCCATCAATTCAAAGGCTTTTTTGGTATAATCATCATACAATTTAGATGCACTTTCAGGGTCCATTTCCAAGGGTAACTTCGCACCAAACTCTAATTGTATCAATGCCATTACACAATAGTTCACAATGGCTCTAAACTCGCCTTCAATGTCCTCTCCCACCTGATTCACGCCGGTTTCCTGAATTGTTCGAATCCGTTGTGCCTTGATGAAAAGCTGGTCGGTTAAAGAACTTGGTCGCAAAATTCGCCAGGCAGTTCCATAATCTTTCGTTTTCTGTGAAAAAATTTCTCTGCAAGCTGAAATCACTTTCGTATATTGTGCCGAAGTTTGTATCATTTTTATAGTATGCCAATATTAAGCGTTGAAGATAGTTATTTTCGTTCAAAAAACAGTATTCGACTCGGGAAAAGTTTATTTTCTCTGAAGCAACCTGCTATTATGGGAATCCTAAATTGTACGCCAGATTCTTTTTACGAAGAAAGCCGAAGTCAATCCGTTATTTCTATTTTGAAAAACGCTGAAAAACAAATTTTGGATGGTGCAACTATCTTGGATATTGGCGGTTACTCATCTCGACCACATGCCGATCACGTTTCGACAGAACTAGAAATCGACAGAACTAAAACCGCCATCTCTTCCATTCGAAATGAATTTCCAGAAATCACCATTAGCATTGATACTTTTCGAAGTGAAGTTGCTCGAATTGCCATCGAATCAGGAGCTAACATTATTAACGACATCAGTGGTGGAGAAATAGAACCTGCGATTTGGGAAGTTGCAGCACATTATCAATGTCCGTATATTTTGATGCACATGCGTGGTACGCCCCAAACGATGCAATCACAAACGGATTACAAAAACCTATTCAAAGACATCGCTGCATACTTTTCATTCAAAATAAATCAACTGAATCGATTGGGAGTTCACGACATCCTGCTAGACCCTGGGTTTGGTTTTTCTAAAACAGTGGATCAAAATTACGAATTGTTGAACCGCTTGCAAGACTTTCATTTTCTGGAAAAGCCGTTGCTCGTTGGTTTTTCAAGAAAATCAATGATTCACCGCTTGTTGAATTGCACCCCCGAAGAAGCACTCAATGGCACCTCGGTGCTCAACACCAAAGCCATTTTAAAAGGAGCCAAAATTCTTCGAGTACACGATGTGAAAGAAGCCGCAGAAATATTGAAACTACTTCGATAGACCGCTATTTATCAAGACTAAAATCGTTTATTTCTTCTTACAAACCAATACGGAATGACTAATTCCGATGTGGTCAATGTGTTCCACGATCTTCAATCCAGCCTGATCTATCAACTTGACAAACACCTCACTGTCATACATTTGACTGTTTCCGTTGGCAATGTTGGTGAAATACAAAGAAGTCATTTGCAAACTAAAAGCGCTAACCTTAAATTCTTGTCGATCCCAAAATGTTTCCATGATATAGATGGATCCATCTTCATCGATTGCTTCAACGCAACGTTCTAAAATACTGACAATTTCAGATTCACTAAAACAATCTAAAAACTGGCTCATCCAGATGGCGTCTGCTCCTTTTGGGAACTTGTTGTTTTCATCCAACATGTTGATTGGATGAAAATAAACTCGATCTGCATGCCCACTTTCCTCAATATTCACTTTGGCCAAGCCCAATTGTTGAGGTAAATCCAGCATCGTTACTTTCACATTTGGGTCTTTTACCATCGCTTTCAATGTGAATTTACCAGTATTTGCGCCAATGTCTAAAATATGTTTTGGCTGATCTTTAAAAACATATTCCATGGCCACATCAAAAGAGCCGTCTGAATAATAATGATCAAAATAAAACCAACTGTCCTTTACCTTTTTGGGCAAAACAGAAAGTCCCTCGTAAATGGTATCCCATTCACCAAAAGCTTTTAGTCCGGTTGGTTTTGATTCCTTGATACTTTCTTGAAGAGAGAACATTCCTTCGTAACAAACATCGTTTGTAAAATCCATGTTGCCCCGTGTCATGTCGTCGTTCAAAATAAACTGACCTGTTTTTGTCAATTCATATTTGTGATCATTTCGAATCAACAACCCAATGCCCAATCCAGCTTCTAACAGAACACGTGTTCCATATTCTGTCAGCCCGACTTTTGGGTAAATATCTTGCAGTGAAATCCCACCTTTTTCAGCTTGATTTACCACTTCCAATATCCCTAAATCTCTCAATGCTTTTGAAGCTTGAAATAAAATGGGTGCAAAGGCAATAATTTGAGCATAGGAAATAGAATCGAATGCTGATTTTTTATCTTTGGAGAAAAAATTCATATAAAATTGAACTTGAGAGTACTTTGTTTATGGGTGTAAAGTTAATTTTTCCCCTGATTCACAAAACAAAAAAAAGCACAAAAGAAAATCAAAATTAAGTTTTGCAATACTTTGAATTACCCATTTACTTTCAAGGCTAAGGAAACAGTACGTTGTAGGCAAGAAATTCTCTAAGATTTTGAAATTTCAAGTGCAGAAATAGTTTTCTTGCGGACACTCCATCTAAAACGTCATCAAAACTATTCAAAACACGGCTTTCCTGCTTCGAAACAAGGCTTACGCCTAAGCGGTTTGTCAAAATCACGGATTAAGAAAAACACCTGGAGCGTTCGTTTATTTTGTTGGACCAGGTCATCCCTTCGGGATTCAAAGATTAGTGATTTGCTATCTTTTAGAACAGTATTATCCAGTCGGAATTTTGCATTAAACACTTTTATATTAATCGCTTTTCCCCCTTTTCGAACGTGCGAAGTCGTGAAATAATTTATTCAACAAAAAACATTCTCGTCACTGCCCTCCTGATATGTACTTCATTTACGGCAGATTAAAAGCCCCATAACTTACTGTCTTTTAAAGTAGATTCAGCCCTTTGCGTTTGTTATTTTAAATGAATTCAAGCTAACAATCTGTACACATTTTCGAAGCTACTTTCTACTTTATAGCGTAAAGCAGATCCTCAGAACATATCCATTTTAAACACCTGGAATGGTCAACAACACTTGTTTGCCATGAAAAGCCATACTTCGTGTTTTTGGCTGGTTAAAAAGTTTTTGAAAGAAAGTATGTTCCCGCGGCATCATCACCACCAAATCAACGTGATTGTCTTCAACAAACTGAATGATGCCTTGCGTTACATCGTCGTTCACTTGGAGGTGAAAAGAGTAAGATGTATTGGTTAAAGCTGCGTGATAATTAATAGATTCAATGGTATCTGGAACATTCACCTTTCCGTTCTCAGGCACCACTCTTAAGAAACAAATGTGCGGTTTGAAAACATCTACAATCATGTTCAACCTCTCTTCTACCAATGGATTCATCTCCATGGCTTCATCGTAGGCCAACGCAATTTTCTGAATCGGCTTAAATTCCGAATTTTCACGCACAATGAGAACCGGACAATGTTTGTTTTCGATTAAGGAGGTGGTCGTCGAACCCAATATCTTTTCTGTCAAGAAATCCGCTTCTTTCATACCCATCACCAAAAGATCGACTTTTTTCTCCTTCAAATAAGCAACGATTTCATCTTTTGCAAAACCCAGTTGACAGACTGTATCCATGATCAGTTCAGGGTACTTTGTCTGAAGACTTACACGTAATTGCTGGAGATTGATTTCACAACTTTCACGAACGTCATCTAGCGGCAAAGCCAAAATCTCCGCATTGTAGGTATTGACAATTGGAAAATGAAAGGCATGGAAAATGACTAACGTTGCTTTTGAAGCCAAAGCCAATTCTGCAGCATAATTAAGCGCTGATTCGGATGCACTGGAAAAGTCGGTTGGGACAAGTATTGTTTTCATTGGGTGTCTTTTAAATTATAAAAATTCAATTCCTGAAAAGAACTGCTTCCTTCAAAGTTACTATAAATTTCACAACTTATTTAATAAAATAAGCCAAAACTCACCTCACTATTTGGCAAGATTGGCTTCCATTAATTTAAGAACTTCCTATTTACGTGTTAAATTAAACAAATCCACTCTTCGGTCTTTCAGGTTTCGAACAGCTCCGTGGCTGTGCAACTCTTTCAACAGGTCCAAATCCACATCTACAATCAAAATCATTTCTGTATTTGGTGTGGCTTCGGCTTTAATTCCGGTGGTGGGAAACGAGAAATCACACGGGGTAAACACCATGGACTGTGCATACTGAATGTCCATGTTGTGTACTTTCGGCAAGTTTCCAACACTTCCTGCAATGGCGACATAACATTCATTTTCAATGGCTCTCGCTTGCGCACAATTTCGCACCCTTGAAAATCCATTCTGCGTATCTGTTAGGAACGGAACAAATAAAATATCCACGCCTTCATCTGCCAAAAGTCTACCCAATTCAGGGAACTCGACATCGTAACAAATCAACACCCCAATTTTTCCGGCATCGGTATCGAAGGACTGAAGTTTATTTCCACCTCGCATACCCCAAACCTTTACCTCGTCTGGTGTTACGTGTAATTTTTCATACGACTCTACACCTCCATCTCGCTTGCATAAATAGCCTACGTTGTACAATATACCATCTCTCAATTCGGGCATACTTCCCGTGATGATGTTGATGTTGTAGGAAATTGACAATCTGGAAAAGGCTTGCACAATGGTCTCTGTATACTGTGCCAACTCTTTGATGGCATCCGATTCACTCAAGTGATTGAAAGCTGCCATTAACGGTGCATTGAAAAACTCTGGAAAAAGTGCAAAATCACAACGGTATCCACTTAACGCATCGATGAAGTACTCTGCTTGTTGCATCAATTCCTCCAACGTATTGTATGGTCGCATTTGCCATTGAACCAATCCCAATTTCACAACTCTTTTATCTGCGATCAGCGGTTTGTCCACTTTCTCGTAGTAGATGTTATCCCATTCCAGTAAAACAGCAAATTCATTGGAAGCTTGATCTCCTTCCAAATACCCTTTTAACACGCGAACTGGGTGAAAGTCATTCGACATTTGGAAATTTAAAACGGGATCGTAAATCTCCTTATTCTTCACGCGTTCAATGTATTGACGTGGCGTTATTTGGTCGGCATATTCATGATAATTCGGAATTCTACCTCCAAAAACAATGCGACTTAAGTTTAAGTTTTCACACAATTCCTTTCGATAATCGTACAACCTTCTTCCCAAGCGAAGTCCCCTAAATTCAGGTAAAACAAACACATCGATTCCGTACAAAACATCGCCATTTTGTTGGTGTGTATTGAAGGTGTAATTTCCAGTAATCTCTTTGTAGGTATGGTTTTTATCAAACTGTTCGCTCGAAACCACGATGGACAAAACACAACCCGCAATGCGCCCATTGACCTTGACAGTCACTTGTCCTTCTGGAAATTTATCCAATAACGTCTTGATTTGATGCTCTTTCCAATGTGCATCAGGCATCGTTGGATACGAAGTAATCATCGCTTCTTTCAATTCTTTGTAATCTTCGATTGAAAGTAAACTAATCTCTATGTTGTGTATTTCGTCTGACATGTTATTTTGTTTTGTTGGGGTTTGATTATTGCACGTCCACGATTTCAATGGTGAAAAACAAGATTGAATTCGCCGGAATGTCCTCTAATTTATGATCTCCATACGCTAAATAAGGAGGTAGAATAATTTTTGCTTTCCCTCCTTTTTTCAAGTACATGAATGCTTCTTTCCAACCTTCAATCAATTGAGGGACTTGAAAAGTAACCGGAGTTCGTCGATGTCTGTGATCGAAAGCTTGACCGGACAAAAACTTTCCTTCGTATTTAAAACTCACAACATCTGTGAATTTAATGTATTCTCCCTCCCCTTCTTCTTCGATAAAATAGTACATCCCAGATTCTGATTTCTCAAACGAATCTGTACTCTTGGCAACGAATTTCTGAATTTCCTGATCAAAGTTTTCGATTTCTTTCTCGGAGTAGGTATCACAAGAAGAAAAGCCGAGCGCAATGACCAGCAAGGTGATAAAGGGAATTATTTTCATGGTATTTCTTATTTATTTAGGAATAAATTACATTTTTACTGGCGTAACTTTGTAGCCTTCGTTTTCCAACAAACGAATGACACCATTTTCTCCGCCTAAATGTCCTGCACCAACGGCTATAAATGCTTTTCCTTTGGAAGCATAATTCTTGATTTTTGGAATCCAATTTTTATTTCGTTGATCTAAAAATGAATTTTGTTCGTCCGCTAATACACCTCCATCTGAATGGATTAGGTTGTAAAGTGAGTCAATGTTTTGACGTACATAAATCTGCTGCATCAACTTCATTTGCGAAGCACTTTTTTCTTCATCCCGAATTCCAGCCATCACCATTTCTGCTTGTTGTTCTTTGGTCAAATCATCAAATATTTTCATTTGATCTGCGATGGTTTCCAACCCTTCCATTTCGATTTTTTTCTCTGCTGCAATCTTTTGCAAAGTCATCTCGTACGATTCTGTTTTACCCATGAATTGCATTTGCGTTGCTGTTTGCACAACCACGAAGGGTTTGAATTTGCTAAAGCTCGTTGTAAATGTTTTTTCATCCATTTTCAATTTGTCTTGCGCCCAAACTAGAATGGTATCTTTTTGTTCTGGCGTAAAATAATCAAAGAATGTTTCATCTTTCAGAAGTAAATATTTCATTACTTCCATTTGATCCGGAATTCCTGCAATTTCCATCACCAAGACAGAAGACTTCTTAACAAGTTTCTCTAAGGATGCTGGAAAGTAGAAATAATCTTTTTCAATGATGTGCATGGTTCCAAACAAATACGATGGGTTTTTGATGCCATTTCCTTCAATTTTCCACAGCAAGGAAGAAGGTACTGGCTCTGTTTCCGTTGACTTGTAAAAAAACGAAGTCAATCCAATGAACAAACCGATTAACGTTAGCGAGGTAAAATACTTTTTTTTCATTTTTAATGATTTTAATGATTTTTTAGTTGATTATTAGTTTATTATTGATTTTATTAAATCTCATTCTTTTGTAATTTCAGCGAGGTAGCTGTCCTCACTTTCATGGAGATTTTTGATTTTCATTCCCGTTTTCACGACTGCTTGCGCCAGGTTTTCGTAATCCACATACAACCAATCAAACCAAGGACCTATTTCGTCTTTGTATTTCATTTGAAATCGGAAGTTTCCATGATATTCTGTATTCAAGTCGATCCACAAAGCGCCCTCCTCGTCTTCGTACAAATAGCGAATGTCGGAAGAGTCGCAATAAAGCTTGCCCCCCGAATTTAGCAACGATTTTAGGTGCAATAAAGTGTTTTCCAAGTTGGACAATGTTCCCGCAATTCCGATGCCGTTCATCAACATGTAAATGGTATCAAACTGTTCTTCTTTCAAATCGAAAAGGTCAATTTGGCGGGCATTTACCCCTTGTGATTTCATGAATTCCACCGCACCTGCTGAAATATCGATGGCTTGAACAGATTTTCCTTTTTGTTGCAAATACAAGGCATGTGACCCTGCTCCGGCTCCAACGTCCAAAATATTTCCTTGTGCTTTGTTTAGGGCGATTTTTTCCAGTTCTGGCATTTCCTCGTACGAACGAAAAAGAATTTCCAAAGGAATGACATCGTCTTCACAGATGTCCGAAACTACCACAATGTCAGCTGATTTACCGTTTTGATGGCAATCCAAAATGGCGACACCCATTGGATCTCCGTGAACCTCTTTCATGGATACAAGTTAATAATCATATTCATTGTACTCCGATAAATCGTCGTCATCGTAGCCGTCTTCAAAACCAAAATCATCGTCGTCTTCGTCCTCCATTTCATCCGAAGCAAATAAGTCGTCGTCATCTTCTCCTGCAACAACACGAGAATCTTCTGGCGGAGCGATACCGATGGAAAAAGAAACGGTTGGAGCGCTTACATTTTCAGCTGGACGCTCTACCAATTCAATTAGAAAAATCCACATTTTTAAGAAGTCGTACACCAAAATTACTTTTTGATCTTCTTTCTGCATGAAATCTCTGAGTTTTGCATCAGACATGACAGCAGCTACCTCATTGATCGATTCATCGCCGTAATTCATGTCCATCAAACTGATTTCATGCCCTTTATCCCACTCGTCGTTGGAAATATAAAAGGAGGCCATTTGATCTCCTTGAAAATTGAAAGCGGAAACAATCGCGTTGTAAAGCGATTCAAAATTATCGTCTTCGTTGATGACAATGTCTCTAAAAACTTCGTTGTCTTTTTCTGTGTCGAGTAAAATCCGGAATTTTAATGCGGCCATGGGTACTAATTTTGTTCTAAATTAAAAATTTTCCTTGAACTAAGGTTTATATATTGACTTGTTTTAATCCGATTTTTTCTGCTGCTTCGAGCATGTATGCATACGCAGCGTTGTAATCATTTGCGATGGTGCCTTCTAAAATGGCTTCTTTGATCATTGTTTTCAAAGTGCCAATCTCTTCACAGGGCTTCAAATCAAAGGTTTTCATGATGACTTCACCAGAAACAGGCGGTTGAAAATTTCGGACTTTATCTTTCTCCTCTACCTCTTTTAGTTTTTCTGATACTGCGTCGAAATTCTTTTTGTATTTCCGGACCCGAAATTCATTTTTGGATGTAATGTCTGCGTTGCAAAGCGTCATTAAATCATCAATGTCGTCTCCACATTCAAACAGCAATCTTCTAACAGCAGAATCGGTTACATGGCCTTTTACCAAAGCGATTGGCCGCAAATGCAGACGCACCAATTTCTGTACGTATTTCATGTGATGATCCAAAGGCAATCTCAATTTCTTAAAAACCTTTGGAACCATCCTCGCTCCTACTTCTTCGTGTCCGTGAAAGGTGAACCCCACCCTTGGATCGAATCGTTTGGTGGGTGGTTTAGCAATGTCGTGCATGATGGCAGCCCATCTCAACCACAGGTTGTCGCTATTTTCTGCTACGTTGTCCAACACTTCTAAGGTGTGGTAAAAGTTATCTTTATGTGATTTTCCGTCGATGGTATCTACGCCGTAAAGCGCCACCATTTCTGGAAAAAACTCGTGTAATAACTTGGTGGAAAACAATAATTTGAATCCACGAGAAGGTTCGTTTGCCAAGATGATTTTATTCAGTTCATCGCTGATTCGCTCGCGGGAAATAATCTCCAAACGGTGTGCGTTTTCCTGAATGGCTTCCAAACTTTTATATTCGATGGTGAAATTCAACTGGGTTGCAAATCGAATGGCACGCAACATGCGAAGCGGATCATCTGAATAGGTTTTGGAAGGTTCTAAAGGTGTTCGGATGATTTTTTTCTCCAAGCATTCTAGTCCGTCAAACGGATCAATCAGCTCTCCGAAATTTGATGCATTTAAACTGATTGCCAATGCATTGATGGTAAAATCTCTTCGACTTTGATCGTCTGACAAAGTGCCAATTTCTACCTCTGGTTTTCTGGAATCGGATGAATAGGATTCTTTTCGCGCACCCACAAATTCCACTTCTAAATCTTTGTATTTGAATTGAGCCGTTCCATAGGTTTTGAAAAGTGATACTTTTTTGACCCTCAAAATAGCCGCGCATTTTTCAGCGAACTCCATTCCGTTTCCGATTACGACGATGTCGATGTCTTTGGAAGGTCTTTCCAGCAACAAATCTCTTACGTAACCACCAATCACGTATGCTTGCAGGTTGTTTTCCTTGCAAACTTGAGCTGCGACTTTAAAAACCGGATGGCTGAGGTGATTTGAGAGATTTAATTTTTCCATGGCGGGTGCAAATATAGGGATTTTGAATGGAAATTAAAGAATTTTATAGATGTTTGCCGATGGATCATTAGGATGCGATGAGTTGTCATAGAAAACCAATTGGAATTCAAGATTTCAGGGCGATGCCCCTCTTGTTTTTTCGGGAACGATTTTGCTACGAAGATGGCACCGCGATGCGGCTTTTTGATGGTTATTAGCCGATTTACATTTTGTTAACTTGATAGGTTTTACCAATTTATCTTTTTGATTTTCAGATTAGTTTATTCCAAATGGTTAATTATGATTTTCAAGCGAAACGAGGGACGTAGTCCTGACGTCTTAAATTATGGTTCATTTGATGAAAAAACATGATCTTTAATTGTCAATAAAATTTGGGGGAAAATCAAGATTTCAGGGCGATGCCCCTCTTGTTTTTTTGGGGACGATTTTTGCTACGAAGATGGCACCGCGATGCGGCTTCTTGATGGTTATTAGCCGATTGACATATTGATAACTTGATAGGTTTTACCAATTTATCTTTTTGATGTTAAATTTTCTGTATAACTGAAATATAAAAATGAAGCTTAAAATAATTTTGTAAATTAAATTACATAGTTTGAAGTTATTTTGTCTCATTAGTAATGCCTACCGAAATATATCTATATTTAAAACTTGATTTAAAATAAAAAAAATGGGAATAAGAAAAAGCAAAGAAGAAACCTTTTCAGTAAAAGGAAATATAGAAGAATGGTTGAATAAATCAGAAACAACAAGCTTTGAATAAAGGTGGTTTTTCAAAAGTAAAATCAAATAAACTTTTAAACCAAATAACTGGCAAGTATAAGAAGTTTAGTGTTTGGGGCGAAATAATAGTAACCCTTTTACCAGAAGGTGAAAACATTAAAATTAAGGCTCAATCTACTGCGAATACAGACAATATTTTTGCATTATTTAGTAGTCCAAATCAAAAGATATTAGATAACTTCAAAAATAGTTTTTAAAACCTTATCAATTATTTTGATTCTAATCAACTCATAAATATTAATCTAATCCTATTGAATATGAAACATTTTATAACTGGCATCATTATTTTTGTTTTACTTATTTCCTGCAATGGAAATATTTCCAAAGACAAGTTGGTATCTAAAGTAAGAACCGATATCAATTCAGAGCTTCAGAAAAGAGCATCGGAGTATGATGTTGCGATTGAAATAAATAGTTTTGACCTTGTCCACAAAGGCGGAAAAGAGTATTCCGGCATTCTTAAAACCATGGAAGACGGTGATGAATACACGTATCAAGTCGACGTGACTGTTGATGGCGATGCTTATATGTGGAGAATAATAGATTAAGGTACTGCCTTTTCTGGCACTCCTCGATTCTAGGATGTGAAATTCTCGAGTAAATTATCAGTTGTGTAAAGTCTTTAAAATCAAAACTAAAGAAAGGTTTATTTGGAAAGTAGTCCTGTTTTTTCTTAACTTATATAAGAAAACCAAGATGGAGACACTTAAACTGACCACATTTTACTTGCGAGAACAGCATTTTGTTCAATTTCACTTCAATGAAAATACGGATTTGATCGTGCTTTTAAAGAAGCAGATTCCAAATTTAACGGAAAATGATGGAATTTATAGTTGCCTGTATTACGATAAACTTCGATCTGAATTGTTCTCCTTGCTGAAAGGAAAATATTGGTTGGATTATTCCGGTTTGAATAAATCGACTCACAGGACTACCAAGATCAGTTTGGCTCATCACAAATCAGCGCTTCCTGCCTTATCTTCTGAACATTTATCAAAATTAGCGGCTTTTAAAAGTCATTTAGATTCTAGACGATACAGTCAGAATACCATCAGTGTGTATACAGATTGTTTACGTACTTTTTTTCGCTTTCATGCGGAGAAACCTATAGAACAAATTGACAATGAAGATGTTGTTATTTTTAATACGGAATACATTTTAAAAAACAACTATTCTTCTAGTTTCCAAAATCAGGTGGTGAATGCGATTAAGTTGTTTTTCAAAGAAATACAATTTAAACAGCTGGATATCGAATCGATTCACCG
>SMEQ01000539.1_pt1 | contig 12123 bp, 9 predicted proteins | sample 2456281 | NCBI WGS metagenome assembly SMEQ01 (sample SAMN10132596, study PRJNA489261) | soil metagenome | isolation source: day1 antibiotic-loamy sand soil ammended with raw manure from dairy cow... | place: USA | collected 2015-04-01 | reverse complement strand
ATTGGCACTGGCTCGGGAAATGGCTTCAATGGGTAGACGCTGGATTTTCGCGCGATAACTGTAGCGACTGATGCGTGCCGTACCGCTATCAATCACATAACGAATACCCGGTACAGTCAAAGACGTTTCTGCAACGTTGGTGGCCAAAATTACTTTACGCGCGGGACTGCTTTGGAAAATCTTTTGCTGCTCGCTGGGCGATAAACGCGCATACAGCGGTAAGATCTCGGTGTGTTTGAGCTGGGCTTTACGCAAGATTTCCGCGCATTCACGAATCTCGCGCTCACCGGGTAAAAACACCAAGACATCACCGGGCAAGCGTTTTTCACTGCGCTCATGCTCAGCGATCTCCAGCAAACCATTCAAGATACCCTGATCAACGCTGAGGTCTTCTTCAACCGTATTGCCGTCTTCATCTTGGCTCGCCACTAATGGGCGATACCAAGTGTCGACCGGATAGGTACGGCCAGACACTTCAATAATCGGTGCATCATCAAAGTGCTTAGAGAAGCGTTCAAGGTCAATAGTCGCTGAGGTGATAATGACTTTTAGATCAGGGCGGCGCGGTAAAATCTGTTTGATATAGCCCAAGAGAAAATCAATATTAAGACTGCGCTCATGGGCCTCATCAATAATGATCGTATCGTAACGCTGCAAAAACCGATCACGTCCCGTTTCCGCCAGCAAAATACCATCCGTCATCAACTTAACCAGCGTGCGCTCATGGCTCTGATCCTCATAGCGCACCTGATAACCCACCAGCTCACCCAGCGGAGTGGCGATTTCTTCAGCAATACGTGCAGCCACACTGCGCGCAGCCAAACGCCGCGGCTGCGTATGGCCAATCAAACCATGCGTACCGCGTCCCAGCTCCAAACACAGTTTAGGTAGCTGCGTGGTTTTACCTGAGCCCGTCTCCCCCGCAATAATCAGCACCTGATGCTTGGCTAACGCTTGTTTAATGTCTTCGCGGCGCTCAGCAATGGGTAAGCTGTCATCGTAATGAATCTGTGGAATGCTTAAACGACGGTTCTCCACCTGCTGGCAGGACCTATCCAAGTCCTGCTGCCACTGGGCTAACTTCTGCTTATGCTCAGGTTGTTTAAGCAGAGTTTGCAAGCGACGACGCAAGCGGTATTGATCTTGACTCAAGGCGTGTTGAATCTGTGCAAACAGGGTGTGCTGGTTAGCTGGTGTACTCATGAACGGCTAATACATATCTAAATCGAGGCCGAGCATTGTCGCAGATATAGGTTGTTTTTGCTGGCAAATTGCTGTGTTCGCTGCGGCCATCCTGGTTGAGAGCTTGTATACTCAAATCCATATTGTTTGCCACCGCCTAAGCATGCCATGCTAGGGGGTGCTGTATTAAAAGGACTGCATTTTATGTTGATGGTTATATCGCCAGCCAAAACGCTGGATTACACCAGTGCGCTGGCCACTGAACACTACACACAACCACGTTTTGTTGAGCAATCCAGCCAATTGATTGACGTACTGCGCCAGCTCGCGCCCAATGAATTGGCGCAGTTAATGAAGCTGTCCGATAAGTTGGCAGGGCTTAATGTGGCCCGTTTTACTGAATGGACACCTGAGTTCACTCAAGATAACGCCCGCCAAGCCATCTTAGCCTTTAAGGGTGATGTGTATACCGGTTTAGATGCCGCCACACTCAGTGAGGCTGATTTTACCTATGCACAGCAGCACTTGCGTATTCTGTCCGGTCTCTATGGTGTCTTACGCCCACTGGACTTAATGCAAGCCTACCGCCTGGAAATGGGTACCAAGCTCGACAACCCTAAAGGCAAAAACCTGTATGAGTTTTGGGGTGAGCACATTACTGACTCACTCAATCAATGCTTAGCTGAACAAAGTAGCGAAGTACTGCTTAACCTAGCCTCCAACGAATACTTTAAAGCCGTACAACCTAAAAAGCTCAACGCCACTTTGGTGAATGTCGACTTTAAAGATTTAAAAAACGATCAATATAAAATCATCAGTTTTTATGCCAAAAAAGCCCGCGGCATCATGGCGCGCTACGTGATTCAAAATAAAGTCACCCATGTCAGCGCGCTCAAAGACTTTAACGAACAAGGCTATTACTACAGCCCTGAACACTCAAAGCCTGAGCATTTGGTTTTCTTGCGCGATCATCCTGAGGATTAACGTCATGTTACCCCCTGCACTTATCCCTTTAACTTGGCTCGCGCTGCTGCTGCGCTACCCTAAGCGCACCTTGATGATTGGCGTACCGCTGCTGGCTATTTTAGCCAGCATTGCCGCTTGGTTGATTATCGATGAGCGCAGCACTCAGCGGCAGCTGGACCAACTGGATATACATCTAAGTTATGCCCCCGAGCAGTGTCCACCTGATACGCCATTAAGTGTGCAGTTAAGTAACAACACCAGCCACGCTTTGCAAGATTTACACTGGCGCATTGCCGCCTACCGCCCGGGTGAAAATATCAACTTAGTTGAAACCTTGTTCACTCAAGCACGCTACAGCGGCAGCAGTCCTTTAGTCGCAGGCGCACAATGGCAAAAATGCCTACCTTTACCCAGCTTACGTGCCGGTTATCGCGCCAGCACACTGGAGTTTTATGCGGAACGACGCCAAGGGCGTTTTGTCCGATAAATACACAATGCTTGCACTCACCTATGGCAGATTGCCTTACGCTTGGTTACTATCGGTGACACTTAGAGGGTGAGTGGCAGCATGTATATTTATCGCTTAGTTCTGATTTTAGTTGTCAGCATGTATCTGTTTTCGCCTGCCATTATGCAGTGGTGGACAGCAGCCGATAGTGTTTGGTATCGCCCGTATTTGTTGTGGCTGATTTTAATTGCAGTCACCTTTGTGTTACAGAGCCAGAAAGAAACTGATGAGTTTTAGCTTAAGTCAACTGATCTTAATCAGCACCACCTATTTACTGACCTTATTTGGTGTGGCTTGGGCCAGTGAAAAAGGCTGGGTGCCACGTGCCATTGTGCGCCATCCTCTGACCTATATTTTGTCTTTGGGGGTGTATGCCAGTGCCTGGGCCTTTTTTGGTTCAGTGGGCTTAGCTTATCAATACGGTTATGGCTTTTTAGCCATTTACTTAGGTCTATCCGGTGCATTTTTACTGGCGCCCGTGCTGCTGTCTCCCATCTTGCAATTGACTCGCACTCATCAGCTCTCCTCATTGGCTGACTTGTTAGCGTTTCGATTTCGCAGCACTTGGGTCGGTGCCATTACCACTATCGGTATGTTAATGGGCGCACTGCCCTTATTGGCGCTGCAAATTCAAGCGGTGGCCGACACCATAGGTATTTTGACTGGGCAATCGATTCAAAACCGTGTGGCTTTAGCCTTTTGTATTTTAATTACCTTGTTCTCGATCTTATTTGGCGCACGGCATATCGCCACACGAGAAAAGCACGAAGGCTTGGTCTTTGCTATTGCCTTTGAATCACTGGCCAAGCTCATCACCTTACTGGCCATTGGCGCTTATGCGCTGTTTGTGATTTTTGATGGTCCCAGCGATTTAGACATGTGGCTGAGCAACAACCGCGATATTTTGGATGACTTGCAACTGCCCTTGCAAGAAGGTCCGTGGCGCACCTTGCTCCTCTTGTTTTTCGCTTCGGCCATTGTGATGCCCCATATGTATCACATGACCTTTACCGAGAACCTCAACCCCCGCGCGATGGTCACCGCCAGCTGGGGCGTGCCTTTATTCTTATTGCTGATGAGCTTGCCGATTCTACCGATTTTGTGGGCCGGCTTAAAAGTGAACGCACCCACTTCACCTGAATATTACAGCTTAGGTTTAGGCATCGCGGTGAACAGCGAGCGCCTCACCCTATTGGCCTTTATGGGTGGTTTATCGGCCGCCAGTGGGGTGATTATTGTTTTAACCCTGGCCATGTCGGGCATGGTGCTCAACCACCTTGTATTGCCTTTATATCAGCCGCCTGCAGAACGTAATATTTACCGCTGGCTCAAGTGGACGCGGCGCGCGCTGATTTTCGCTATTGTTTTGGCTGGTTACAGCTTTTATTTATTACTCAACACTCTGCAAGATTTATCTAACTTAGGTTTAGTGGCTTATGTGGCCACCATCCAGTTTTTGCCCGGTGTACTGGCCGTCTTGTATTGGCCTAAAGCCAACCGTTATGGGTTTATCAGTGGCGCGTTAGCCGGCATGCTGGCGTGGTCAATTGGCATGTTGCTGCCGATGTTCACTGATATACAAGAAATCTATCTGCCATGGTTTGATTACTTGTATGTTTTGGATGCGCGCAACTGGCACTTTTCTGCTATCGCAGCCCTTGGCACCAACTGTGTGTTTTTTGTTTTAGTGTCGCTCGCCACACGCACCAGTTTAGAAGAACAAAGCGCAGCACAAGCTTGCATGATTAACAATGTGCGCCGCCCTGAGCGTCGTGAGGTGTATGCTGCCACTCCACAAGAGTTTGCCGCCGAACTGGCCAAGCCCTTGGGTGCGGTCACTGCACAGCGCGAAGTTGAACAAGCACTCAAGGACTTACAATACCCCTTTGATGAACGCCGCACTTTTGCTTTACGGCGCTTACGTGATCGTATTGAAGCCAACTTATCCGGTCTGATGGGCCCCAGCGTAGCGCAAGACTTAGTCGATACCTTCTTGCCTTATAAGGTCGATAGCGAAACCTATGTCAGTGAAGACATTAACTTTATTGAAAACCGCATGGAAGATTACAAGTCACAGCTCACCGGTTTAGCGGCCGAGTTGGACACCTTACGCCGCTACCACCGCCAAACCTTGCAAGACTTGCCCATGGGCGTGTGCTCTTTAGCCAAGGATTATGAGATTTTAATGTGGAACCATGCCCTTGAGGATCTGACCGGAATTACCGCATCACGGGTGGTAGGCTCACGCCTTGATAGCATTGATTCGCCCTGGCGTGAATTGCTGAGTGACTTTGCTCAAGGCCATAACCCTCACCTGTATAAGCACGCCTTGCAAGGCCCTTACGACTCACGCTGGCTGAACTTACATAAAGCCGCCATTGATGAGCCCTCAGCTCCCGGCAATGGTGGTTTGGTGGTCTTGATTGAAGATGCCACGCAAACCCGTTTACTTGAAGATAAGCTGGTGCATTCAGAGCGCTTAGCCTCCATTGGGCGGTTGGCCGCGGGCGTGGCGCATGAGATTGGTAACCCCATCACGGGTATTGCCTGTTTGGCGCAAAACTTGCGCTATGAGCGCGACGAAGATGCAGAAATCACCGAAATCAGCAGCCAGATCGTTGAGCAAACTCAGCGCGTGACACGCATTGTGCAATCGTTAATGAGCTTCTCGCATTCAGGGCACAATCAACACGATTACCATGAAGCCGTGCGCTTTTTTGATATCACCAATGAAGCCATTCATTTGCTCAGCCTTAATAAGCTGGGCAAAGCCGTGCACTTTTTTAATTTATGCAATACTGAGCATTGGCTGCTGGCCGATCCACAGCGTCTAGCACAAGTGTTGATCAACCTTTTGTCCAATGCCCGCGATGCCAGTCCAGAAGGTGGGCATATTTATATCCGTACAACGGCCACCCATTCTCAGGTAGAGTTATTGATTGAGGATCAGGGCACCGGCATCAGCGCAGCGCATATTGAGCATTTGTTCGAACCTTTTTTCACCACCAAAGATCCAGGCCAAGGAACCGGCTTAGGGCTTGCTTTGGTGTACTCGATCATTGAAGAGCACCACGGCGAGATACATGTGGATAGCCCTGCTGATCTTGAGTTGCAACGGGGGACGCGTTTTCGGATTACCTTGCCACGTCATACCCCATCCTCCAATCCAGCGGTATAGCGCCAGCCATGTGCCCATGGACCCTAAGCTGGCCAAACTGCTGTTTGTTTAGAGAGCGTGTTAATGCATCATATTTTAATTGTTGAAGATGAGCCGATTATTCGCTCAGCATTACGCCGTTTACTCGAGCGCAATGACTATCAAGTTAAAGAAGCCGGTTCAGTACAAGAAGCGCAGGAACAACATGATATTACGTCCTTTGATTTAATTATCAGCGACCTGCGTTTACCCGGTGCTCCAGGCACTGAAATGATCAAGCTGGCTGATCCAAGGCCCGTATTGATTATGACCAGTTATGCCAGTCTGCGCTCAGCCGTCGACTCAATGCGCTTGGGCGCCATTGATTACATCGCCAAACCTTTTGATCATGATGAAATGCTGCAAACTGTGGCGCGTATTATCGCTGATCATCAGCAACACCGTGGCGAGCAACAGACTGCACCGCAATCTGCCACTGAAGCGGGCGACGCTGAAGCTGAGCAAATCAATATCGACAACTCAGATATTGGCATTATTGGTAGCAGTGCCGCCATGCAAGCGCTGTACAGTAAAATCCGTAAAGTTGCGCCCACCGATTCCAACGTTTTAATTCAAGGCGAATCGGGTACTGGTAAAGAATTAGTCGCACGCGCCCTGCACAATCTCTCACACCGCGCTAAAGCACCGATGATTAGCGTGAACTGTGCTGCTATTCCAGAAACTCTGATTGAGTCGGAGCTTTTTGGTCATGAAAAAGGCGCTTTTACCGGTGCAGTATCAGCACGCACGGGCTTAGTCGAAGCGGCTCATGGCGGCACCCTGTTTTTAGATGAAATCGGTGAACTACCACTTGAAGCACAAGCGCGTTTATTGCGCGTATTGCAAGAAGGTGAGATCCGCCGTGTTGGCTCAGTGCAATCACAAAAAGTGGATGTGCGTTTAGTTGCCGCCACCCACCGTGATTTAAAAGGCTTAGCCAAAACCGGCGGCTTTCGTGAAGACTTGTACTACCGCCTGCATGTGATCGCTTTACATTTACCAGCCCTGCGCGATCGGGAAAACGATGTCTTAGAAATTGCCGACATTTTGCTTGAGCGCCAGCGCACGCGTATGGGTAAAGAGCCAATGAGCTTTACCGACCACGCCAAGCAAGCACTGCAAAAATACACTTGGCCGGGCAACGTGCGCGAGTTGGAAAACTCATTGGAGCGCGCGGTGATTCTGTGTGAAGGCAGTCAAGTGACCACCGAGCTGATGGGTATTGATGTCGACTTAGCGGCGCAAACAGTTGCACCCAGTAGCACAGCTGCCGCCACACCTGCGGCATCAATCAGCGAGCAGCCCGCAGATGTAGAACAGGAAGCCAGCGCCAGCGAGTTATCACTGGAAGATTACTTCCAGCACTTTGTGCTTGAGCACCAAGATCAGATGACCGAAACTGATTTAGCACGCAAGCTGGGCATCAGCCGTAAATGCTTGTGGGAACGTCGGCAGCGTTTTGGTATTCCGCGCCGTAAAGGCCCCAGCACCTCATAATTACACTGGCCACAGGAAGCGCCTATGAACCGTATTGTGCAAGACCTCTCCATTATGCTGCGTGCCAACCTCTGGTTGGTGCCCGTATTGGCTGCGCTGGTCGCGGCATTGTTTTATTTCGTCGCACCGCCACCGCCCATGCACGCCACCATGAGTACCGGCGGCATGGGCGGTGGCTATACACAGTTTGCAGAAAAACTGCGTGACGAACTGGCTAAAGAAGGGTTTGAGCTCAAACTGGTCAATAGCACAGGTTCGCGGGAAAACACCCAGCGCTTACTGGACAAAAAAAGCGGTATCAACTTAGCTTTGTTACAAAGTGGCCAAGAACTCGAGCTCAATAGCCAGCAACGCGCCAAGCTGATTCAGTTAGGCGCCGTCTTCCAAGAACCGCTGTGGCTCTTTACGCGTAAAGACGTCACCGTTGATGCCCTAAGTGATTTAGTGCCGCTGCGGACTGCCATCGGAGCCGCCAACGGCGGGACACGCATGGTGGTCGATCCGATGCTGGCAGCTAATAAAATTGACAGTCATAATCTGCCGCAAACCTGGCGCGCCATCACGGGCAAAAAAGCGCTTGCAGCGTTACTTGATGAGCAACTCGATGCAGCGTTTTTTTTAGGCCCTGCAGAAAGCCCATTGATTCAGCAAGCCGCCAGTCACCCGGAGCTGCAGCTCGTCAACTTTACTCAAGCCGATGCCTATACCGCGCGAATGCCCTTTCTTAACGAACTTGAAATAGGCCCAGGTCTGCTTAACCTTGCCACCAATCAACCGCCGCAGACTGTCACCACCCTAAGTCCAGTGGCGATGCTAGTGGCAAATGACTCCTTTCACCCAGCACTCACCGCGCTTATTTTAGCTGCAGCGCAAGAAGTGATGCGTGCTGGTACTTTAATTGATGCGCCCAATGCATGGCCTAAAAACAAACCGCATGAATTTTCAACTTTGACTGAAGCGCAATATTTTCATGATAAAGGCCTGCCCCTACTGCAACGCTACCTTCCCTTTAGAATTGCATCACTGGCTGACCGCTATATTATTTTAGTGATTCCTTTGCTGGTGTTGTTATTCCCGCTCTTTAAAGTGGCCGGCCCCATCTATCGCTGGCGTATTCGTGCACGCATTTATCGCTGGTACAAGTATCTGCGTGATATTGATAAGCAATTTAGCAATGACACACTGCCTGAGCACGTCGATTATGAGATTCAGCGCTTAACCGAAATGCAAGACGAGTTAGCTAAAGTTGAAGTGCCCCTGTCGTACACCAACGAGCTCTATGAGCTGCACTTGCATGTGCGCTATGTATTAAAGCGTTTAGAAAGCCTGAAAGAACAGCACAACAACGCGTCATAACATCCAGCTCACCCATTGCCCCGCGCTGCGCTGATACAGGCCGCGCGCCATCCTCGTTTACAAGGTTAAATCACCATGCCGCTACTGCACTGTATTGTTCACTGTATTGATAAAAAGCCCGATGACAGCCCCGCCGTATTGCAAACGCGCAGCCAACCCCTCGCGCACACTACAGCCCTAGAGCACTTACTGGCCGATATCAACGACAGCTACAACAGCAAGCCCAGTAAAGTGTGGGGCTTATTTCAAGAGGATCATACGCAGTACCCGCTACCAGGCTGGCTAACAGACTATATGGCGCAAAAAATGGACTTTACGCAATTAAGCCATTTAGCCGCTGAGCATTTAAAAAAGCAGATTGATGAGAGCAATATCACCCTGTCCGGTCATATCCTCTTCGCGCATTACCAACAAGGTATGACGCACTACCTCACCATTGCCGTGTTACAGCACAGTGAAGGCATGGTGATTGACCATGATTTAGAAGTGTACACGGCTCGCCACTTAGATCTTGGGCAAATGCATTTAGCCACGCGCATCAATCTGTCTGAATGGCAAAATAACAGCCAATCCAAACAGTATATTTCCTTTATCAAAGGCAAAAACGGCAAAAAAGTCATCGATGGCTTTCGTGATTTTTTAGGCTGCCAAGAAGGTGTCGATGGTCCGGGCGAAACACGCACCTTACTCAAAGCCTTTAGCGACTTTGTCGAAAGTGAAGACTTACCCGAAGAACAAGCGCGCGAAAAAACCGACCACCTGCTCAGCTACGCCAATACCCAAGCACGCAAGGGCGAAGTCGTCAGTATTGAAGGCTTGTCACAAGCCTTAGATGAAGATAATCCCAAGGCCTTTTACGAGCATATTCGCAATAAGGACTATGGCTTAGCACCAGAAATCCCTGCTGATAAACGCACGCTTAACGCTTTTCATCGGTTCACCGGTCGTGGCGAAGGTCTGTCTATCAGCTTTGAATCGCATTTATTAGGCTCGAAAGTCGAATACGACGCGGCACGCGATATGTTGATTATCCGCCAGTTACCCACGCAACTTAAAGATCAGCTGCAGCGTAAGAAGGACTGATCAGCGCTGTGCTGATATAACCATGCAACAGGCAGTGACTCGAAAGCTTGACGCGTTTTGCCATGCGTTGAGCTCGGCTGTCAGTATCTACAGCCTTGTAATAACGCCTACCGCGGTGACGAGCCACCTCTCTTGATGTCGCTGCAGTGGTGGTTTAACGCTGCGCCATTTGCGCTATAGCGATGGCATGCCCCGCTTCGGCTGCCTTAACACAACCTATGGACTACCACGTCGCTACACTCCTCGCAGAGACAAAACGGAGTCTTTGCGAACGCAGCGAAGCAATCCATCTTGTAAACCACTCGGTGCTGCAGACATAGCAAGGTTCTGCAACACTGGACTGCCGGCCTCGCAGAGACGCTGGCGAGTGTTACTATCGGTTAGCTGCACAAAAGAAATTACCTCGCGAACACATCACCCAACTAGTGGTCTTTTTAGAGTTGATCGTCGCACTACCCGAAGACTTAACCCCGTACTACAATGAACAACTAGAACACCTCGAAGGGGATAATAAGATGACATATATTTCAATTATTGAGCGGCAAGGAATCGAACAGGGCATTGAGCAGGGAATTGGCCAAGGTCGTGCAGCTACCCTTTATAAACAGCTACAGCTCAAATTTAACGAGCAGGCTCGCGAGTATGAGCAGCGCTTATTTCAAGCCAATGCCGCCGAGCTGAATCTCTGGACCGAACGAGTACTCTTCGCTGAAAGCATTGATGCCGTATTTGCTGAGTAATATTCAGCCGTATTTGCGAGCATAGCGAAGCAATCCATCTGGCAAACTGCGCAAAGTAAACCCATGGACTGCCACGTCGCTACGCTCCTCGCAGAGACATTAATCTACTATCTGCATCCGTTCAAAAACCACAATCACTGCCAACACCACTTATATTCCAAGCACGCTGTGTTAGGTCTGTGGCAAGCGTAGCCATGGATGGCGTAGCGCCCGAATCGAGACAGGAAGTCTCGTTGAGGGAAGAACAGATTTAACGCAGCGTGCCACGCGCGCAACTGTTGTGTTTGTGCTCTTCCTCTAGCGCCTAGTGTCACAACCAAGTAAGTAAACCATGGACTGCCACGGCCTCAAGGCCTCGCAGAGACGGTAAAATGTCTGAAGAGATCATGTCAGCCCATGAAAAGGTGCTTTGTTTAAAACTGCATTGCTCCTCCCTATGTTCTCCCACTGCACACAGATCATTAATGCAATAAAAGAATAAGAGCATCACAAAATAGTATTTTAAAGAATAAGAGAGACAGCCTATGATACCTACCCTAACGCCAGCACTCAGGGCGTATTGGCATCAATTATCACAAGGCGAGTCACTATGTCACGACGCACCTTCCAGGTTTTGGCCTGACACTCGGCTACACCTTGGTGTATCTGAGCCTATTAGTCTTTCTGCCCTTGGCTGGCATGTTTATTTATGCAGCGCAGCTGACTTGGGACGAGTTTTACACCATTGTCAGCGCACCACGGGTATTGGCTGCCTTAAAGCTCAGCTTTGGTACCGCTTTTATTGCGGCACTCATCAATGGTGCGATTGGTACTTTATTCGCTTGGGTGTTGGTGCGTTATCGCTTTCCAGGCCGCAAAGTGATTGATGCCATGATCGACTTGCCCTTTGCCTTACCGACTGCGGTGGCCGGTATTGCCCTGACAGCTTTATATGCACCCCATGGTTTTATTGGTCGTTTTGCCACTGAAATGGGCATTGCTATTTCCTACACACCGCTGGGCATTACTTTGGCGCTGACCTTTGTCACCCTGCCTTTTGTGGTGCGCACCATCCAGCCCGTATTGGCAGATATTCCACGTGAGCTTGAAGAAGCAGCGGCGTGTTTAGGCGCGCGCCCCTTACAAGTGTTTCGCCATGTACTGCTGCCCGCTTTACTGCCGGCGTGGTTAACCGGCTTTGCTTTAGCTTTTGCCCGCGGTGTCGGTGAGTACGGTTCAGTGATTTTTATTGCCGGTAATATGCCCGGCAAAACTGAAATCCTGCCCTTATTAATCATGGTTAAGCTCGATCAATACGATTACCTCGGAGCCACAGCCATTGGCGTGATGATGCTGGTGGTGTCATTTGTATTATTGCTGCTGATCAACCTTCTGCAACGCTACGTGGCTAAAGGCTAAGGAATAGATATGTCGACCACTTCACCTCACAACTCAAGTAATGCACCAAGCAAGGCGCGCTGGGCTCTGATTATTGCCGCTTGGGCAACCTTTATTATCTTTCTAGTGTTACCCCTGACCATTGTGCTGATCGAAGCCTTGAAAATGGGTGTCGGACACTTTTTTGAATCCATGCTCGAGCCTGACGCGATTTCAGC
>SMEQ01000469.1_pt1 | contig 12140 bp, 6 predicted proteins | sample 2456281 | NCBI WGS metagenome assembly SMEQ01 (sample SAMN10132596, study PRJNA489261) | soil metagenome | isolation source: day1 antibiotic-loamy sand soil ammended with raw manure from dairy cow... | place: USA | collected 2015-04-01 | reverse complement strand
GCCTATGAGTTTGGTACGGCTTTGCTCAATATGGCTAAGTTAGGGCTGGTGTTTTCCATTGCCTACCGCTTGCTGGCTAAGCAGGGTGTAGCGCAGGTTCATTTTGCTTGGCCGGCCCAGCAGGTGGAGTTTTTGCGTAAGCGCGTGGCGTGGTTGGCGTTGGTGGTGTGGCTGTTGGCTTTAGTGGTGCCATTGGCGCAGGCGCGCTTGTCGAATCTGAGCGAGGACGTGCTGGGTTCGGTGTTGCTGGCAGTGGGTTTACTGGCCTTAAGTTTTTTGCTGGGCAGCGCTGTGTTGCACAAATATGTGGAAGAGCCGCTGCCTTGGTGGGCGCGTGGCTTGGGTATGTTTTTAGCGTTTCTGCCGGTGTTGTTTGTTGGCGCTTTGGCTTCGGGCTATTACTACACCGTCTTGCAGCTCACGGAGCGTTTGTTAACCACATTGGTATTGCTGGTGGTGTGGATAATTATGCAGGCGATGCTGGAGCGTGGCTTGATTATCGCCGCGCGCCGCTTGGCGTGGCAGCGTGCCGAGAAAGCGCGTAGCAATCAGCAGGAGTCAAACGAAGCGGAGCAGTCACAGGCTAGGATGGGATTAAATATAAGCGAGGTAAATCAGCAATCCTTGCGTTTGGTGCGTCTGCTTTTACTGCTTACATTAACGGCGGGCATTTATTGGATTTGGGCGGATGTGATTTCGCTGTTTGCCTACTTAGACAATGTGGTTTTGTATGAAGACAAATTTAGTAATGATTTGAACGCCGCGCAAGCGATTCTTAGCCTGCGCGATCTGCTGAATGCGGCGGTTATTGTGGCCATGACCGCGATGCTGGCGCGTAACCTACCGGGATTGCTGGAAGTCTTGTTCTTTTCCAGGTTAAACCTTGCTCAGGGCAGTGCGTATGCGGCCATTAGACTGCTGACCTATGCAACAGTGTCGGCTGGTTTTGTCATGACCTTGGCTGTGTTGGGCGTAAGCTGGAGCAAGCTGCAATGGCTAGTGGCAGCCTTGTCCGTGGGTTTGGGTTTTGGTTTGCAGGAAATATTTGCCAACTTTGTTTCAGGCTTAATTATCTTGTTTGAGCGGCCCGTACGTATTGGCGATGTGGTCACCATTGGTAATTTGTCGGGTACGGTAAACCGTATTCGTATACGCGCTACTACAATTATTGATTTTGACCGTAAAGAAATTATTGTTCCCAACAAGGTGTTTGTAACAGAGCGACTGATCAACTGGTCTCTTTCAGATACCGTGACCCGCGTGGTGGTCAATATAGGTTTGGCGTACGACACTGATCTGGATTTGGCGCGAAAGTTGATGCTGCAAACGCTGCAGGAAAATTCGCGAATTATGAGTGACCCAGAGCCGGTAGTGTTGTTTTTAGGTATCAGCGAAAGCATCTTTGATCATGAGCTGCGCTACCACGTGCGCGAGCTGGGCGATCGTAACCCGTCCATTGATGAGGTGCTCAATCAATTAGTGGTGCGCTTTCGCGAGCATAAAATTGAGATGGCCTTTAAACAATTGGATGTGTTTATTAAAAATGCACAGGGTGAGCAGGCGCATTGGAGCACTAAGCAGCGTACCTTTAATCAGTTAGAGCCAAAGCAAGACTAGTGGCGTAATGGCAAGCAGCCCAGAGATGGGCTGCAGCGATTTGATCTTTACCAAGTAAAGATTTTCCAAGAAGGGATGCGTAGCTCAGGCTTGCCAGAGTGATAAAAATCCTCGCCTTCACCCTCAGCACGTACTAAAAAATATGCAGGACCTACCTTAGGCGTTACTTTCACGGCATACAAAAAGCCATTGACGCGGTACTCCTCAATTTTTTGGTCACCTTGTTGGGTGATGGTTACTTCGGGCTCACCCAGAGAGTCGGTCTGCGCGCTCGCCCAGAAAGGCGCGCAAGCAAGTGCGCCTAGCAGTAAGAATTGCTGGAAATATTTAAACATGGCGATGTCCTTATTAGGCAGCTGCAAGACAGCTAAGTCATAGATGTTGAGAATGTAATATACTGCAAAACCCTTAGAGGGTCTGCTAATTTGTCCGTGATTGTTGGTTATCACGACTAATAATAAAGGTTGTTAATTATGTCTGCGTCTCCGTTAGTGTTGGTTGATGGTTCTTCCTATTTGTACCGTGCGTATTTTGCTTTGCCGCCGTTATCAACCTCTAGCGGGCAGCCAACGGGGGCGGTTCGTGGTGTGTTAAACATGTTACGCAGTTTGCGTAAACAGTATCCTGACAGCGTGATTACTGTGGTGTTTGATGCTAAGGGACCCACCTTCCGCGATGAGCTGTTTGATCAATATAAAGCCCAGCGCCCACCCATGCCCGATGATTTACGCGCGCAAATCGAGCCTTTGCATCAGTGTGTGCAGGCAGAAGGCTTTCCGCTGCTGTGCGTTGAGGGCGTGGAAGCGGATGATGTGATTGGCACTTTGGCGTTAGAGGCGTGCAGCCAAAATATGCCGGTAGTGATCTCCACCGGCGATAAAGACATGGCGCAGCTGGTCACCGAGCGTGTTACCTTGGTTAACACCATGTACAACACCGCGACAGACGAAGCTGGGGTGAAAGAAAAGTACGGTATTGGCCCTGAGCTTATTATCGATTTCTTGGCGTTAATGGGCGACAAGTCCGACAACATTCCCGGAGTGCCCGGCGTGGGCGAGAAAACCGCTTTGGGTTTGCTGCAAGGTTTGGGCGATATGGACTCCATCTATGCCAACCTAGACAAAGTCGCTGAGCTGCCGATTCGTGGTGCAAAAACATTGGCGGCAAAACTGCTTGAACACAAAGACCAAGCGTATTTATCCCGTCAACTGGCAACCATTAAAACCGATGTGAAGCTGGCAGTGCAGGCGACTGAGTTACAGATGCATGAGCCCAGCTATGCCGACCTGCTGGAGCTTTATCGTCAGCTTGAATTTAGAGGTTGGTTAGCTGAGGCCGAAGAAGCCGCCAGTAAAAGCACAGCAACCATCCCAGAGCCTGCCGCTGTAGTCGAGACTAATTACAGCACCATTTTCACCCAGGCCGAACTTAACCAGTGGTTGGCAAAACTAAAACAGGCTGGGATATTTGCCTTTGATACTGAAACTACCAGCGTGGATGCGCAACAAGCGCAGCTGGTGGGTTTGTCGTTTGCGGTAACCCCAAACGAAGCTGCTTATGTACCCTTAGCGCACAGCTACATGGGTGTGGCGCAGCAGTTACCGCTTGAGGATGTTTTGGCGCAAATGCGTCCTTTGCTTGAAGACGCTAATTGCATAAAAATTTGCCAAAACGGCAAGTACGATATCAATGTGTTGGCGCGTTATCAGATAGATATGCGGGGCGTATTGCATGACAGCATGCTGGCTTCCTACGTGCTCAATGCTACGGCTACGCGTCATGACATGGATAGCTTGGCGCGCATGTATCTACAGCGTGAGACAACTCCTTTTGAGAAAATTGCCGGCAAAGGAGCCAAGCAGCTCACCTTTGATCAGATTGATTTGGCTGTAGCTGGGCATTACGCCGCAGAAGATGCCGATATCACCCTACAGTTACATCAAGCGCTGCAGGAAAAATTGCAGAAAATAGAGTCGCTGGCGCATGTGTATGCCGACATTGAAATTCCGCTGATGCCGGTGTTAGCGCGTATTGAGCGCAAAGGCGCTTTGGTTGATGCCAATTTGCTGGGCCTGCAAAGTCTTGAGTTAGGTGAAAAACTCACCGAGCTAGAGCGCCAAGCCTATGCCATAGCAGGTCAACCTTTTAACCTGGCTTCGCCGAAACAATTGGGTGAGGTGTTGTATGAAAAACTAGGCTTGCCGGTGTTGGGTAAAACCAGCAAAGGGCAGCCCAGTACCGCTGAAGCTGTATTAAGTCAGTTGGCAGAGCAAGGGCATGAGTTGCCCGTGTTGCTGATGGAGTACCGCAGCCTCAGCAAACTCAAAAGCACCTACACCGATCGCTTGCCTGAACAAATCAATCCGCTCACAGGACGTATTCATACCAGTTACCATCAAGCGGTGACAGCGACAGGACGCTTATCTTCCAGCGATCCGAATTTGCAAAACATTCCAATCCGTACCGCCGAAGGACGACGCATTCGCCAAGCCTTTATTGCTGCGCCAGAGCATTGCTTATTAGCAGCGGACTACTCGCAAATCGAGCTGCGTATCATGGCGCACTTAGCGCAGGACAACAGTTTGCTCGAAGCCTTTCGCAACGATCGTGATGTGCACAAAGCCACCGCTGCTGAGGTGTTTGGTGTGGCCTTGGATGAAGTCACCAGCGAGCAGCGCCGCAATGCCAAAGCGATTAACTTTGGCTTGATTTACGGCATGAGTGCCCATGGCTTAGCCAAACAAATTGGCAGCAACCGCACTGAAGCACAGCAGTATATTGATCGCTACTTTGAACGTTATCCGGGTGTGCTGGCCTATATGGAGAACACCCGCAAACAAGCGGCAGAGCAAGGCTATGTCGAAACACTGTTTGGACGCCGACTCTATTTGCCCGAGATTAAAGCCAAAAATCCCATGATCCGTAAAGCGGCGGAGCGAACAGCCATTAACGCGCCGATGCAGGGTACAGCTGCAGATATCATCAAGCGCGCCATGATTGCTGTGGATGCATGGCTGAGCGAAAGTGATTTGCGTGCGCATGTGGTGATGCAGGTGCATGATGAATTGGTGCTGGAAGTTCATCAGGATGATGTGGCGCAGGTACGAGAAAAGTTGTTGCCGTTGATGAGTCAAGCGGCGCAACTGGATGTACCGTTATTGGTTGAAGCAGGCGTGGGTAACAATTGGGATGAGGCGCACTGAGGATTTTAAAAAGATTGAACTTTCATAATACACCCCAGTCTGATTATTTGAATGTCTCCTATTGAGTGTTCTCCAGCTGTAAATGTTGTGATGAGTTAAGTTGGCAGAACTCGGACATCTATCCCTAGCAGTCCGAGCTTATACTCCGAATCTCTTCCCCCCAACCGGAGATTCGGAGTTTTTTTTGCCTGTTATTTAAGCGCTCGGCTACTGCACTTTGCGTATTTCTAAAGTCGCATTTTTACCTCTGTTTTTTTTTTCGTAATCCTGTAGTATTTAGAATCTTTCACTACACAGCATTTCTAGCTGTGTTTTTATATAAGGCTTTTTCAAGCAGAGAGTGAGGCAAAGATGACCGAACGCGTACAAGTAGGCGGCCTGCAAGTCGCCAAAGTTCTTTATGACTTCGTAAACGAGCAAGCAATTCCCGGCACCGGTGTGGATGCCGACAAGTTCTGGGAAGGTGCTGTACAGGTACTCAAGGACCTGGCGCCAAAAAATCGTGCCCTGCTGGAAAAGCGTGATGCCTTGCAAGCAAAAATTGATCAGTGGCATCAGGACCGCAAAGGCCAGCCACATGATGCAGCGGCGTATAAAGCCTTCCTGCAAGAAATTGGATACCTGCTGCCAGAAGCAGAGGATTTCCAGGCCAGCACACAAAATGTTGACGAAGAAATTGCAAGCATGGGCGGCCCGCAGCTGGTGGTACCTGTTACCAATGCGCGTTTTGCGCTGAACGCAGCCAACGCCCGCTGGGGTTCGCTGTATGACGCCCTGTACGGCAGTGATGCAATCAGCGAAGCAGATGGCGCCGAGATCACCAAGGGTTACAACAAGGTTCGTGGCGACAAGGTAATCGCCTGGGGCCGCAACTTCCTGGACACGGCAGCACCACTGGCAGCTGGCTCACATGCCGATGCTACCGGTTACAGCATTGTTGACGGCAAACTGGTCGTAGCCATGAAAGGCGGCAGTAACAGCGGCCTGCGTGACGATGCCCAGCTGATTGGCTACCGTGGCGATCTGGCCAGCCCGGCGTTGGTGCTGTTGAAAAACAACGGCCTGCACATTGAAGTCCACTTTGATCGCGAGCACCTGGTTGGCCAGACCGATGCAGCTGGCGTCAAGGATATTGTGCTGGAAGCTTCCATCACCACCATTATTGATGCTGAAGACTCGGTTGCAGCAGTAGATGCTGACGACAAGACCCTGGTCTACCGTAACTGGCTGGGCCTGATGAAAGGCGATCTGTCCGAGAGTGTCACCAAGGGCGACAAGACCTTTACCCGCACCATGAATCCGGATCGCGAATACACCGGCATCAACGGTGAAACCGTGAGCCTGCACGGTCGTTCGCTGCTGTTTGTGCGTAACGTTGGCCATCTGATGACCAACCCGGCCATCCTGGATGAGCAAGGCAATGAGCTGCCTGAAGGCATCATGGATGCGCTGTTTACCAGCCTGATTGCCGTTCATGACCTGAAAGGCAACACCAGTCGCAAAAACAGCCGTACCGGCAGCGTCTATATCGTCAAGCCGAAAATGCACGGCCCGGAAGAGGCAACTTTTGCCAACGAGCTGTTCAACCGTGTTGAAGATGTTCTTGGCCTTGAGCGCAACACCCTAAAAATGGGCATCATGGACGAAGAACGTCGCACCACCATCAACCTGAAAGCCTGTATTGCTGCCGCCAAAGAGCGGGTAGTGTTCATTAATACCGGCTTTTTGGACCGTACCGGTGACGAAATCCACACCTCCATGGAGGCCGGCCCGATGGTACGCAAGACTGCCATGCGCGGCGAGAAGTGGATCTCCACCTATGAAGACTGGAACGTGGACGTAGGTCTGGCTACCAGCCTGCCCGGCAAAGCGCAAATCGGTAAAGGCATGTGGGCCATGCCCGACCTGATGGCCGGCATGCTGGAGCAAAAAATTGTCCACCCGCAAGCTGGTGCCAACACTGCCTGGGTTCCATCCCCGACTGCCGGTGTCCTGCATGCGACCCACTACCACCAGGTAGATGTGTTTGCCCGCCAGGAAGAACTCAAGGGCCGTCCGTTTGCCAACCTGGACGATATCCTGACCATTCCGCTGGCCAAGGATACCAACTGGACGCAAGAAGAGCTGAAGGCTGAACTGGACAACAATGCCCAGGGTATTCTGGGCTATGTTGTGCGCTGGATTGAACAGGGTGTGGGTTGCTCCAAGGTGCCGGATATCAACGATATCGGCCTGATGGAAGACCGCGCTACCCTGCGTATTTCCAGTCAGCACATGGCCAATTGGCTGCGCCACGGCATTGTTACCGAGGAGCAAATCCTTGACAGCATGCAGCGCATGGCAGTGGTTGTGGATCGCCAGAATGCCGGTGATCCGCTGTACCGCAACATGGCACCGAACTTCGATGACAGCATCGGCTACCAGGCTGGTCTGGAACTGGTTCTGCAAGGCCGCGCCCAGCCTAACGGCTACACCGAGCCGGTTCTGCACCGCCGTCGCCGCGAATTTAAAGCGAAGAACGGACAGTAATTACGCCTGTTTGTCTAATAATAAAAAAACCGCCTTCGGGCGGTTTTTTTATTGCCAGACTTTAATGCGGACAGGATTTCGATAGTGCAACCTTGGCAGACATTTAGGCTAGAGAGGACTCGAGGAAGCCGGCTGCTAGCTTGCGTGGTGGCCATTATTTGATGAAAGTTCAATGATAACTTTGGTCTTCTATTGGTATAAGTACTTGTATAGTTGTGCGAATTTGCACAGAATCAGTCGATACGCAAACAAAAACAACAAGATGCATACAGGCTAAGGTCTACTCCCTGCAACTTACGTCCAATTGGGCGGAGCCAGTCAGAAAAGTACCATCCTGTGCCCTGTAGGAGGAATGTAGATGAGCCGTCACGATGCCTTTGCTGAAACTGGACGCGCTGCGGTACAGCAAAATATTCAAGGAACGTTGGACTTTTTAAAGCAGTATCCACCTTTTGATGCAATGGAAGCCTCAGAGCTTGGCTTCTTGGTGGAAAATTGTATTTTAAGATTTTATGCCCAAGGTGAGTCCGTTATTGCTCCAGAGGATGGGCCAGTAGAGCATCTGTACATTGTTAAGCAAGGTCGGGTTTATGGTGAGCGACGTAAAGGACAGGACACCAGCGATGAAACCACCTTTGAGCTCTCTGCCGGTGAATGTTTTCCCATAGCAGCTATATTAAGTGAGCGCGAAACGCGCACAGTACACGTTGCTGAAGAAGATACGTTCTGTTTTTTATTTAATAAAGCCGCCTTTATTAAACTGATTTCGCGCAGTGAACACTTCCGAGATTTCTGTGTGCGCGGCATGAGTAGCTTGCTTGATCAGGTGAATCAAAAAGTGCAGAGCCGTGCTGCTGAGTCATTAGGATCGCAGATTTCGATGGACACCAAGCTGGTAGATATTGCGTCCATGCGCATGCCTGTGACCTGCACTAAGGATACTCCACTGCATGAAGCAGTGCAGATAATGCACGAGCAGCAAGTCGGTAGTATTCTTGTTGCTGATGTTTTGCAACGACCACAGGGGATTTTTACCCTGCGCGATTTGCGTCGCGTTATAGCTGACCCCAATACGGATTTACGTCAGCCCATGCAGCAAGTAATGACTGCAAATCCATTTTGCTTATCGCCTGATGCGACCGCTTTTGATGCCGCCTTAGCCATGACAGAGCGTCACATAGCGCATATTTGCTTGGCGCAAGATGGCCGTATCGTAGGCATGGTGTCTGAGCGTGATCTGTTTTCGTTACGTCGTGTTGATTTGGTGCACCTAGCGCGGGCCATACGTACTGCACCAACCCTAGAGCAAATAGTGCAAATGCGCAGCGATGTGCGCGAGCTGGTTGAGCGCATGATTGCCCATGGTGCAAGTCCAGAGCAAACCACGCGCTTGATCACCCTGCTCAACGATCACACCACCTCAAGAGTGATTGAACTATGTATAGAAAAACATGGTGATCCTGGGGTTAAGTTCTCGTGGGTGGTATTTGGTAGTCAAGGACGGCGGGAGCAAACACTACATACGGATCAGGACAACGGGATTTTATTCGAGGCCGACAGCCAAGCAGAAGCCAATGCCATACGGCAAAAGCTGTTACCCATTGCGCGCGAAATTAACGTTGCGCTTGATGACTGCGGCTTTGCTCTGTGTAAAGGCAATGTGATGGCGGGTAATGCTGAGCTATGTTTGTCGAGCCGTGAATGGTCGAGCTATTACAGCAAGCTCATTCGTGAAGCCTCGGCAAATCGTATGGTGTATAAGGGAATCTTCTTTGATGTGCGCGCTGTTTGGGGTGATGAAGATGCTTGCGTGGCGTTGCAGCGTAACATGCTCGAAATGGTGGTTAATGACAAGGCATTCCAGAAAATTCTTGCGGAAGGAGCCTTGCAAAATCGCCCGCCCTTGGGTGGCTTGTTCCGTAACTTTACTCTGGCCAAAAAAGGTGTCGAAAAAGATACTCTGGATTTGAAAATAAAAGGCTTAGTGCCCATCGTTGATGGTGTTCGTGTGTTGGCGCTAAGTCATGGTATTGAAACCAATAATACGCTGGAGCGCATACGCCAACTGGTGCGCAAGGGCATAATCGAACGTTTAGATGGTGATGCCTATATCGAAGCATACCACTTTATTCAGTTGATTCGCATGCAGCAGCATCAGCTGCAAGCCGAGCAGGGTGTGGCGTATTCAAATCGTATCTACCCCGATGAGCTGAATACACTGGACCGCCGCATTTTGCGTGAATCGTTTCGTCAGGCCCAGCGCTTGCAAAGCAGTTTGTCGTTTAGGTATCAGCTGTGAAACTCTTTAAATGGTTTAGCAAACGTCCCGAAGTGGATGAAAAAGATATGGCGCGCCTGTATGCCTTGCCTGCGCCTGAGCCCATTGCTGAGCAGCCATTAGCTAGCCAGCGCTTTGTGGTGGTGGATTTAGAAGCAACGGGGCTCAATACCCTAAAGGATAAAATACTGTCCATCGGTGCAGTCGTCATTCAGGACAACTCTATCGAAATAGGGCAATTGTTGGCGCGCACACTTAAACGTGAAGGACATAAAGTCAGTGAAAGTGTGCTGATTCACCAGATTGCCCCGAGCGATGTGGCGGCGGGTGAACGCACAGAAACAGCGCTGCTGGATTTTTTAGAGTTTGTGGATGTTAGCCCGCTGCTTGCCTTTCATGCGGATTTTGACCAGCGTTTGCTGATTCGTGAATTCAAGGATATTTTTGGTTTTAACTTTAAACACCCGTTTTTCGATTTGGCAGAAATCGCGCCAATGCTCTACCCCGATCACGGTATGCGTTGTCCGACTATGGATAGCTGGGTCGAGTTCTTTGGTTTGCACGTATTACAGCGCCATAACGCCTGTGCCGATGCGATGGTCACCGCTGAGCTAATGCTTATTTTTCTCAAAAAAGCTCAAGCCCAAGGCATACATACGCTGAAAGATTTAGAGGTCAGTTTGAATAACTGGCGGCGCCGTAAATCCAGCACGATGTCAGTTTAATACCGCGCAATACGCTTTATGGGTTGTACCGTTTGTCGTAAATAGTGCACAAAAGTGCCATCATGCCGATATCACTACCAGTTAGGTTGTAGCAATACTGGGAGGCAGATATGCATATTGTGGCAAGCAGTAATCTGAATATTCAAACAGAACAGCAGTTAGTATTTGGTCGCGAGGTCACCGAGTCTTTGCGATTTAATAACGGCGCGCAGAGTATTCATTATCAGCGGCAGGAAAAACAGCTGTTTGCCTCGGCTGAACAGATGCAAGTGAGCAGCGAACCTAAGCCTGCTTTCTCGAAAGCGGCGCTTGATAGTTATGCAAAAAGCATTGTCCCTTCAGAAAACCCTTCAACCAGTCGTGCTAATACGCCTCAGCCAGAAAATGCACTGGCCGATTTTGCGCCCGCTGAAGCAGATGTAGAAAAGTTACGCATGTTACTTGCCGCTTTGGCGCGGCTTAATGGCGATTTCACTGCCTACCAAGCTATGTTTGCTAAATTTAGCCAAGAAGAATTATCTGTGATCGCTAACCCAGCGCCAGTTAACTCCAGTGTCGCAGTGCAAAAAATATCCGCATCGAATAATGCTGCGCCTTCACTAAGCTATGACTATCACGTTACCCAATGGCAGCAACAAGAGTTGAGCATGCACACTAGTGGCAGCCTCACCACAGCAGATGGTCGGACGCTAGACTTTAATTTTGCGATGCATATGCAGCATACTCAGGCCAGTCATGAATCAGTGAGTATCAGAGCAGGAGCTGCCTTAAAAGATCCCTTGGTGGTTAATTATGCTGCCAGCTCGGCGCAACTCAGTGCGCAACAGATGCAGTTTGATTTGGACGCTAATGGCCGTAAAGACAGCCTAGCCATGTTAGGCAATGGCAGTGCTTATTTGGCTTTGGATAAAAACGGTAACGGACGTATCGATGATGGGCGCGAGTTATTTGGTGCGCTGTCGGGTGATGGTTTTGCTGATTTAGCCCGTTACGATGATGACGGTAATGGATTTATTGATTCGGCGGATGCCGTGTTTAAGGATTTAAAACTCTGGTTGCCGGATAGCCAAGGCACAGGCCGCTTGCTGAGCTTGGCTGATGCGGGTATTGGCGCGCTGGCGCTGCAGCATGCACAAGGAAGTTTTGATTTGATTGCCAATAATGAGTTGCAAGGTCAGGTGCGTAGTAATGGAATCTTCGTTTTTGAAGATGGTCGCATTGGCAGCATTCAGCAAGTGGATCTGGTGGTTTAAATCAATGCCTACTGAGGTTTGAGCAGTTCGCGCAGTAGTTCGGTATGTTGGCTTTGCTGTTTATTGAGGACGAGTTGATTGGCGGTAAAAATGGCTTTGAGCTCAGCCAGCGCCTGATTGAAATCGTCGTTGATGATCAGGTAGTCAAACTCAACATAGTGACTCATTTCGCTCACGGCTTGACGCATGCGGTTTTCAATCACATCGCTGTTGTCTTGCCCTCGGTTCTGTAGGCGTTCGCGGAGCGCTGCTTGGCTGGGCGGCAAGATAAAAATAGACTTGGCTTCGGGCATAAGACGTCGAATTTGCTGCGCACCTTGCCAGTCAATTTCTAAAATCAGATCGTAACCCTCAGCTAGAGTGTCCTGCACCCATGCTTGTGAGGTGCCATAAAAATTACCAAACACTTCAGCGAACTCAAAAAAATCACCCTGATTAATCATTTCCTGGAACCTGTCTCGAGCAGTGAAATGATAATTGACGCCATCTTCTTCGCCGGGACGCATAGGGCGAGTGGTGTGCGAGACAGAAACAC
>SMEQ01000468.1_pt1 | contig 12149 bp, 8 predicted proteins | sample 2456281 | NCBI WGS metagenome assembly SMEQ01 (sample SAMN10132596, study PRJNA489261) | soil metagenome | isolation source: day1 antibiotic-loamy sand soil ammended with raw manure from dairy cow... | place: USA | collected 2015-04-01 | reverse complement strand
CAGCGAGCGTGTTTACATTGCTCAGTCCGGTTTAATGGGTAAAAACGGTCCTGATGCATCGGGTGAGCGCCCACACTACAGCACAGAAAAACAGCATTATCAGCTTGTTGAAGGTGAGGACAGCCTAAATGTGGATTTTGCCTTCAGCAAAGAAGGCGTTAACTACACCAAGCGTTTTACTTTCCATCGTGGTTATAACCAAAGCTGCACAGAGCGTCAAATTGAACAGCGCAAAAAAGAATGCATGAATGAGCTTGGTTACCAAATTGGCGTTACCTACTTGGTTGATAACCAAAGTAACGAAAGTTGGCAGGGATCCTTATTAGCGCGCATCAAACGTGATGGTCAAGGTGATCCTTCTTCAACCACAGCTACCAATACTGCCACTTATTTAGGGGCTGCAGTATGGACTCCAGACGAACCCTACAAAAAATTAAAAATGGGTACGATGGATGACAAAGAGTTTAAAGAAAAAGTAGAAGGCGGTTGGGTGGCATGGCTGCAGCATTATTTTGTAGCTGCATGGGTACCAGACAGCAGCACCACCAATACAATGTTTTCGCAAAGACGCGTAGAGCCCTCTAAATTTTATGTGGTTGGCTATGCAAGTCCTGAAGTTCAGGTTGCACCGGGTGAGCATTATCAATTTAAGTCAACGCTTTACGCTGGTCCTAAAATCCAAAGCCACCTAAAGAAGTTATCACCCGGATTGGAGCTTACTGTTGACTATGGTTTTCTATGGTTTATTGCCCAGCCTATTTTCTGGTTACTAACCTTTATTCATAGCTTGTTAGGCAACTGGGGTTGGTCAATTATTTTGCTAACCGTAATTATTAAACTTATTTTCTTCCCGCTTTCAGCAGCTAGTTACAAATCCATGGCGCGTATGCGTGGACTGGCACCAAAGGTTCAAGCATTAAAAGATAGCAGCGGCGATGATAAGCAAAAACTGTCGCAAGGCATGATGGAGCTGTACAAAAAGGAAAAAGTTAATCCTTTAGGCGGTTGCTTGCCTATTTTAGTACAGATGCCAGTGTTCTTATCCCTGTACTGGGTATTGTTAGAAAGTGTTGAAATGCGCCAAGTTCCTTGGATGCTTTGGTTGACTGACCTTTCCAGTAAAGACCCTTACTTTATTCTGCCAATCATCATGGGTATCAGTATGTTTGTGCAGCAAAAGCTTAATCCTGCACCCCCTGATCCGATGCAGGCTAAGGTGATGAAGATGCTGCCAATTATCTTTACCTTCTTCTTCCTTTGGTTCCCTGCAGGCTTGGTATTGTATTGGGTGGTTAACAACATCCTCTCGATTGCTCAGCAGTGGTATATTACTCGTAAGGTTGAACGGGCCATGGCAACTAAAGCTTAATGGCTTAAATGAAAAACAAACCCCGTACTTGCGGGGTTTGTGCTTTCTAGAGGTTATTAACGTGCAATACTCACAGGATACTATTGCTGCGATTGCCACTGCCCAAGGACGTGGAGGTGTTGGCATTGTTCGTGTTTCAGGTAGCTTAGCCGCACATATCGCTCAACAAATCTTAGCGGTTGAACCTAAGCCTCGTTATGCACACTATGGTGCATTCTATGCAGAGGATCAGCAGGCCTTGGATCAAGGCATAGCCTTATTTTTTAAAGGCCCGCATTCTTTTACGGGTGAAGACATTGTAGAGCTGCAGGGTCATGGTGGACCGGTAATTCTAGATATGTTACTGCAACGCTGTGTTGAGTTGGGCGCACGCTTAGCCCGACCGGGTGAATTCAGCGAACGTGCTTTTTTAAACGATAAATTAGACTTGGCACAAGCAGAAGCCATTGCCGATTTAATTGAAGCCAGCTCCGTTCAAGCAGCACGTAATGCTTTGCGTTCATTGCAAGGTGAGTTTTCTAAACAAGTGCATCAACTTACTGAGCAGTTGATAAGTCTGCGTATTTTCGTTGAGGCGGCCATAGACTTTCCCGAAGAAGAAATCGATTTTCTTGCTGATGGGCAGATTCTCAACCAGCTTACTCAGGTGCGCGAATCACTTACCCAAGTTATCCACAAAGCGGGTCAAGGTGTTTTATTGCGCGATGGTATGAATGTGGTAATTGCCGGTCGCCCTAACGCAGGTAAATCGAGCTTGCTTAATGCCTTGGCAGGCTACGAAGCCGCTATCGTTACTGATATTGCTGGCACTACTCGCGATACTCTTAAAGAGCATATCCATATTGATGGTATGCCACTGCATATTACCGATACGGCAGGACTACGACAAACCAGCGATCAAGTCGAACAAATTGGTGTCGAGCGAGCAGTTAAGGCGATTAATGCCGCTGATCGAATTTTATTGGTGGTGGATACAACCAGCCCAGAAGCCACTGATCCTTTCAGTTTGTGGCCAGAGTTTTTACAGCACGCACCAGATATCAGCAAAGTGACTTTAATTCGTAATAAAGTTGACCTGTCGGGTGAACAATTGACTGTGGATAACTTTGCTGATGGTCACTGCAGTATTGGCTTATCTGCACGGCAAGGGCAGGGGATTGAAGCGCTGCGCGAGCATTTAAAGCAATGCATGGGCTATCAACAAACAACCGAAAGCACCTTTAGCGCACGCCGCCGCCATCTAGATGCTCTTCATCAAGCACGAACCTTTTTAGAGCATGGTTATCAACAACTAACCCTAGCCGGTGCGGGTGAATTACTGGCAGAAGACCTGCGTCTTGCACAGCAGGCTTTAGGAGAAATAACTGGAGAATTTACCGCGGATGATTTGCTCGGCAGAATCTTCTCCAGTTTTTGCATTGGCAAATAAAACCATTTATTGCTGACTGTAATAGGCGGCAATATCGGCAATATCTTGGTCAGTTAGATTTGCTGCTTGAGGTGTCATCATCATCGTCATTGCGCCTGTACGTTCACCAGCGCGATAAGCCTTGAGCGAACTTTCTAAATACGGCGCCCATTGCCCGGCAAGGTGAGGATAGATGTTGGCAGTAGATTTACCGTTCACCCCATGACATGCAGCGCATACAGTTATTTTTTCTGCACCAGCTGCTGCATCACCTTCTGCGCTGGCTAGGTTTGGCTGCAAAATTACTGCAAACATTGCGGCTGCCATAGAGCCTTGAATCCATTTACTTAACATTTGATATTCCTCGTTACAGGTCAGCTTGGCGTAAGGATAGACTACAGTAATAGCCTATGCATAGGTTTTTCAAGCCTTTGCAGTACGCATAACTGGTTATTGGTAGGGCAGCATCTAATAAATAAGGTGGATTGAGCTGATGTAGCTTGCCAAATAACACTGTTTTTTGTGTTAGATTGGTGTTAATTAATGTCGCTCAGCGTAATTTAGCATGACTGAACGGCAATCACCGACGATGAGGAGATAACCATGGGAAAGTGGAAGCTTAAGCGCCGAGATTTTCTGAAGGGGGTTGGGGTTACCAGTACTGGGGTTCTCCTCAGCAATAAAGTCTGGGCACTCAATCGTTTAGAACCAGTCGGCGATACTTTGGCCGCTGAATACCCTTACCGTAACTGGGAAGATCTTTATCGTAACGAATGGGCTTGGGATAAAGTAGGCCATGCCGCGCACTGCATTAACTGCATGGGTAACTGTGGCTGGGACGTCTATGTTAAAGACGGCATCGTGGTGCGCGAAGAGCAAATTGCCAAATACCCGCAAGTGCACGAAAATATTCCCGACGCCAACCCTCGTGGTTGTAACAAAGGTGCCATTCACTCCACCTCCATGTACGAAGCTGACCGTTTGCGCTACCCCTTAAAACGTGCCGGTGAGCGTGGTGAAGGCAAGTGGCAGCGTATTTCTTGGGATCAGGCCACCGAAGAAGTGGCTGACAAAATTATCGATATTTTTGTCAAATACGGTCCAGGCAAACTGAAAACCCACCAAGGTTCCGGTAACCAGTCGATGGTTCGTCAAGCCGGTCCTGCACGTTTTGCCGCGCTCGTGGGCGGTATCCAACTGGATGGTTTCACTGTGGTCGGCGACTTATTGACCGGCGCACATTTGGCCTACGGCAACCCTTTAGAAAGTTTCACTTCTGACGCTTGGTTTGATGCCGACTACATTATGCTGGGTATGATTAACCCGAATGCTACGCGTATTCCTGACGCTCACTATATTTGGGAAGCCAAATACAACGGCGCACGCATCACCAGTACTGCACCAGATTACAACCCCAGCGCTATTCATACCGACCTGTGGATGCCAATTGAACAGGGGACTGACCCCTTCTTGGCCATGTCCTTTGTTAATGTGATTATCGAAGAAGGTTTGTTTAAGCCGGAGTTTATGAAAGAACAAACCGACTTACCGATGTTGGTGCGTATGGATACCGGTAAATTACTGCGTGAAGCGGATCTGGTAGAAGGTGGCTCAGACGAGGTGTTCTATCACTGGGATCTGAACACCAAGCAAGCAGTCAAAGCCAAAGGCTCCATGGGTGATAACGAAAAAACCCTTAAGTTGGGTGATGTCGATCCGGCACTTGAAGGTACCTTCACGGTTGGAAAAGGCATTAAAGTTACCACGGTATTTGAACAGGTTAAAAAAGAAGCCGCTAAATTCACTCCAGAAAAAACTCAACAACATACCAATGTGCACCCGGACATTGTGCGTCAGGAAGCGCGCCTACTGGCCAAGGCTAAAAAAGCCATCATCATGCTGGGTTATATCACCTCAAGCTACTCCAACTGTTTGTACACCTGTTGGGGCTATGCACTCACGCTGGCGTTAACTGGCCACGGTGGTCGTACCGGTGGTTTGGACACCTCATGGGTGGTCTGGAATCATCCACGCTGGTCTGAACTGGCTGGTTTTGAAGGTAAAAAATCCGCCCGTTTAGAAGCCGGTGGTTTAGGCGAGTTTCTGCGTGGCGGCATGATGGAAGGCGCGCGTAAGCAGTTTAATAACAAAAAACTTAAAGAGCGGGTTGGCTTCGATCTTGATGAGATGGAAGCAATGATGAATGAGTCGATAGAAAAAGGCTGGATGCCCTATTACGGCGAAATCAAAGGCATGATCTCGATTGCCGATAACACCTTCCGCCGTAACAAAATGTCGGAAAAATACCGCGAAGAACATTTGCGCCAAGCTGAAGAGTTGTATGTAAACATTAACGTGCGCATGGACTCTACCGCTGAGTGGGCAGACTATATTTTGCCCGCAGCCAGTCACTATGAGGCTTGGGATATTCGCACCCAGGGTTACCACCGCTTTGCCAATATCTTTACCCGTCCGGTCGAGCCAGTCGGTGAGTCAAAGCCTGACTGGGAAATCATGGCGCTGCTGACCAAGAAAATTCAAGAACGCGCGATTGAGCGCGGTATTGGTCCAATCCAAGATGGTGATGTGACCCGTGATTTGCATACCATCCACGATGACTTTACCCGCAACGGCACGCTCAATACGGATTATGATGTATTGAAACACATCATCGAAGACTCGCCAGAGTTTGGCGGGGTTACCATCGAAGAAGCGGCGGAAAAAGGCTTTATTACCATGAACGAGCATGCTGGTTTGAACCAGCCGTTAAAACCCGATGAAGGCTATAACCCGTTCACCGCGCAAACTGACGGTAAAAAGCCCTATGAAACCCTGACGGGTCGTATTACGTTTTTCTGTGATCATCCATGGTTTGAAAAACTGAAGTCCACCGTACCCACCGCACGTCTGCACGCCGGGCCTAAGGCGTCTAACTACCCACTGAAGTTTTACTCGCCGCACTCACGCTGGGGGATTCACTCCAATTGGCGCAGTAATAAGTACCTGCTGCGTTTGCAGCGTGGCGAACCCAATATCTACATCAATCCGCAACTGGCTGCGAAGAAAGGCATTAAGGATGGTGATACCGTGCGTTTGTTTAACGCTAACGGTGATTTTTTTGCCCAAGCTAAGTTCTATCCGAGCATTCCAGTGGACTCAATTATGATGGAGCACGGCTGGGAGCCGCACCAGTACATTAAGCGCAGAAACATGAACGCTTCCCATGCTGTATTTTTACAGCCGTTGGAGTTGGTGGGTAACTGGGGACACTTGAGGTTCATTTATGCGAAGTGGAATGCCAACCAGCATATTCACGAAAGCAGCTATGACATCGAGCTGGCTAAATCTGAAGACATTAACGACCCACGCGCCGTTTAAGAGGAGATTATTATGACTGTTAAACGCCAACTCAGTATGGTTTTAGATTTAAACAAATGCATTGGTTGCCAAACCTGCACAGCGGCTTGTAAGTTAATGTGGACCAACCGCAACGGCCGTGAGCACATGTATTGGAATAACGTGGAAACCCAGCCAGGTCTTGGTTACCCACGAGATTACGAAAACATGGGCGGTGGTTTTGATAAAGACGGTGCGTTACGCCTAGGTAAACAGCCGAGCCAAGATGACTACGGCATTCCGTGGGAATACAACTACGAAGAAGCCCTGATGACCGGTACTGACCCTTGGTTGCGTCCCCACGTCAAACCGACTTGGGGAGCGAACTGGGATGAAGACGAAGGTGAAGGCGATTACCCCAATAGTTATTACTTTTACTTGCCCCGCTTATGCAACCATTGTGCTAATCCGGCGTGCTTAGCCGCTTGTACGCGTAATGCGATTTATAAGCGCCAACAAGATGGCATTGTGCTGATTGACCAAGAGCGTTGTCGTGGTTATCGCTATTGCGTCAATGCCTGCCCGTACAAAAAAGTCTACTTCAATGAAGAAATTTCCAAGTCCGAAAAATGCATTTTCTGCTACCCACGGATTGAAAAAGGTTTGCCCACCGCTTGCGCACAACAATGTGTCGGACGTATTCGCTGGATTGGTTATCGCGATGACGAAGCCGGCCCCATTCACTTATTAGTGGAGAAATACAAGGTGGCTTTGCCGCTGCACGCCGAGTGGGGTACAGAGCCGAACGTGTTTTATATTCCACCCACCTCGCCGCCCAAGTTTGGCCCCAATGGTGAAGAATTGGATGAGCCACGTATTCCATTGGCCTACCTAGAAAGCCTGTTTGGACCTAGAGTCAGTGAAGTGTTCGAAACAATGGCACAAGCGCGTCAAGAAAAAGCTGAAGGCAAAGACAATGAGCTGATGGACACGCTGATCGGTTTTAAACACTCTGAAATGTTCAAACTGAGCTAAGGCTGGGATGCATATGAATAGCACCACAGCCACAGCAAGTTCCCAGCATGAACTTGAGAGTGCGCAAGCGCGCGAAACGGTTTACCGCATTGCAGCAGCCGTCTTAGGTTATCCGCTCGAAGAAACCTTGCAGGCATTGCAAGAAGGCCGCTTACAAACTGTACTGAGCCAAGCGTGGCAAGCCCTCGGCGGGCAAGCGTGGCCTGAGCTGGATGTGAGCGAAAGCCTGCAAGCGTTAGAAGTGGGGTATATGGCGACCTTTATTCACGGCAAGCGCGGTAAACCACGGGTCCCCTTGGTGGCTAGCGCGCACGCAGAGCTAATTGGCGGGCAAACACCCGGTGCTTTTTTACTCAATGTGCAAGCGTTTTACAGCCACTTTGGCCTTAAAGCTGCCGTTGAGGATGAAGGACATCAGGATGAGCCCGACCATGTGGTAGCAATGTTGGAGTTTTGTGCACTGCTTTGTTATCTGGAGCGCCAAGCGCTTACACAGGCTAAAGACGCCGCACCGTATCGACGCGCACAACGTGATTTTTTAATGCGCTATCTGCTTCCGTTACTGCAAAGCATACGCAGCATGTATGCAAAAGAACGTCACCTAGGTTTAGACCCAACGCTCGAACACTTACTGCAAGAGTTGCCTGATTGGGCTGCGAACCAGCAGTTATCTTTGGAGCAGCTCGTTGGTGCTTACACAAAAGAAACCAAAATAATTGCTTCATCAGGCTCAGTTAGTCAGCCCATGTGGGACTGAGCACGCCCACCTTTAATGAGGAATTATGCCATGATCCTACGAAATTTTTTAAAAGGCTCCTTAACACTGGCGCTTGGGTTGTTAACTACAGCTGCTTGGGCTGAACACGATGAGTTAAACCCAAACATTCAAGAAATAAAACCCGGTGATACCGTCAAGGTGTCGCGCATTCCAGATAACATTTTTTTGCGTACGCAAAATGATCCAGATGATTTGATTTGGAGTCGCTTACCCACCTACCGCAGTCAACTTCTTGTAGCACCCCCAGTGCATCAGTCGGTTAACTTGCGTTTTAATGAGGGTGCAGGTGCTACGCGCGGCAAACATATTTACTTTCAGGTTGCCCGTACCAGTGAGCGTTTTTACATCCGTTTGCGCTGGAAAGATGCCACAGAAGACCGCACCACCACCGTAGATGACTTCACTGATGGCGTTGCCGTGCAGTACGCCCTTAAGGGTGATGACACCTCCTATATGATGGGTACTGGAGCAGATAAACCGGTAAACATTTGGTATTGGACTGCCGAGCAAGATAAGGTCGAAAACTTAGGCGCGGGCGGTTTTGGCAGCACTACGCTCTTGGAACAACAAACAGTGACCGGCTCGAGTCGTTATGTGCCCAAGCAAGTCGCGCTGGATAACGAATGGTACGTGGTGATGTCACGCGAGTTTAAAACCAGTGCCCCGTACGATGTTAACTTTGAGCGTGATACGGTGCCTATGGCTTTTGCTGTATGGCAAGGCAGCGACAAAGAACGCGATGGTAGCAAGCGCATTACGCACACTTGGATTCTGCTCGACGCCCGTCTAGATAACCCAACAAAGAACTAAGGATACGCCATGTCAGTTTCCCATTTTCCCGCACGTGACCCCTTGGCCTTAGTGCCAGAAGATTGTGGACGAGGACATGCTTGTCAATTTTGCCCAGAAGATGACCACTGCACGCTAGAAAAAGGCCAACACGAAAAGCGCTTAATTGAAGCGCGCCTAGCTGATATAGGCCAGATCATTATGGTGATGGCCAATAAAGGTGGGGTGGGAAAAAGTACCATTTCGGCCAACCTTGCTGCAGGCTTAGCTGCTGAAGGTTACCGTGTTGGCGTCGCTGATGCGGATATTCACGGCCCTAATCAGAGCCGTTTTTTTGGTTTTGTCGGGGAACAAATACGCTTAAGCAAAAAAGGTTTACCACCCAAAGCCTTTACCCATGCCGAGCTTAAACACCCCGTGTTGGTGGGGTCGTTGGCCTTTATGATGGAGCGTGACGATACGCCGATCGTTTGGCGTGATGCCTACAAGCATGACTTTATGCACCACCTGATTGGCTCATTTGACTGGGGACCACTGGATTTTCTAGTGATTGATATGCCGCCCGGTACCGGTAATGAGCTGATCACCTTGGCGGATATGCTTGAAGGCCATGATGTAGCAGCATTGCTAACCACCACTCCGCAAGAAGTGGCGTTAATGGACAGCATCAAAGCAGTACGTTTTTGCCAAGAGCGCAGCCTGCCGTTAATTGGTGTGGTGGAAAATATGGCTGGCGTGACTTGCCCTCATTGCGCTGAGCAATTCCATGTGTTCCCACGCGCGCACTTAGCTCAGGCTTTAGCTGATGCCGGTGTTGAGTCGGTGGCGCAAATACCTTTATCTTTAAAGTTATCCACAGCTTCAGACATCGGCGTGCCAGCAATTTTGGCAGATAAAAACAGCCCAGAAGCCCTGGCCTTTGCACCGATGGTGCAGGCTTGTATCAAACATACTCAGGCGGTGTTTGCCGCCGCCGCAACACAGTCGTTGCATGAAATGAGACACAGCCAGTTACCCGAATCAGAACTTGAGCAAGCGCTCAGCCAAGTACCTGCCGCGGAGCAGGATGCTTTGCGCCAACAATTGCACAGTCTGTTAGGCAAATCGAATCTTCCAGTCCCCTAAAGCAGCATGCATTGCTGCATTTATCACCACACATTTTTATTCCTCTTTTACGTGAGTCTGTTGCTATGAGCGAAACACCCTCTCCCAGCCGTCGTCGATTTTTTAGCAAAATGCTGGGTACTGATACAGATGCGCCAAACCGTGCGCCTTGGCATCCTGTGCCGGAAGTAGGAGCAGCAGACGGTGATGTGCTCTGGTCGGGTACAGTGGTGGATAACAACCTGATAGTAGTCGGCGATGAAGGCATGGTGCTGCGCTATAACGGCGCAACCGACAGCAATGGTCGTTTATGGCAGCCTATGGAGGTTCCCAGTAAATTGCCCTTACATGGCATTTGGGGGCTCAGCTTAGAGAGTCTCTTTGCTGTAGGTTGGATGGGCTGTATTTTGCACTACGATGGTACCCAGTGGCGCAGTGTACGCGGTGGAGTGATTGACCAGCAGACTGAGCGCTTTGCCGCCTGTGCAGAAAATACGCCACTGTTTGCCATCGATGGTAACCAACAAGGTTTAGCTTGGGCGGTGGGCGATAATGGCACTGTTTTGCACTTTGATGGTGTCAGTTGGCAACACGAAACCAGCAATACCACCATGAACCTGCGTGCGGTGCTTTGTACTAACGACAATATTGTTTACGCCGCTGGTGCTGATGGTACGGTTTTGCAGCGTGATGCACAGGGACAGTGGAGCAATTTAAATTGTCCATTGAGCTCGGGTTTTCATACGTTATTGATGTTGGAGGATGGCAGCTTACTATTAGGTGGTGGCCGCTACTTTGTACAACAAGGCGGTTTTCGTGGCGAGCTGGTGCTGTATAAAAATGGCGTTTTCAGTCCGGTAAATTTCGAACAAACCCTGCCGCGTTTGCGCGCCATGAAAGCTTACAAGGGCGGCGTTTTAATCGTTGGTGATCAAGGTCATTTGTATTACCTCAACAACTGGCGCATCGACAAATTGGAAAGCAACTGTCGGCATGACTTGATGGATATTATCGTGTTATCCACAGGTGAAGCCTTAGTCGTGGGTGATTTTGGTACCATCATGACGGCTGCCGATGACTTTACCCAAGCCTTAGCACCACCTCCACAAGCTGCAGAAAAAAGCCCTTGGCAGATCATGGCGTCACCGACTAAGAAACAGCTTTGGCATGTGACCCAGGGTAGTGATGGCAGTTGTTACGCCTGTGGTGAAGCCGGCACAGTGCTGCATTTACAAGCAGGTGTTTGGCAGCAATTGCCTGCGCCCAGTGACTTAACCGTGCATTGTGTCTGGGACAGCGGCAGCGGCCTGTTTGCCGCAGGACAGTTGGGGCGAATATACCGTTATGATGGTGAGCAGTGGACGCTACATTATGATTTGCACCTAGACGTTACTATTTTAGCTATGTGGGGCAGCAGCCCGAACTCCATCTACGCCGTTGGTGATGAGGGTTTAATCTTGCATTTCGATGGGTTACGTTGGCAGCGTATGGCCAGCGGTACCAAATCAGCGCTCTATAGTTTGTGGGCGTGGAATGATCAACGCATGCTGGCGCCGGGCGATTTTGGCCTGATGCTGCGCTACAACGGTAGCGAATGGACTGAGTTCAACGTAGGCAGTGAGAATTTTCTCTACGGTGTATGGGGCGACAGTCTCGACAATATTTACGCGGTTGGTCTGTCGGGCACCTTGGCACATTTTGATGGCCAATGCTGGCAGCAAATGGCTACGCGCTTGCGTGCGGATTTGTTGGCTATCTCTGGCTCAGAGCAAGCAGGCGTGTTTATTGTTGGCACCCACGGCAGCGTAATGCGTCTACAAGATGAACAATGGTTGCCAGAGGAAAGTGGTACAGAGGTGGGTTTGCGTTCAGTCTATGCAACCCAAACAGGTGTTGTTTATGCAGTGGGTGATCGCGGTACCATTATTTGCCGCAAGTGATTACGAGCAGTGGCTCAATGAGACTAGGAAGATTGTGTGAAACTATCCCGCATATTTCTACACCAAAGCTTAATTAAATAGGCGAAAAATAGTATTAGTGCTATTTTGTTGTCGATAAATAGCCTACAAGCCAGCACATTCAGTGCGTTTTTATAAAAAATGGAGTTATTAATGCTGTTATCTAAAACAAAATATTTCGTAGTTGCTGGTCTGGCTGCACTCCTAGCAGCCTGTGGTGGCGACTCTGAACTGGATAAAAAATCAGCAAAAACCCTTTACCAAGAAGCTACGCAGCAGCTTTATGCAAAAGATGCGCAATTTAATTTTAAAGCCGATGCGAACATTGATATTGGCATTGAAAACCCATTTTTAACCGATTTAAAAGTTAAG
>SMEQ01000467.1_pt1 | contig 12149 bp, 9 predicted proteins | sample 2456281 | NCBI WGS metagenome assembly SMEQ01 (sample SAMN10132596, study PRJNA489261) | soil metagenome | isolation source: day1 antibiotic-loamy sand soil ammended with raw manure from dairy cow... | place: USA | collected 2015-04-01 | reverse complement strand
AGTCGGAGCGATCTGTTATTCTTCTGGTTGAATAGATAGCTTAAGTTGAACACATAATTTTGCTGTTGATCCCAAAAGTAAACATCTAATTTTGTTGTTGAACCAATTAAGGTGTATGATCTTCCATTATTCTACCGTAAAGCACAAAAAAGCTGTCCATTAAAATAGACAGCTTTTTTTATTTTTCAAACGCTCTTGGCCTTCATGGTGATCCGCCTGGGGCTCGAACCCAGGACCCCATCCTTAAAAGGGATGTGCTCTACCGACTGAGCTAGCGAATCTAACTGTAATGCTTTCATCTAACAGTTTTGCTTTCTTTCAAAAGCGGTGCAAAGATAGAGCATTTTTTTTATTAACCAAAAGAATATGGTATTAAGTATATAATAAAAAACTGTCTCATTTAAGACAGCTTTTTTATAAACGTTTCTCACGTTTTTAGTGATCCGCCTGGGGCTCGAACCCAGGACCCCATCCTTAAAAGGGATGTGCTCTACCGACTGAGCTAGCGAATCTACCTATAGTGCTTTCTTTCAAAAGCGATGCAAAGGTAAAACATTTTTTTTACTAACCAAAAAATCATGGTGTAAAACTATCACTTACTTTGTTTCTTATTTTAGGATTATGTCTAGAATCTATTTTGCAGGAATATCTACTTATTTACATCCAGTGAGTTACATCTTATTATTTGAAATGATTGCGAATAAAATAAAACTTGAAATTTATTCGATTATTTTTAATGTTTGCTTGATATGAGTTCAAAACTGACTTTTTCGGAAGCGATTTGAGTGTGTTGAATAAGATAAAAAGATTCATTTGGAGAATAAAAAAAGAGCTCTCGCCTTATTTATGAGCGAAAACTCTATTAAATTTCTATTTATATCAAAGAACAGTTATACCAGTTTGTACAACATTTTTATCTCTTGCGCCCATATGTTTTCGTCAGGTGTTTCTAGAATGAGGGGCATTTTGTCAAATCGGCTATCTTTCATAATCAATTCGAAGAGTGTCATACCCATCACACCTACTCCAATAGAGTCGTGACGGTCAACTTTAGTGCCTAACTCTTTTTTTGAATCATTTATGTGCATACCTTTCAGGTATTTAAAACCTACAATATCTTCAAACGATTGGAAAGTCTCTTTAAATGAGTCTTCAGTTCTTATTTCGTAGCCAGCAGCCAATGTATGAGCTGTATCAATACAAACTCCTACACGCGATTTGTCTTCCACCTTATCAATAATGTGAGCCAATTGCTCGAAAGTGTGGCCTAAGTTGGTGCCTTGTCCTGCAGTGTTCTCAATTACCGCAGTTACTCCCTTAGTCTGATCCAATGCTATATTAATTGATTCGGCAATGCGATCAAGACAAGCATCAATTTCTATTTTTTTGAGGTGACTACCAGGGTGAAAATTTAATCTATTTATACCCAATTGTTCACAACGTTGCATCTCATCTAAGAAAGCATTGCGCGATTTAGTCAGTCCTTCTTCTTCTGGATGACCAAGGTTGATAAGGTAGCTATCGTGAGGCAATACATAGTCCATGTTAAAGTCGTACTCTTGGCATCTTTCTTTAAATAATTGGATGCTCTCTTCAGTAAGCGGTGCCGCTTTCCATTGACGTTGATTTTTTGTGAAAAAAGCAAAAGCTTTAGCTCCTATATTGTGTGCGTTAACGGGTGCGTTCTCTACACCTCCTGCTGCGCTGATGTGTGCGCCAATATACTTCTTCATATTATATATGTGTGTTTTAATTGTAAATCTAATTTTCTATATCAACAAAAGTACATTAATATTGATTCATTTGAAAAATATAGTACAACTCTTTTTTTCTAAGAGTGAGCAAAAATACTTGTAGAGTTGTTTAAAAAAGAATGGTTTTAGTTGGTATCTATAGCTCTATCAATTCGCAGGCTCTTTTCCTCTTTCGAGATAACGCAACAAGGCCTCAGTTTTACCCTTCTCATACTTCAGATCCTCTAATTCATTCAGAGTTCTAGATAGTTCAAAAGATTGCCCTACAGCTCTCTTTTCAGTCTTAGACAAAGATGTGGTGTAGATCCTTTTTCCAATGAAGGCAAGCGAGATAGGAACGTCTTGAAAGGTAAATATAAATTCGGCCATACCATTCTCGTCGTTACCAAAGAAGCGAACTATTTCGTAAGTCTTGTTGAGTGTTTTGAATGTATAATTCAAACCATCTGCAGTCACTGTCAAACTTTCGGCATATGAGCCGTCAGGTATTGAAACTTTTATTTTGTGGTGATTGAGATTCACTCCACTTATTACACTCTCTAAAAATAAAATTCCCTTCTCACTTACTCCAGAGCGTAGTGTGGTTTGCTCTAATGTTTTGCCTGTTGGTGTGAGTTTAGGAATATAGTTGCCAAACTCCTGATAATTTACGTCGCGCACAAAATCGAAGTTTTCTTTAAGCTCTCTAAATTTTGAGATACTTGCATCAATCATTGAATCTATGTAGGCTATGTTCCTTTTGTTTTCAGCTTTGCGCACTTGTTGCAACAAATCGAAACCTGCCCTAATCTCTGTAAAAGCTTTTGGATGGGCCATCTTGATGCTATCAATATTGGATTTTGCTCTCTCATACTGGCCCTCAGCATAGGCTTTTTCAGCAAGGTTCAGATAATGCTTTGCCTTCTTAATTTTACTATTGCACGATGATGTAACTAACACCATCACAATTAAAACAAGTTGGAAACGCCACATATATTTTTTGTTACAAAATATCATCTTCATTCTTTTCGCTAAAAATAGTTTTATAGTACAAATTTAAGGCAAAAAGATGGGCAAACAGCCTAATTATTGTATTTTTGCAATTCATAACAGATATTCAAAAGATGTTCATTTCACAAGAAGTTATAAATCAGCACTTAAGCAAAGCAATATTTAGCATATTGTCTGAAGCAGCCGACGACTTAGGCTTAGAAACCTATTTGATTGGTGGTTTTGTCCGCGACATATTCCTATATCGCAAGTCCAACGACATAGATATTGTAACTGTGGGTAGCGGAATACAATTGGCAAAGGCAGTAGCCAAGAAGTTGGGAAACCATGTAAGAATTACCGTTTTTAAGAATTTTGGAACGGCACAAATCAAATATAAGCAATACGAACTAGAGTTTGTAGGCGCACGAAAGGAGTCATACACACGTGATTCTCGCAACCCCATTATAGAGGATGGTACAATTGAAGACGATCAAAATCGCCGCGATTTCACCATCAATGCATTGGCTCTTTGTCTCAACAAAGATAGATTCGGACAACTTGTAGATCCTTTCAATGGTATGCAAGATATGGAAGATCTTACCCTCAAAACGCCTCTCGATCCCGATATAACTTTCAGCGACGACCCATTACGCATGATGCGAGCTATAAGGTTTGCAGCACAATTAGGTTTCGATATTTCTCCCGATACCTTTGATGCTATTGAGCGTAACAAAGAGCGAATTAATATCATATCGAAAGAGCGTATTGTGGACGAGCTCAACAAAATAATGTTGTCGCCCATGCCTTCTGTTGGTTTTATGTTGTTAGAGAAAACTGGCTTGCTCGATATTATCTTTCCAGAGTTGATAGCCCTCAAAGGAGCCGAAACAAAAGATGGAGTGGGACATAAAGACAATTTTTATCATACACTAGTGGTGCTCGACAATATATCAAAAACATCCGACAATCTATGGTTGCGTTGGGCAGCCCTGCTGCACGACATTGGCAAACCTGCCACAAAACGATGGGATTCAAAGCTTGGTTGGACATTTCACAACCACGATTTTGTGGGTCAAAAGATGATTCCACAGATATTTCGTCGCATGAAATTACCTCTAAACGAGAAGATGAAGTATGTGCAAAAAGTAGTGGCTATGCATATGCGCCCCATGCAGTTGGTGGAAGAGGAGGTAACAGATTCGGCCATTCGCCGTCTTCTTTTTGAAGCGGGCGATGACATCGACGATCTCATGAAGCTTTGCGAAGCAGACATCACTTCTAAGAATTCTAACAAAGTGCGTAGGTTTCTACAAAACTTCAAAATTGTGCGCCAAAAGCTCAAAGAGATTGAAGAGAAAGATCGTGTGCGCAATTTTGAACCCCCCATTGATGGGAACGAAATTATGCAATTATTCGATTTAGGTCAAACCCCCTTGGTGGGCAGATTGAAGTCTGCCATAAAAGATGCCATTCTTGATGGTGTAATTCCCAATGAATACGAAGCAGCCTATCAGTTCTTGATGCGTAAAGCTGCAGAATTGGGTATTCCTCCCAAGGAGATTTTGCTTGGTAATGGTAATAAGGATGATGAAAATGATAATTAACAGCAAAGTAGCAGTAGGGCCAAGTCGCGACCTGTCTTTTCGAAAAGTCAAAAGCGTCAAATGCGTTACAACGAAAGTTATGATGTAGTGTTGGCACCATCTGAGAGCTCACTGTCTACAGTAAACACTCAATCATTGATAGAGTCATATAATAGCAACAAAACCTCCGCTAAGGCGTCATACAAATTGGGATTTTGGTGAATCTACTCCAAGATAACAAAAAAAAATCGTACTTTTGTCAAACAAAATCACTCTTTTTCGGATTGTAAATGAAAACAAACAAAATTACACTAGCAGTTATTGCATTGCTCTCAATACTTTTTGTGAGTTGCAACACAGAAAATAAAAAAACGCTATCAAAAGATAATCATATTACGTTTGACACCTTGATAGTTCATAACAAACAATACTTACATAACGATACAGCCAATCCTTTTTGCGATTTGAATCTGAGCTTTGTCTATCCAATAGCAAGCACAAAAAGCGACTTATCAAGACTGCAACAACTCTTCATACGTAACACAATGGGACAAACTTATGATGATTTTTCACCCGAAGAGGCTGTGGAGCGATATACAAAAGCTTTTTTGAGAAATTACGAAGCAGATGCTCGTATCTTTAAAGATGAACTGCTAGATCTAGAGAGCCATCCCAATCTTATTCCACAAAACCTAGATATGCATCACGAAGACGAAATGCAATCTAGTGACTTTTACTCCTATCAAGAGACTTTGACTAACAGAGTGCATTTTAACGAAAGCAATATATTGTCGTTTCAAGTGCATCGATCTAACAATAAGGGAGGCTCTGCGGCTTATAGTGCTTTTAGCAACTATGTAATAAACCTGCAAACAGGCAACCTAATTACAGAGAACGATATTTTCACTCCAGGCTACGATGTAGCATTGCAACAATTGTTTGCTGCAAACCTGATGTTGCAAAACGGAGTGAATACAATTTCCGATTTAGAAGACTTAGGCTACTTTGGTATTGATGAGATAATGCCCAACAGAAACTTCCTTATAGATGCCAATGGCATAACATATATTTTCAACAAAGGAGAATATTCGGCTTACCTATTAGATGCCCCAGAGATACTTATAAGCTTTGAAGAGGTGAGAATGTTGTTGAAGAAAAACACCCTAGTCACAAAATTAGTAGAACAATAAAATTACATAGTGAAAACAATTCAAAATTACTTTCCATCGCTTACTGCCAATCAAATATCACAATTTGAAGCCTTGCTTGATCTTTACACCGAATGGAATGCTAAAATAAATGTGATATCGCGCAAAGATATCCAAAACCTATATGTGCATCACGTATTGCACTCATTGGCAATAGCCAAATTTATAGATTTCACCCCCCAAACCCGCATATTGGATGTAGGTACAGGAGGAGGATTTCCGGGCATACCATTGGCCATCTTTTTTCCTGAACTAGAGTTTGTGATGATAGATAGCATAGGTAAAAAGATAAAAGTGGTAAACGAAGTTGCCCAAGCCCTGTCTCTTAGCAATGTAGAGGCATATCATAGGAGAGCACAAGACGAAAAGGGTAAATACGATTTTGTGGTTAGTCGTGCCGTAATGCCTTTGCCCGAATTGGTGAAGCTAGTACGAAAAAACGTTTCTCCAAAACACAAGAACGCGCTTAGCAATGGTTTGATTTGCCTAAAAGGAGGAGATTTGACCGACGAGTTGAAGCCATTTAAAAACAAGGCCGAAGAATTTCCACTAACACACTATTTCTCAGAAGCTTTTTTCGAAACCAAAAAACTAGTCTATTTACCTATTAATTAATAAAGTATAAAGGAGATAGTTTCTTTCTCAAAGTAGAAAGAAAATCTTATTTTTGTAGGAGACATAATGTTTAACACAATTATAGTACTACAAACAAAGGATTTAAAATACAATGAAAATTAAAAAATTTGAGTTTAACCCCATTGCAGTAAATACGTATGTTTTGTATGACAAAACAGGTGAGTGTATTATTGTTGACCCAGCTTGCTTCTATCCTTTTGAACAAGAGGCACTAACCAAATTTATCAGCGACAAAAAACTAGTAGTAAAACATGTATTGAACACCCATTTGCATTTCGATCATGTATTTGGTGCTAACTTTGTAGAGGAGCAGTTTGGAGAAAAAATGCAAGCACACAAAGCCGATGAGTTTTTGCTCGAATCAATGAATGAGCAATTGGCAATGTTTGGTTTTACAACAAATGGTAATCATGTTCCCTCTTTAGCTAAATACATCGATGAGAACGATACAATTGAATTTGGCAATCAAAAACTATCTATCATACATATACCCGGTCATTCGCCTGGTAGCATTGTTTTCTACAATATAGAGGAAAAAGTAGCCATATCGGGCGATGTGCTTTTCAATGGAAGCATTGGACGCACCGATCTTCCTCAAGGAAATCACGAACAATTGATAGAGGGTATTAAAACAAAACTACTCACTTTGCCTAAAGATACAGTTGTATATCCCGGACACGGACCTGCCACAAACATTAAAGGAGAGATAAGAACGAATCCTTTTTTACAATAAGCACCCTTCCACACATAAACTAACAGAAATATTTAACGCACATACAATAAAATATATATTATGGAAATGGAACACTTTAAATCTCGTCACATTGGGATTAGTGCTGAAGAACAAAAAATCATGTTGGACGCTCTTGGAGTTGCCACATTAGATGAATTGATAGATCAGACTATTCCCAAAGACATTCGCTTTCCAAAGCCTATGTCATTGCCAAAAGCACTTTCCGAGCAAGAATATGCAGAAGAAATAGCAGCCATAGCAGCTAAAAACAAAGTATTTGCATCCTACATAGGTATGGGATGGTATGACACTATCACTCCAGCTGCCATATACCGTAATGTGTTCGAAAGCCCAGGTTGGTACACATCTTACACACCCTATCAGGCAGAAATATCGCAAGGCAGATTAGAAGCTCTTATCAACTTTCAGACAGTTATAAGCGAGTTGACAGGATTGGCCCTTGCCAACAGCTCGCTTCTTGACGAAGCTACTGCTGGTGCCGAAGCTGCAACTATGATGTACGACCTGATGAGCAGAGAGCAAATAAAAAACAATGTGAACAAACTATTTGTTGACGAAAACCTTTTCCCACAGAATTTAGCCGTTATCCGTACCCGTATGGATTATGTGGGCATAGATATGGAAGTGGGCGATTTTAAAACAGTTGAGCTTGACGATACTTATTTTGGGGCAATTGTACAATATCCAAATAGCAACGGAACGGTTGAAGACTACAAAGAATTTGTAGAAAAAGCTCACGCTGTAAACTGTAAAGTGGCAGTAGCAACAGATTTAATGGCTTTGGTAATGCTCACTCCTCCCGGAGATTGGGGTGCAGATATAGCCTTTGGTAGCAGCCAAAGATTTGGTATACCCATGTATTTTGGTGGTCCATCGGCTGGTTTCTTCGCTACTAAAGACGAATACAAACGCCAAGTACCAGGACGTATCATTGGTATATCTAAAGATGCTTATGGCAAAGAAAGCTATAGAATGGCATTGCAAACACGCGAACAACACATTAAGCGCGACAAAGCAACTTCTAATATCTGTACAGCTCAAGCCCTGTTGGCAACTATGTCTTCCTTCTATGCCGTATATCACGGACCCCAAGGATTAAAGACGATAGCCAAACGCATTCATTCAACAGCTTCATTAGTTGCTGATGAATTGAAAGAGTTAGGATTTAATCAAACCAACGAAGTCTTTTTTGATACACTGAAAGTTGAACTTCCAAAAAAGATATCACAAGACAGACTACGCGAGAATGCTGAGATAAGAGGCGTGAACCTACGTTATTTTGATACTGGTGAAATTGGTATTAGTATTGACGAAACTAGCAATAACAACCGAGTGCAAGAACTCATAGCAGTCTTCGCCATGACAGTGGGTAGTTCAAAGGAGTTTGCGATAGAAGAGTTGGAATCCAAAGTAACTATTCCAGAAGAATATTTGCGCACATCAGAGTTTTTGACACATCCCAACTTCAATAGCTATCATACCGAAACAGAACTCATGCGTTATATCAAACGCCTTGAGAAAAAAGATATTTCATTGGCACACTCCATGATTTCACTTGGATCGTGTACCATGAAACTCAATTCAGCTTCATCGCTATTGCCTTTAGGAAATCCAGGTTTGCAGCGCATACACCCTTTTGCTCCAGCCGATCAAACGCAGGGTTATCACGAAATGATAGACGAGTTGTCGGCCATGCTTGCCGAAATTACAGGATTCACAGCTACTAGTCTACAACCCAACTCGGGTGCTGCAGGCGAATTTACTGGTCTCATAACTATTGCCGCTTATTTAAGAAGCATTGGCGAAGGAGATCGTAAAATTGTGCTTATTCCTAGTTCAGCTCACGGAACAAATCCAGCAAGTGCTGTGCAAGCAGGTTTCACTCCCAAAACTGTGAAATGCGACGAAAATGGAAACGTGGACATGGATGACTTACGCAAATTGGCTGATAAATATCAGAAAGATTTGGCAGCTTTCATGGTTACTTATCCTTCTACACACGGCATTTTCGAAGCAGAGATACGCGAAATGTGTAATATAACGCACAGAGCGGGCGGACAAGTGTATATGGATGGTGCCAATATGAATGCCCAGGTAGGTATTACCAGTCCGGGAACTATTGGAGCCGACGTATGTCACCTCAATCTTCACAAAACATTTGCTATTCCTCACGGAGGAGGCGGTCCTGGTGTAGGTCCAATTTGTGTGGCTGAGCATTTGGTGCCTTTCTTACCTGGACATCCTGTGATGTGCGACACAGATGTTAATACAGTCTCTTCTGCTCCTTATGGTAGCGCAGGTGTATCAACCATCACCTACGGATACATCAAGATGATGGGAGAGGATGGACTCACACATGCCACCAAAATTGCTATATTAAGTGCCAACTATTTGGCGAGCAAACTCAAAGATTCTTACGGTATTCTTTATAGAGGTGAGCAAGGCAGAGTAGGGCATGAGTTAATTTTAGAGTGTCGCAAGATTAAAGAACGATCGGGTATTTCTGAAACTGATATTGCCAAACGATTGATGGATTATGGTTTCCATGCTCCCACATTGTCTTTTCCGGTGGCAGGTACATTAATGATTGAGCCAACAGAGAGCGAAAGCTTGACAGAGCTTGACAGATTTGTAGATACAATGGTTCAAATTCGCCAAGAGATTCGCGAAGTTGAAGAAGGCGAGTTTACCTTTGAAGACAACGTGTTGGTAAATGCACCACACCCCGAGTACGAAGCAGTAGCCGACGAGTGGAAACATGCTTACCCGCGCTCTAAAGCAATATACCCATTGCCACATGTAGCCGGCAATAAGTTTTGGATCAATGTGGCACGCGTAGATAATGCTTATGGTGATCGCAACTTGGTGGCATCCCTAGGTGGGGTGAGTACTGAAGAAGAGGAATAGAAAGAATTGTTTATATACCCTTTTCTTATTCTTTGATAAGAAAGAGGAATAGATTAAAGAGAAAAGACGTCGCTATTGAAGTGGGCGTCTTTTTTTTTGTCTGAATAACTAACTGAATCATTGATTTTAGATGCAGGGACAATTTGAAATTATTTAAATAGTTGCTTTACAGTTGATTAGCCTTGTCATTCCGACACGTAGTGAGGAATCTGCCTGAGGTTTCTGCAGATGTTGAACAGATGCTTCATTACAATCAGCATAACAACCTTTCGATAGACTCAGAGGCCAATATACCAATACAACACCCAACCCCAAATAACCCACCCTTTAATCATGCAAATATGCCCATTTACACCCCATATACCGTTGACCAATAAATAAATATTCAAATTATCTTGCAAATGCTCAAATAAAAACGTATATTTACTCCCTTATAATTAGAATGTTAACCACATGCTATAGCCAGTTGCGACTAATACCCACTTTAATTAACGATATATAAACATAAAACCTAAGAATATGAATTTGCTTGAACAATTAAAAAAACAGACAGTAGTGGTGGCCGATACCGGCGATTTTACATCTATTGAGGCTTACAAACCTATGGATGCCACAACCAACCCTTCGCTTATATATAAGGCAGCCCAAAATCCGCGCTTTGCTCCGCTGATGCGAGAAGCTATTACGTATGCAAAGAATGGTGGATCGGACGACAGAGCTGTTCAACTAGACAAAGCAATGGACAAAGTGGCCGTGAACTTTGGTTTGGAGATTCTGAAAATTGTTCCCAACCGCGTGTCTACTGAGGTAGATGCACGTCTATCGTTCGACAAAGAGGCATCTATTGCCAAAGCGCGCGATATAATAGCCCTCTACGAAGAGGCAGGCATACCACGCGAACGTGTGTTGATAAAACTAGCTGCTACTTGGGAGGGAATCAAAGCTGCAGAAGAATTAGAGAAAGAGGGCATTCGTTGCAACCTTACGTTGCTTTTTTCGTTTGTGCAAGCTGTGGCTTGTGCCGAGGCAGGTGTACAGTTGATCTCGCCTTTTGTTGGACGCATACTCGATTGGCACTTAAAGGATAAAGGCGTTGAGCAGATAGCAGCTAAAAAAGATCCAGGTGTATTGTCAGTGAAAAAGATTTATAACTACTACAAGAAATTTGACTATCCCACGCAAGTAATGGGCGCTAGCTTCCGCAATATTGGCGAAATCACCGAATTGGCTGGTTGCGATCTGCTCACCATTTCGCCAACTTTGCTCAAAGAGTTGGAAGAGACAGAAGATACATTGGATAGAAAACTATCACCCGAAGAGGCCAAAGAATCTAAATTAGACAAAATAAGTGTGGACGAAAAGACATTCCGCTGGATGCTCAACGAAGATGCTATGGCTACAGAAAAGCTTTCCGAGGGCATACGCAATTTCACCATAGATTTGGTGAAGCTTGAGAAGCAGATGAACTCTATGTTCTAAAGCACATAATATAGCTTGCAGCTACTATTTTACAACCCTATTTGAAATCTGTTTTAGATTTTGAATGGGGTTTTTCGTTGGGGCGTATTGCAAACGCCCTGATAATTGACTGACCGTTGATTCTTAGGATCAAATGATTAGATAATTGCAGGCTGTATATGCCCTCTGTCATTCTGGCACAAAAGTGAGGAATCTGTTAAACTAACTCCGCTGAATATACCATTAACCCTGCCAAACATTACAACACAGTCTTCCCAAAAGGCGCATTGTTTTCGTCTTAAACATCGTAAAGTTAAATCAAATACAATAATTAAATCACAGAATCAAAAACTCAACTGCCACCATTCAAATCTGGCTTTTGCAGATGTTTTGATGAATTTGTATCTCTCGTTTCCCCCTTAAAATCTTGCTTAAAATATTTATTAGAATCTTTTACATCAAACTTCTCTACATTGGGTTCGTGTGTAAAGTCTTCATTTGATGATGGCTCTATCACTACAGCTTCAATCTTCTCGTTCTCAGACTCTATCACCACTTTACCAGTTGCCACCAAGCTATTGGTTTCTATCTTTTCTGCCAATGCTTTAGAATCTTCAAGGTTACTATCAACCTCAGGATGCTCAATGGCAACACCGGCATCAATTGCTTTTTTCTTTTCTGCTTTTGGCGGCCTCTTATACAGATATTAAAAGAAGAGACTGGTAAGCAGATTAACTTTGCTAAAGAGATGCTATTGCGACGGATGAAGAATCGTAAAATAGATTATAATGAAGCCATTCTTTCTCAGCCACCGGGTTCTGTAGCCGGGCGTTTCCGGACGACAGAGCAAGGTGAGGTGATTCGCTTTAAATATGGC
>SMEQ01000466.1_pt1 | contig 12150 bp, 12 predicted proteins | sample 2456281 | NCBI WGS metagenome assembly SMEQ01 (sample SAMN10132596, study PRJNA489261) | soil metagenome | isolation source: day1 antibiotic-loamy sand soil ammended with raw manure from dairy cow... | place: USA | collected 2015-04-01 | reverse complement strand
TGGATGGCTTTCGGCTTTCGATAACAATGCTGCACTAGCTATGGAAGAGAAAAAGCGACTGCTTGACAAAGTGGTGCAAGAAGAAAGAAGAGCTATATTCTACCACGACGCTCATATTGTGTCGGCAAAAGTAGAGCAGAAGAATGGATATTATTTCCTAAAGAATGCTCAACGTAAAGAGTAAATCTTCATTACTCTCTTCAACGATAAAATTAATAACACTTTCTATAAAAAACTCGCTAATCGATGATACGTTTCATGCTACTTATTCGTCGAGTATATAAGTATGGATATTGAAGAGTATAAAAAGTTAATTGTAACGTTGCGTGCACAATTACTTTCCATTGCATATAGAATAACTAAAAACGTTGCAGATGCTGAAGACGTAGTGCAAGACGTATGTCTAAGAATTTGGCACCGCAGAGAGGAATTCTCTAAATACAGCAATGTAGCAGCTTATAGTACAACTATGACAAAAAACTTGAGTATCGATAGAATTCGAACCAAGCAATATACTTCGCATGATACCCTACATGATAATCTTATAGCAGATGAACCTTTACCAGACAGACTAATGGAGGTGAAAGATAGTAGCATAGCAGTACGCAACATCATTAAAAAGCTTCCGCCACTACAACAAAAAGTTTTTGAGTTGAAAGATTTGCATGGTTACGAAACCCACGAAATTGCAGCATCTATGAACATGACTACTGAAGCTGTGAGAAACAACTTGTCGCGTGCTCGCAAACGCTTACGCCACTTATATTTAGAAAACAACAGAAAAAAGAAAGGGAAGAATGATGAATATTGACGGCTTGCTGAACAAATACTTTGATGGGGAGACTACGCTTGAAGAGGAACGAATGCTGCGCACCTATTTCAACCAAGACAACCTGCCTGAGCATCTGAAAGAGTTTGCTCCCATGTTTGATTACATAGAAGATGAACGAGTTGCTTTGGAAGTATTGAAAGAAATAAGTGATGCTTCGCCTGCACTAACTGTAACTAAAAAGAGAAAGGCAATACTCAGCAAATCGCTCTACATTAGCGCAGTAGCTGCAGCATGTATAATTGCTGTGTTCTTTTTGTTCTCACCTGGAAAAAGCAATTCAAATGGAAGCGAAAGCTATGCATGGATTAATGGAAAACGAATTACTGATAAAGAAGAGATTAAGATGTTTGCAGAGAAATCACTTGAAAATGTATCATCACACGAAAATATATTCTTGGAGCAGATGAGTGCTATTTTCGAAGAAAACATAGGAGAGGAATAACATGAGCAAAACAAAAAAGAGATATTGTTATCTCAAACAAGTCGTATTATTAGCAATGTGTTTGATGGCTTCGGCAACGTTTGCTCAAAAGCAATTGGCCATAAATAAGATATTTGAGCAATATGGCAAACAGAAAGGTAGCACAATGGTGGTGCTGTCTGATGATGTGATTAAATCTTATCATCTCGATTTCTACAAGAGCATCACATTGCCTTACGATAAAAAGCGTTCTGAAGAGATTCAGAAAAGTTTGGAAACAGATAAGAAAAAGGCAAAGAAAATAAAAGAGATCATTTCAAATGGCATTATCTATTCGGGATACTATCAACTCCCGATGGAGAACAAATTGAAAAACCGCTATATCTTATTTAAAATATCGGACAATGCCACAGCAACACTCATCTATATGGAAGGGGATATAGAGTCGGAGGAAATAGTAAACTTATTATTTATAAAGCCTAAGGAATAACTGATACCCTAATTTGATTAAAACTAGAATTACAAATAACTAAATTACACCAATATGAGACAGCTAACAATTGTACTTTTCTTTCTTCTGCCCTTACTAACAACGGCCAAGAGTTTTGAATTGCCCAGCGATACTATTATCTATCACAAAAACAAGAAAATTATTATTAACGATAGTAACAATGATATTAAAGTAGACATATTTCGCATAAATGCTGAGGGTGACACAGTTTACAATGAGAAGATATATGAAGGCGTGTTTGTGGGAGACAAAAGCGTTGAAAAAGAATACAACAATAGTTTCACCGTTTCGATTCCCGATATATTTAAGCCAAAAGATAAACGCAGAAATACCAGACCACATCATTGGAATGGTTTCGGTATTGGATTTTCAAATGTACCCAAAGGATTCAATTTTGACGGAGAGATGGCTTCTATTGTAAATGTAAGTCGTTCGCTTCAGTATAATTTTAATTTTGCGACTGTAGTTTTCGAGTTTGGAAAGAGCAATTTTAGAGGCAATACAGGAATGGGAATACAGTTTAACTCCATCCATTTTCAGAATAACAAAGCCATTGAGGTGGTAGATTATAAATCGGTTATTACAACTACAGAAGTAGGCAGCGAATACAGAGATACCCGTTTACACGCAACCTACTTGACATTTCCTTTGCTTCTAGAAACAAGTTTTCCAATAAGTAGACATTCTCACATATTTCTGAACGGAGGCGTAGTATTGAAAGCAAAAACCGCATCATCATCTAAAGTATGGAAAGATGTGGATGGCAAGAAAAGAAAAACAAAAATGCCTGGAGATTTAAACCTGCGCCCTGTAACTTTTGACATACTAGTTCAGGCAGGAATAAATCATTGTGGAGTTTTTGCATCCTACTCCCCAATGAGTCTTTTCATGAATAACAAAGGACCCAAGGGTAATCAAGCAACTATTGGTTTACAGTTCTATTTCTAAATAAACAATAGAGTAGTTAATTTGTAAATAAAGATCTGTATCTTATGTTTTATCCAAAACAATAACTATTTTTGCTTTACACCTTTTAAAATAACAGATTTATGAAACACAACAACTTAAGACTACTGAGCCTTTGGACTTTTGCACTTATTATCACAACAACTTCTTTTGCACAAACAGATTCTACACTTTACAATTCGTTCCAGAGTGAAATAAAAGAGTTAAAGCAAGAAGTAAAAGACTACCGTCATCGATTTGATATTCTAGAGAAAAAAATTGATGACAACACTTGGTTTCATCGAGTAGGCGATATAGCACATATAGATAAAGTGCGACTAACAAGCACACCAAGATGGAAAGCAAAAGAGCCTGATGATAGATTTGCAGACAATAAGCTTCAATTCTATTCGTATGTATTTATCCCTAAAAGTGTTGATACTAACAAAAAGTATCCGCTTATTGTACTCCCACACAGTGGAATACACTCAGACTTCTCCACCTACCATGTTCATATCATCCGTGAACTGATGGCGCAAGAATATATTGTGGTTTCGGCAGAATATAGAGGAAGCACAGGTTATGGAAAAGCTACGTATGAAAACATTGATTACGGAGGCCGTGAAAATGACGATGTGCTAGAAAGCAGAAACTATATGATAGAAAACTACAGCATTGTGGATGAAACCCGTGTGGGTGTAATGGGCTGGAGTCATGGTGGAATGATTGCACTGATGCAGATATTACAACAATCAGATAAATATCAATGTGCATTTGCAGGCGTACCCGTAAGTGATTTGGAAAACAGATTGGCATCGCACAAACAATATTATTCAGAATACTTTACTGTACCTTATCATATTGGTGAGTCTATAGAAGAAAATCCTGAGGAGTATATACGTCGCTCACCTACTACTTATGCAAAAGATTTGCAGAAACCTTTAATGATTTATACTAATACAAATGACAATGATGTGTATGTGGAAGAGGTGGAGCTAATGATTGAGACCCTGAAAAAACATGACAAAGATTTCAGATATAAAATATTTGAAAATGCATCGGGTGGACATGGATTCGATAGAATTGATAGTAAAGAAGCTACCGATATTCGTTTTACTGTTTATGAATTTATGGCAGAGTATTTGAAACCTTCAAAACCTTTCATGAATGCACAAGAAATGCGGAAAGCAGCATATGGCTTCAATTAAAAAGACACTATAATTGGTATATATAAAAAAGACCTGTAAGTTTAAACAAACAGGTCTTTTTTATTGTGTGCTCTTTTATTACTTACTGCATTCTTTTAATAATACTGTACGATTCTACAACTCCCAGCTCTCCAGCTTTGCGTAAATCATCCAGCCCAGATGCAGTTTCACCAACTGCCAGTTTTGCCAATCCTCTATTGAAATATGCCTCTGCAAATTGAGGTTCTATATTTATGGCTTCTGTGTAGTCTGATATTGCTCCCCTATAATCTTTTTGAATACTCAACACTTCGGCGCGATTGTAATATGCATAAATAAATTGGGGGTCTAAATTTATAACCCTCTCGTAATCTTTAAGAATCACATCATATTCCAATGTTTTCTTCGAAACTTCGGGAACAACTGTTTTGCCATCTCCAATTAACTTATCATTTACTAAAGGAAGTTTCATTCTATTTGGCGTTTCTGCTAAACGAGTTCGTGCTTCTTGTATATCAGGATTAGACTCTAACTGCTTGGTGCGAGCCAATGCGCGTGCAAAATAAGCAAGTGTAAATTGAGGGTCTTTGGCAATAACTTTGTCAAAGTCTTCAATTGCTAAAGCATAATCTTGAATAAGCATAAAATCGATACCGCGTCCAAAGTATAAGGATACGTTATCTGTGGTTTCGTCAATCTGTTTAGAATAATTCTCGATAGACCTAAAGTGTGTTTGAACCTGCAACTCATTTAGCGGAACCTCTGAGTTTGTAGCCCTTATTTTCCAAACAAGTCCCAAAATACTATTAGCTTTATAAATCAAAGCAGAATAATAAACAGGTCGTTGCACTTCGTATGGCCTTTCGTAAAAAGTGATAACAAACTTTGGTTCAAGAGATATTTCCGCATTTAAATTTTGAACTTTACCTCTTGTTTCACTCTTGTATTTAGATTTCTGTTCCTCCTTTTTGTCTGCAACCACCAACATTCTAAACTTATCGATATCTTTATCAGTCTCTTCACGAGTACCTGTTGCTTTAACATCTTCTGAACTCTCTATTAATGCCAACTCTTCATTCGCAATTCGCTGTTTAGCCTCTGCTTCCTTTGCTCGCGCTACTTTAAAATCCTCTTCAGCTCCTCTCAAATCGTTCATTTCACGTTTTAATTGAGCACGAGAATAGTATCCCTGAAAGAAATCGGGATGCTCATCCAAAACTACGTTTAAATCTCGCAGAGCATTCGCATTATCATTAATTTGAGCATTAAGCATAGCTCGGTTCAAATAAGCAATAGTATTGGTGGGCTCAAGTTCAATCACTTTATCAAAATCTTTTATTGCCCTATTATTATCTGCTACCTGCGCACGCAATAGTCCCCTATTGAAACGAGCAATCAAATTATTTGCATCCATTTCTATCACACGGTCATAATCGGCCATTGCACCACGCAAATCTTTAAGATGGTAACGTACTAAACCTCGATTTATGTAATTTCCATCGAAATAAGGATCTAATCGGATAGCCTCGTCCAAATCTGCCAATGCTTTGTTGTAATCTTCTTGCTGTAAATACAAAATACCTCGCGCTGCAAAAGAGTGCGATGTGTAAGGATCTTTCTCAATTGTTATATCATAATTTTGAATTGCATTTATAGTATCGCCCTTTTCTAAAAACATGGCGGCTCTCATCAAATAGGTGGGTGTATAGTCAGGAAATAATCTAAGGAGATCTTGAAATGTTTCTTCTGCATCATCAAACTCCTCCAACTCAATATTTACAATACCCATATTGAGCAAGGTTATTTTGTCTTCAGGTAAATATTCTAAACTACGTTTATAATCTTTAGCGGCCCCTTCATAGTCTTCTCTGTTTTGACGAGCAGCACCTCTTAGTTGATAGGCTCCAAACCAATAAGGATTGCGCTCTAAACACAAAGAACAATCTTCTTCGGCTCCCTTAAAATCATCTAAGAAAAACTTTGCCATACCTCTATAATAATAAGGTGCGGCTAAATAAGGTTTTGAACCAATAACTTGATTGAAGTATTGTATTGCTAAAACATAATCTTCAAAGTAAAGTGCATTGCGCCCTATAAGCATAACTCTTTCTGTATTCACCTGAGCTGATGCAGAGGCAAGAGAAAGAATTAAAAATATATTGATAACTAGTCTTTTCATAATAATAAAACTTCATGAGAATTGAATCTTCATTTTTGTATTTCTAAGATTCAAAGATACATAACCTGTGTCACCTAAAAAACTATACTTTTAGCAAATGGTTTTTTATAGTACCATTAATGTAAAAATAACAACTGCTTTTTAATACACTATATATAGAGCAGTCAAACCTAGATTAGTTTAATAGCCTAGCTAATAAACAAAACATCGTACACTAAACATTATAGGATTAATCAATTAAAATAGAGCGTTGCTCATTTTCCTCTACTACAATCTTCACCTTTACCACACTATCAGGTAATAAAGACGCTACAAGCTCTGGCCATTCAATAAAACAAAGATGACCACTGTAGAAATAATCTTCATATCCAAAATCATATGCTTCTTCAATATTGTTAATACGATAAAAGTCAAAATGGAAAATGGGACTTCCATCTTTTTTACTATATTCATTTACAATGGCAAAGGTTGGGCTTGTTATTGTTTCAGTAACGCCCAAAACCCTACATATGGCTTTGATAAAAGTTGTTTTACCTGCTCCCATTTCTCCGTAAAAAGCAAAGACATTTCTATCTCCCATATTCTCAACAAACTTTTGTGCAACAATATCAATCTCTGATAAATTATTTAATACAAGCTTCATATATTTATTTAAGTTGTAAGTGCTTTTGTAACTAGTACAAAAATAAAAAAATTTACCGAGAGTGAGACACAAATAAAAAATACCAATCCAATTCATACAAGATTTAATGTAAAAAAACAATTTAGTTAGGGAATCTTCTAGAATAATATACAATTCTAGCAGGAAATTGCTATATTTGCTAACAAAACATATTTTACGAATTAACTTATAAATCACTATTATGCAACTATCCGAAAAATCACAACATTACATTTCTCTAGAAGAAAAACATGGCGCACACAATTACGAACCACTTCCTGTAGTTTTAACTAGAGGCGAAGGACCCTTAGTTTGGGACGTTGATGGAAAACAATACTTAGACTTTTTGTCAGCATACTCAGCAGTAAATCAAGGACACAATCACCCTAAAATTGTAGAAGCTCTAAAAGAACAAGCAGAAACACTCTGTTTAACTTCTCGAGCTTTTTATAATGATGCTCTTGGTCCATATGAAAAGATGATAACGGAGTTATTTGGTTACGACAAACTTCTGCCGATGAACACAGGGGCCGAGGGAGTTGAAACCGCTCTAAAATTGGCAAGAAAGTGGGCCTATCAAGTAAAAGGAGTAGCTGAAAATGAGGCTATTATTGTTACTTGCAAAAACAACTTTCATGGACGAACCATATCAATTATCTCATACTCTACAGACCATAATGCTAAAAAAGAGTATGGCCCTTATACTCCTGGTTTCGAAACAATAGAGTATAATGACACAAATGCATTAGAAAGTATATTAAAAGAAAAGGGGAAAAACATTGCAGGATTTCTTGTTGAGCCAATTCAAGGTGAAGCAGGAGTTGTAGTACCAGATGAAGGTTATTTAAAAGCATGTTACGATTTATGCAAACAACACAACGTACTTTTTATAGCAGATGAAATTCAAACTGGAATTGCTAGAACAGGTAAAATGCTTTGCTGCGATCATGAAAACTTTAAACCAGACATTATAATTTTAGGAAAAGCTCTATCGGGTGGTGTTTTACCAGTTTCGGCAGTACTTTGCGACAATGAAATTATGATGACTATTAGTCCAGGACAGCACGGCTCAACTTTTGGAGGATTTCCTTTAGCATGTAAAGTAGCAACTGCTGCAATAAAAGTAGTTTTAGATGAAAACCTAGCTGAAAAAGCTGAAAAATATGGTGAGATATTTAGAGCTAAAATGAATGCTATCGATTCTCCTTTTATAAAATTAGTTAGAGGAAAAGGACTTTTAAATGCTGTGGAAATACAACCTTATAATGGAAAAACAGCATATGATGTATGTATTGAAATGGCGAAAAACGGTCTTTTGGCAAAACCAACACATCAACATATTATCCGTTTTGCTCCTCCTTTAGTTATTACAGAAGAACAGCTCTATGAAGGGATAGCCATCATAGAGAAATCAATAAAAACATTAGAGCAAAATGCAAACAGCAAATAAAATATTGATGGTTAGACCTGCACATTTTACTTTTAATGAGCAAACGGCTGAAAACAACCACTTTCAGAAAAAAACATCGCTTCCAAATCTTAGTGATAGAGCTCTGAGGGAATTTGATACTTTTGTAGAAACTTTACGCAAAAACAAAATAGAAGTAGTTGTAGTTCAAGATACTATTGAACCCCATACTCCTGATTCAATATACCCTAACAATTGGTTTTCTACCCATTCGACGAGAGAACTAGTTCTTTATCCAATGTTTGCAGAAAACAGAAGAAAAGAAAGAAAACCTCATGTTTTAGAAACTATTGAAAAACATTTTAGTGCTCACAAGATTATAGACCTTACAGTTTGGGAAGAGAAGAATAGATTCCTAGAGGGAACTGGAAGTATGATTTTAGATCATAATAACCGAGTTGCTTACGCTTGCCGCTCTGAAAGAACAGATGATATTGTTTTCGAAGAGTTCTATACAAAATTGAATTCAGAGCCTGAAATATTTAATGCATACGATGAAGAAGGAAGAAACATTTATCACACTAACGTGATGCTAAGCATAGGTGAAAGGTATGCTGTAATTTGTGCAGAGTCTATTACAGATGAAAAACGCAGAGATAATATTCTAAATAAACTGAGCATGTCTAAGCGAGATGTTATTGAAATATCATTTGAACAGATGAAAAGTTTCTGTGCTAACATAATTGAAGTGAGAAATTCTGAAAACGACAACTTTTTAATTATGTCGAAGACTGCAAAAAAAGCATTCAAAGAAGAACAAATGAATATTTTAGAAAAACACTGCAAAGTTATATCATCGCCTCTAGATTCAATAGAGCTAGCTGGTGGTGGTTCTGCGCGTTGCATGATTGCAGAGATATTCTAATTTACTTAGAAGAAAGCATTCATTTATAGATTTATAAATTAAAAATTATACAGAAATGGCACTAAGAAAAGAATTAAAAGAATTTTTATTACGTGGAAACGTAATGGACATGGCAGTAGGTATTGTTATTGGTGGTGCATTTGGAAAAATAGTAACATCATTTGTCAACGACATATTAATGCCTCCTATTTCAATGTTACTTGGAGATAGCAAGATTTCAGAAATGAAATTCATATTTAAAGAAGCTGTAATGAGTGGTGATCAATTAGTATCACCGGCGATAACTTTTAATTATGGTAATTTCATTCAAGTAATTATAGACTTTTTGATTATTGGTATTTCAATCTTCTTTGTTATTAAAGCAATGAATAACATGAAAAGAAAGAAAGAAGCAGAACCTGCAGCGCCTGCCCCTGCTCCAGAACCTACTAAAGAAGAGACATTACTAACTGAAATAAGAGATCTTTTGAAAAAGAATTAAAGCAGCATTAAAACTTAAAACATAAAGTAAGTACAGAAAGAAAACTAAAAAAACAATCTTTTACCTGAACAACTACTATGACGGAGTTATATCATAATCTCATAAAGAGATTGTGGTGTAGCTCTGTTTTGGCAACGTAACTGCTTGCAAAAGAATAGATATACCTAAAATATTATCCCTTGTAGTAGTTTTCTATACGAGAGAAGGAACAGTACCATTTATTGATTAATTCTACTAATAGAAAGATAGTAAAGTCTTTATATCTAGAAAAAAGAGCTAGCAAAGTATTTTCTGATAGATAATATTGTAAGATCTTTTTATTGGACTCTCTTAGTACTGCATTTCTGTAATGTATTTCCAAAACCTAACTGGCATCATTTGCTTTTGAAGTTTTGGATTGAAACGCTCTTTAATAGTAAGGTGTTGGAAGTATGTTTTCCAGAGATCTTTAAAGAACACTTCATTCTCTGATGCTTTATCATCAGTTAAAGAACCTGACGTAAAAGCATCTAAAACACTTTTATCAAAAGTAACTTCGCTCACTTTTTCTAAATCGTAGTATAAACCATAACGCCTTTTTATGTCAAATATAATCCACTCCTGATCCGAGAATCGTTTTTTGAAATGATTCGTTGCCATTGATATAACATTATATCTGGGAGATACTGGTGCAAAATAGATATTATCTTTAGTTTGTTGGAATCTTACAAATTGAACAATCTTTCTAGCTTCGCTACCTACTTTCTTTGCTATTTTAGAAACTTGTATAACATCAGGATCACCAAAATTCATTTCTATAGACGATGGAGCATCAATATTCTTACATATATATCTAAACAATAGCATCTCAGTTTCGGGCAATTCAGACAACCAAACATTAAACAGCATCCTGCGTGCAAATACAGATAATATAACATTGAGCTTACTCCAAACTCGGTTGCTTTTTTCCTCTTCAGTCACTATGTGATACGAATAATCAAAAAACAAAGGTTTTGGTTTTGTTTCATTAATAATTAAGGTTGGATATATTTTTTGCTCATAAGCGAAAAACACACAAGAGAGAAGCCCCTCGAAGGTATTATCGTAGTTGAAAATTACAACTTGTTTCATACGTTCCAATCTATAGATAGTTGTTGATTATTTACAGAATTCTTCAATATCTTTTTATTCGTCAGCAACCCCTTAATAGTCTCAGGTTTTATTTCATTAATTGTATGCATCGACAATTCTCTAGAAACAATAAAGTATTGAGCTCTGTTCATTACAACTCCTATCTTTCTCAACTGCATAGAATTGAGTTTGCCAAATCTTCTTGAAGCTAAAATTAATTTTGCAGATTTAATACCAATTCCAGGTACTCTTAATATCATTTCGTATGGAGCAGTGTTTACATCTATAGGGAAAGCGTGAGGATTACGTAAAGCCCATCCTAGTTTAGGATCTACAGATAAGTCCAAATTTGGATTATTGTCATCCACAATTTCATGCACACTAAACTGATAAAACCTAAGAAGCCAATCAGCCTGGTACAGTCTATTCTCCCTAACTAATGGAGGAGTTTTGAGAGCCGGTAAACGTGAATCGTAATCATTAACTGGAATATACCCTGAATAATATACGCGCTTCATTGTAGGTCTTTTATATAACTTAGAGGCTAAGTTTAAAATCTGATTATCAGACTCAGAAGTAGCACCTACAATTAACTGTGTACTTTGACCTGCCGGAACAAACTTAGGGGTAGACCTCATTTTCTTAGAGTCTTCACTTGTCTCAAGCATCTTCTGTTGAATATGTCTCATGGGAGAGAATATAGAGGCGTAATTCTTTTCGGGTGCAACTAGTTTAAGGTTCTTCTCATCAGCAATTTCAAGATTTACACTCATTCTATCGGCATATAAACCTGCTTGAAAAACAAGCTCTTCACTAGCACCTGGAATACTCTTCATATGAATATAACCATTAAAGCAATGCTTCTGGCGTAAATCTTTTACAACAGCAATCATCTGCTCCATTGTATAATCGGGATTGCGATGTACCCCTGAACTTAAAAAAAGACCCTCGATATAATTGCGACGATAAAATTCAATGGTAAGAGAAACTAGCTCATCAATAGTAAAGGTTGTACGCTCCACATCATTGCTTCTTCTATTGACACAATACGCACAATCATAAATACAATAGTTAGTCATCATTATTTTGAATAACGAGACACATCTACCATCTGCAGTATAACTATGACAAATTCCACTATGAGCTGCTGACCCAACACCTTTATTTAAGTTCTTGCGTGTTGATCCACTAGATGAGCATGAAACATCATACTTGGCCGCATCAGTCAAAATTCTAACCTTGTCAAGAGTTTTATCATTAATCATAGACACAATGTACAACAAAAAATTGAACTAGCATTTTAAAAAATCTATAAAAGTGCAACCATAAAAAATCAGCAAGTCAAAAACAACATAGAGTTTATATGAGTTAGTTTAGGTTCATTAAACATATCCCAAAAAAGTATAGACACAAAAAAGCCCGTTCAAACTAAATTGAACGGGCTTTCATTTATTAAGGACGGCAGCTACCTACTCTCCCACTATCTTGCA
>SMEQ01000508.1_pt1 | contig 12168 bp, 8 predicted proteins | sample 2456281 | NCBI WGS metagenome assembly SMEQ01 (sample SAMN10132596, study PRJNA489261) | soil metagenome | isolation source: day1 antibiotic-loamy sand soil ammended with raw manure from dairy cow... | place: USA | collected 2015-04-01 | reverse complement strand
ACTGTAAAGTTAGACGAACGACCGTCTGCACCACCAAAGCTCATACCATTACCACCATAAGGTGAAAGACGAGTAACGTCCATAATGTTACGGCTCACTGTAGGCAAATTATCTATCTGACTGCTTGTAATATTAGTCACTGCGCCAGTTTTCTGATTAGAGAATTTTGTGCGAAGTGCTGTAACTACAACTTCATCTAATGATGTTGTTTCTTCAGATAGAACAACATTCAATGAATAGTTTTCACTCAAGCTTAACGTGATGTTGTTCGCTCTATATGTACCGTATCCAATATATGTAACTTCCACTGAGTAGGGTCCGCCTACACGCATACCATTAAGGTTAAAGCGACCTTCCATGTTTGTTACCGTACCAAAAACTGTACCCGAAGGTGTGTGTGTTGCAACTACCGTCGCACCTATCACAGCTCCTTCAGCATCAGTAACACGACCACTCATACTGGATGTGGTTACCTGAGCTTGTATTATAGTAGCTGATGAAATAATGAGTGCTACTAATAAAAACCTGATTTTCTTAATCATAAATAGTAATCTTTAGTTTAATAGTTTATAAAGAGAATTATGTTATTGTGAATTGCAAAAATACAATTAATAATCAACATTAAAGTTATTTATGGCTGACAATATTGCAGTTGAAGAATATTTTAAGACTTATGTTAACAGCCTGAACACTTATGATTTTAAGATTAATGCCTTTCGAAAATATACAAATGATCCCTATACCATGCATAAAATAGAAAAAGCGTACAACTTATCACATTTGACATGTGATTTAGTTATACGCTTTATACCTAAATGTAGGTTAAGGATGTATTGTTTACTGCTGAGAGTAAATATTACATCATTCCACCCATTCCGCCACCGCCCATAGGCATTTGTGGAGCAGAATTCTCTTCTTTTATATCTGTGATAACACACTCTGTAGACAAGAACATTCCAGCAATTGATGCAGCATTTTCAAGTGCAACGCGTGTTACTTTGGCAGGGTCAATAACGCCTGTTTCATATAAGTTTTCAAATTTCTCTGTGCGAGCATTGTATCCAAAGTCAGCACTTCCTTCACGAACCTTCTGAACAATTACTGCACCTTCTTTACCACTGTTTGCAATAATTTGACGCAATGGCTCTTCGATAGCACGTTTGATGATTTCGATACCTGTGGTTTCGTCATCATTGTCGCCTTTCAAGTCTTCTAATACTGCAATAGCTCTGATGTAAGCAACACCACCTCCAGGTACTGTGCCTTCTTCAACAGCTGCGCGTGTAGCGGAAAGAGCATCTTCAACACGATCTTTTTTCTCTTTCATTTCCACTTCCGATGCTGCTCCAACATATAGTACAGCAACTCCACCAGCCAATTTAGCAAGACGCTCTTGCAATTTCTCGCGGTCGTAATCAGAAGTAGTTTTCTCTATCTGTGCACGTATTTGAGAAACTCTGTTATCAATACCATCTTTGTCACCAGCACCATTTACAATGGTAGTGTTATCTTTGTCAATAGTAATTTTTTCAGCGCTTCCCAACATTTCAAGTGTTGCATTTTCCAACGCAAGACCTTTCTCTTCAGAAATAACTACACCTCCTGTAAGAATTGCAATGTCTTCTAACATCTCTTTTCTTCTGTCTCCAAATCCTGGAGCTTTCACTGCAGCAATTTTCAACGATCCTCGTAAACGGTTAACCACTAATGTTGTTAATGCTTCAGAATCTATATCTTCTGCAATAATCAATAAAGGTTTACCTGTTTCAACAGCCTTTTCCAAAATTGGAAGCATGTCTTTGAGTGTAGATATTTTCTTATCGTGGATAAGAATTAATGGGCTTTCGAATTGAACTTCCATTTTTTCTGTATCAGTCACAAAATAGGGAGAGATATAACCTCTATCAAATTGCATACCTTCAACAACGTCGACGTATGTATCTGTACCTTTAGCTTCTTCTACAGTTATTACACCCTCTTTACTCACTTTCTCCATTGCTTCAGCAATCAGGCGACCAATAGTTTCGTCACCATTAGCAGATATTTTCGCAATGTTCTCAATTTTCTTAAGGTCATCGCCAACATCTGTTGATTGTGCACGGATGCTTTCAATAACTTTTTTAACAGCTTTGTCAATTCCACGTTTCAAATCCATTGGATTTGCTCCTGCAGTTACGTTTTTAAGACCAACACCAATAATGGACTGTGCCAAAATTGTAGCAGTAGTAGTTCCGTCTCCTGCATCGTCATTGGTTTTAGATGCCACTTCTTTCACAAGTTGTGCACCCATGTTTTGGAATTTGTCTTCCAATTCTATTTCCTTAGCTACAGTCACACCATCTTTTGTTATTTGAGGTGCACCATAAGGCTTATCAATAATTACATTGCGACCTTTAGGTCCTAATGTTATTTTAACTGCATCGGCCAACGCATCAACTCCTTTTTTCAAAAGGTCGCGTGCTTCCATTTCAAATTTAATATCTTTTGCCATAATATATTCTATGTTTTTAATCGGTTTAAATTCTTATTCGTAAATTGCTAATATGTCAGATTGGCGCATAATGATTAACTTTTCGCCTTCAATTTCAATTTCTGTTCCGGCATATTTACCGTAAAGTACAGTGTCTCCCTTTTTAACGATCATTTTCTCGTCTTTGGTTCCGTCACCAGTTGCAATTACTTCACCCTTCAAAGGTTTTTCCTTAGCTGTATCGGGTATTATAATACCACTCACTGTTTTTTCTTCTGCTGCAGCGGCTCTTAAAAGCACTCTGTCTGCCAATGGTTTGATATTCATGTTTTCTTTAAATTATAAATAGTTAATGTATAAATTTTTTATTATCATTCTATTCAAATTACGAATAGCGTTTGATTTTCTATTATCATCATAGCGAAATCTGTGCCAAATGTGATTTATGACTACATCTTTCCAGAAAAGAGTGTAAAATAAAGTATGACTGACATAAGTGCAGTTTGACATGACGTGAAAAATATTGTCTTTGTTTTCTTTTTTATGGTAATAAGTCTTCTTTTTTATTATGCTGTTCAAATAGCGTCAAAAGTAAGTACGAGTTTAGTATATAATGAGAAATAAATGGTGAATAAATACTTTAATTATTGATCGAATAAACATATACATATTAACTGTAGATTCAATATATTTACTATATTTGTACTGTCTCTTTGTCTATTTATACATAATTCTAATAATAAACTAAACTAAGTATTATGAAACATGAAAAAAATCTTGTTTATTTAAAAGCACTCTTCCTAATGTTTGCTTTTATTTCTACGATGAGTATACTCGGACAGACCTTGAATGTCAGAGGAACTATATCGGATATTCAAGGCCAATCACTAATTGGAGTGAATGTGCTTGAAGAGAATACTAATAATGGAACTGTAACGGATGTGTCAGGTAACTTCTCTTTACAGGTTTCTTCACCCCAAACACATTTAGTCTTTTCTTATATTGGCTATGAAACACAAAGAGTGTTGGTAGGCAATAGAAGCACTATAGATGTGATAATGGTTGAAGACACTAAAAGCTTAGAGGAACTAGTTGTAATTGGATACGGAACACAAACCCGAAGAGAAATTACGGGGTCTGTAGCCAATGTAACAGAAAAAGATTTCAACAAAGGAGCCACACAAAATGCAGCCGACCTTTTGCAAGGAAAAGTTGCAGGTCTATCTATCACTTCTACCAGTGGTGATTTAAACGACAATTCTATTATTCGTTTACGTGGTATTAACACATTACAAAAAGACAATGGACCTTTCATCGTTATTGATGGAGTTCCCGGGGGTGACTTATCGTCAGTTGCACCACAAGATATTGAGTCTATCTCAGTACTTAAAGATGCATCTTCAGCTGCTATTTATGGATCTAGATCTGCAGGGGGTGTAATTCTTATCACTACCAAAAGAGGGTCGGGCAGTGCTCAGCGTATTTCTTATGATGGATACATGGCTGTTTCGACGGTTGCCAACAAACCTGACATGATGTCTGGTCAAGATTGGCGCAACTATGTCAAAGATAATAATCTGCAATCCACTGCAGATGCATTTGATCAATATGGAGCTGACACCGATTGGTTCGATCAAATAATGCGTACTGCTATTTCTCAGAATCATTCTTTATCTCTATCAGGTGGTGGTTCTGCTCATAATTACCGCGCATCTGTCAATTACATGGATATGGAGGGGATTATGAAAGACAATAGTTATGAAAACCTCAACTTCAGATTCCAATTTAGCCAACGTGCTATTAATAATCGTCTGAAAATTGGATTAACTGGTGTTGCAAATGTGAGAAATATTTCACCAAGTAATAAAACTAATAGTGTATTAGCATCAAATTTCTTGCCAGTTTACCCTGTGAAAAACGAAGATGGTTCCTGGTTCGATTTAACCGAATGGTTACAAGGTAATCCGGTACGTCAAATAGAACTTAATAGCAGAGAAATAAAAAATTTAGATTTCTATGGTAATGGTGATATTGAGTTTGATTTCACAAGTGACCTTACAGGGAAATTGACCTTATACAAACAGCGTAAATCTTTTGATTATTCAGAGTATGCTCATAGCGAAACTTATTCTGGAAGAGACCCAAAAGGTTTTGCAAAGAGAGAGACCTTTTTAAGAGATAAAGATTTATTAGAAGCAACTTTGAACTACAAATTCACACTGAAAGATGATCACAAGTTTACATTACTTGGTGGTTATTCATGGGAAGAAAATGTCTATCAAAAAGTGCAAGCACAAAATCGCTATTTCATTACCAATTCTCTTGGAGCAAATGATTTACAGTCGGGTCAAGATTTGAGACCAGAGGATGTATCGTCTGAGAAAAATATGTATCGCTTAATTTCATTCTTTGGTAGAGCAAACTATGCATATAAAGAACGCTACATGCTAACTGCAACATTGCGTCAAGATGGATCTTCAAAATTTGGAGCTAATCATAAATGGGGAACATTCCCATCAGTTTCGGCAGCATGGGGGTTGTCTCAAGAAGAGTTTTTGAAAGATGTTAGCTGGCTTAGTGATCTTAAACTTCGTGCAGGTTACGGTGTGACAGGAAATCAAGATGGCCTTGATCCTTACAAAACCCTTGAATTGTACGGCCGATCTGGTTCGTATTACGATTCAGGTAATTGGTTTACTGCCTATAACATATCTCAGAATGCAAATCCTAACTTGAAGTGGGAACAGACTTCTTCACTCAACATAGGAGTTGATTTTAGCCTTTTCAATAATAGGATTAGTGGAACAATTGAGTGGTATGAGAAAAACACTTCAGACATGTTGTATCAATACACCGTTCCAACTCCTCCATTCTTGCATGATCGCATTATGGCCAATGTGGGTGATATGTTGAACAGAGGTTTTGAGTTCTCTCTAAGTGCCAACTTAATCAATACGAATGATTTTAGTTGGACTACTTCTGTTAATGGTGCATACAATCACAACGAGGTAACGAAGCTATCAGATGATCTCTTTTCTACAAATAGAATATACGTTGGTGATGTTGGCGGTATAAGAGGTATGTCTGCAACATCGTCTTCAATTATTGAAGAGGGTTATCCAGTGGGACAATTCTATATGTTGAAAAGCAATGGCATTGATGCAGATGGTAAATACATTATTGAAGACATTGATGGCGATGGAGTAATATCAGATGCCGACCGCACTTATGTTGGAAGTCCACAACCCGATTTTATATTTGGATGGCAAAACTCGTTCGCTTATAAACAATGGGATTTATCTTTCTTCTTTAGAGGAATGGTGGGTAATGATGTATTGAATATTGGTAAAATTGCATACTCAAATCTGCAAAGCTTACCAGGAGCCAATGTAAGAAAAGAAGCTGTATCGATTGGACTGAAAGAAGCGCCAAAATTATGTAGCTATTACATTGAAGATGGTTCTAATATAAGGTTAGATAACTTATCATTAGGCTATACTTTCGACACTAAAAAGTACGATTGGCTGAATAGTGCTAGGCTATATGTGACAGGACAAAATCTTTTTGTCTTGACAAACTACTCAGGATTAGACCCTGAGGTCAAAATGGATGGAGTGGACCCTGGAAAAGAAGAACGTGAGTTTTATCCAAAAGCGCGTACTTTTACTGTTGGAGTAAGCCTAAGTTTTTAATATCTTAAAATTTGAAATTATGAAATTATTATATAAATATTACTTGATAAGTATTCTCATCATCGGGTTTTCCTTTTCATGTACAGATTTGGACGAGACTATTTATGACAGAATACCTGCAGATGAATTTGGAAATAACCAAGCGCAAATAAACTCTATTATAGCTCCTATTTATAGGACACTGAAAGGTGTATGGCCTGGAGATGGTTTAGTTTTGGCTGAACAAACAGGAGATATGGCAATTACACCCACGCGTATTGGAGGAGACTGGTATGATGGTGGTGTTCACCAAGAATTTGCTCGTCACACATGGCAACCTCGTAACTCGGTTATTAATGGTATGTGGAATAATGCTAATTCCGGCGTTTCTACTTGTAACAAAGTTTTAGCACTTATAAAAGCAAATCAAGCAATTGAAGAGTCGCGTCGCGAGCAAGTGTATGCTGAGATTAGAGGTGTAAGAGCTTTTTGGCTTTACATGTTAGTTGACTATTTTGGAAATGTTCCATTGGTAACTGATTTCGATGATCAAGAATTACCAAAGACTACATCAAGAAAAGAAGTGTATAGCTTTATTATTGACGAATTGAATGCTGTGAAGGATTTATTACCTTCGGATGTTTCGGCAGTTACGTATGGAAAGTTTACTAAAGGAGCAGCCTATTTTCTTTTAGCCAAGATGTACCTTAATGCTGAAATATTTAATGGAACAGTTTCTGAAACTACTTTTACAAAAGGGGCTGCTGAGTGGCAAAAATGTATAGATGCATGCGATGAGGTTTTAAAACTACCTTATATACTAGAACCTAATTGGAAGTTAAATTTTGAAGTTAAAAACGAAGCTTCAAAAGAAATTATTTTCCCATGTGTTTTTAGTAGTAATGATGGTGGAAATCATCTATTTTTTCGCACACTACATTATAGAGACCCACTTGCATTGGGCATTAGCATTTCGCCATGGAATGGCATTAGTGCAAATCCTGACTATGTAAATCAATTTGATGATGCTGATAAGCGAAAAGAAGGTTCTTTCTTAATTGGAGAAATGCGTGATGCAAAAACAGGTGAAATTCTTATTACACAACACGGAAGAGAACTTAATCATACAATAGATATTCCAATGATAGATGGTAGTACTGCTAAGTATGACGGTATATGGGGAGAAGTACAACAAGAAGTAGGAGCTCGTTGTTTCAAATGGGTTATTGAACCAGGATTGTCTTCTGATGCAGAAAATGATTTTGCATTCTTCCGCTTAGCCGATGTTTACTTAATGAAAGCTGAGGCTTTGGTCAGAATGAACAGAAATGCTGAAGCGTTGCCACTTATAAATGCAATCAGAAAAAGAGCTTTTGATAGTGATGATAATTTACTAACTGCAGTTACTTTGGATGACGTTTATATGGAACGCCGATTTGAAATGGCATGGGAGTGCTATTCAAGACAAGACAATATCCGCTTTGGCAATTTCTTGAAGCCTCGCTTCTTGAAACCTGAAACAACACCTGTTTATAGAATGTTGATGCCAATACCAGTTCAAGCTCTGGAAGCTAACAATCAACTCACTCAGAATCCTGGTTATCCTGGGATAAATTAAATATCTAACATTAATCAATTAAAAGAAAAAAAGAGGGTGTCCAGTTATTTACTGCTCACCCTCTTTCTTTATTATCGTTGTTGCTTATGAAGCCTAATTATTATTGATAGTCTACTTTTAATATATCAACTCAAAATTATCAACTATTAGTTTACTACCTGGTGCACCTATAAAATAGTCACCCAAATAGCTCGACGTAAATACCACAATTATATGTGTTGGTCTTTCCGATGCAGCATCTCCCCATGTAGCTTCGGGCATGTTGCTTGGGTCGGTTGCCGATGTATCACCATTATGACCATATTTCAACACCTGCTTTGCATACTCTTTCACACCCTGGGGTGCTTGTCCATTGCGAGCATATACAATGTCAATCACTTTTGTTTCCCATTCAGTTTGCGTATCACCACTTCTATACCACCCAACGCCCAATCGCTTCACATCGTCACCATCTCTTTTTTCAAGAATAAGGTACATATCCATAGCGTCTTCTCCTTCGATAGGTTTGCGTTTTCCATCTATCAATCCTTTAGAGGGAGTGTATTTGTAATCCACCTGAAATGCTTTAGGCATTTGCGTATATGGAATTCCAAAAACTGGACGAGCATTCACTGTATTCCCAATATCGAATCTACCAGTAAAAATATTTCCAGCAGCAACTCCTTTACCTGCAATAGAACCAAAAAAGCCCATATTTGCAGTAGTTAATTCAGCTGCAAAGTTATCTGTACCTATTACATGTGGTTGTGAGGGTAATTTAGATTTATCACCACTCAGCGCAATTATTGCACCCTGATTGCCAGTTCCCCACGTTTTGTCTTCTTCGTTTTCACCTATTTCCTTATAGTCGTAATTAGAGTGGATTGCAGTGTACCACAAATCGAAATTGCTATTAGGAATTTGTGGATTGCTTGAACCTCCACTCTCTACTACCACGTAATAAACTCTCGAACTACCATCTTCAGCTATAACTGTGTATGCTACTGGTTGTGTGAAATCTTGTTTTTCACCAACTGCAGGTGTAACTTTTGCATAGTCAGAAATTTTTATGCTAGTCGCGCTGAGGTTAGTTATTAAGACATCACCCGATACTTTCACGTAAATGGTGTCACCTTTTATAAGTGTAGAACCAGCCTGACCCTCCAATTGAAAAATGAGCATCTCTTTCTCAGAACGCTCTCCAAAATAGTCTCTCGTAGAACAGCTTGCTATTATCAACCCTATTAGGAATAGGAAACCTATTGTTTTTTTATTCATCATTGTCCGTTATTAGAAATAATATGAGAAACCAAAACCTATTTTCAAAAGATCGAACTTAAGGTTTAGGTCTGTCGATTTATTAGTAGAATCTTTTTTGCGATTGCTCTCCGATGGAGGATTGTTTTCAGGATACTCATAGCTTACATCTTCTTTTGAATGAGAAAATCCAAGAATACCCATATTCAAATCAAAAGCAAAGTCATCTGTCAGGAATACAAGAATGCCTGGTCTTATACTTATCCCCATGCTATGCTTCACTGCATAATTGCGTTCCAGAATCTCACCAATATATGTTTCCGATGGGCCACTTTTGTATCCATAATACAACTCGGTTTGGTTGGTTACATAGAAAACATTGTTAGACGAAATGGGAATATGATTTTTGATAAACCCTAAAGTTTCATAGCTTCTGCTGAAGTTGCGAATGTTTCGCGTGTAAGAGTTGTCAAGTAGATTAGCTACTAAGTCAACTTTGTTTTCTCCATACTGAAGTCCTAAACCAACACTCACATTTTCTTTATAGAAATATGACCCTTCTACTCGCACATTAAACGCACGTTGATCAAAACTTTCCATATCAAGCACCAGTAAATCTATATCGGAAAGACTGTTAGACTTTGCTGATAAAGTTCCACCCAATAACCATGTGCCTTTTGTTAATCTTTTGCCTGCCGAATGTGCTACAGGCACAAGTATAGAATCTTGCTTTTTTGTCAAAAGCTCTACATCATTCATACCGAATGAGAGACCCACTGACATTGCTCCCATGAGGAGAATGAGTAAATATTTTTTCATAATTTTTTTTATTTTGAAACACAAAGTTAAGCAATGGGCGCGTTAACATTTGATATATATACTTAAATTAGCTCATATGCTATTGATTCCCAACTAATAGTTGCGCTTTACTTGCAAAGTGAAGCTATTACTCAATTGGGCGCTCTAATGTGTCATATCTTAAAAACTCAACTTATCAGGTATCATATGCAAAAAGCCAGTAGCGGTTGATTTAGTTTCTCGCTCTTGCGTCTCCTATTCGAGTCCACCTCGCTCGCGTCTTCTATTTGATAACCAATAGGGGTCATACAATGCCAACGCTTGCGCGGGTTTTATCACCTGTGCCTTTATTGCAACTGTGTCAGCACAAGTCAGAGACTTGCGCTAGCGAGAGTAAATTAACAACAACACTGTCTAGATCTTTGTAGATGCGATTTGTTATTCCGCCGATGATTTAATAAGTTCACCTCAATTTCACAGGCCGCTCCTCGTAGCTATGGTGATGTGGTGTACGAATTTACTACAGACGGTGCTACTCCTACGGAGTGCTGGTGAACAGTGTGTTTAAATATTTGCTCATTATTGTTGCTGTAGTGTATAGGACGAAAAGTCAAATTCCTACAGATGCTAAAACCAATTACACGTCAATAGGAAAATCATAAAAGGCCTTTATATTAGTACTTTTATGTCTGTTTGCATACAGCTCTGTAAGAGCAACCTGTCTATAGCACTTCATGTAGAATACTACTTAGAGCTCCGTGAGGTGCGATCTGTTATTCTTCTTTATCAACAGAGAGTTTAAGTTGAACAGATAGTTTTGCTGTAAATCCAACTTAACTTATTGAGAAACAAATCTAAAAACAGAAGAGGCTGCCTCCACATCACGTGGGACAACCTCTCTATTGAGTTACAATCTTTATCGGAGATAGAAGAATATACTATTTTAATTAGCTCTGTTTAGTTCAACGCAATTTCGTCAACAAATACATAAGCGTTCCTTCCTTTTCCTGAATGCCATTCTGGCATTTCGCGCAACGACTTGATGGTTACTTTAAAATAACGCGCTGTAGTAGCATCAAAAGCAAACTCATGATTCACCACATCTTGCCAATGCTCTTCTTTCACATTAAGTCCTTTTTCTGAAACTATAGTTTCAAAAGTATCGTTGTCATTTGATGTTTCTACAATCACTTCTTCTGCATCAAAAATCCAATCACCTGTTACTACATTGGTGTTGAATTTCACTTCAGAAATTTCAGTTGGCTGTAGCATGTCTATAACAACAACTAGATCTGCACCCTGAAAACCAATCCAACGACCAGTCTTATAGTTACTACTTCCATAAAGTCCGTCAACTAATAGGGGTGCTCCGTTGAAGCTATAACCTCTAGCAGCTGTAGTCAACAGATTAATAGGCTTGTAAGAAGACTTAGTAATCATTATCTCTTCAGAAAAAATCTTGCTGCTCAACTTACCGTTTGCAAAAGCTGCTGCTTTTATTTTGGCATCTTCTTTCACACTAAACTTACCTACATATTCAATTGAAGATGTTGTGGGATCACTTCCATCTAACGTATAATAAATAGGAGAGTCAGCAAGTGTACTGAATTCCACATCCAATGCATTTGTTTAAGTCTTGTCAAGAAATTATCGTAGTCTTTCTTTTCAGATTGAGTCCATGCTACTTCACTCAAAGCTGCCATACGTGGCAAAAGCATATATTCTGCCTGCTCTGCAGTAGGTATGTACTCTGTCCAAAGGTTGGCTTGCGCTCCCAATATGTGACCTCTTTGTTCAACGGTCAGGCTTTCAGGTGCAGGTTCAAAGCTATACACTTTTTCTAAAGGTAAGAAACCCCCAATTGCTGTTGGCTCATCTTCAGTATTAGCTGTCTGATAATAATCGAAATATACATATGTATTGGGAGTCATTATCACATCGTGACCCATTTGAGCCGCTTGAATACCGCCACCCATTCCTTGCCACGACATCACTGTAGCGTTAGGAGCAAGTTCGCCTTCCAATATTTCGTCCCATCCAATGATGCGACGGCCATTATCGTTCAAAAATTTCTCAATACGAGCAGTCAAGTAGCTTTGTAGATAGTGTTCTTTGGTGTGCTTGTCATCACCTTTTATACCCAATTCTTTAATCTTAGCCTGACATTTAGGACACTCTTCCCATCGTACTTTTGGAACTTCGTCACCTCCAATATGAATGTATTCCGCAGGGAACATTTCCATCACTTCGGTCAAAATATTTTCTAAGAAAGTATAAGTTCCTTCATTTCCTGCACAAAGCACTTCGTCAAAAACTCCCCAAGAAGTAGCCACCTCATATGGGCCGCCTGTACAACCAAATTCTGGATAACCTGT
>SMEQ01000464.1_pt1 | contig 12175 bp, 15 predicted proteins | sample 2456281 | NCBI WGS metagenome assembly SMEQ01 (sample SAMN10132596, study PRJNA489261) | soil metagenome | isolation source: day1 antibiotic-loamy sand soil ammended with raw manure from dairy cow... | place: USA | collected 2015-04-01 | reverse complement strand
ATTTGATAATCCCAATGCTATTTCAAAAATTAATGCGCTATTATCCATAATGCAAAAATGGAGAAAAAATAGTTACCCACAATTATTCACATAGAGCCATTTATAATTACTGATAACTTAAAAGGAATCAATAATAAAATTAGTAGATTGTGATTCAAAAAAAACCGATGCAACATGAAGCTACACCGGTCTCTTTCTACCTAATTAAAAACTATGCGTTTTTAACATCTTGTGCATGCTGCTCATGCATTGTCTTTTACTTTGTTGTATGCTTCTGCAAGTTCCTCTTTTTCATGCTGAAATTTTTCTGCAATACCATCCATCAAACTTGAAATTTTTTCTTTGACATCTTCGACGGCATCTGAACTCTTTTTACTGATTTTCTTTCTTGTTTCAGATCCTTTGTCGGGCGCAAATAAAATGCCTAACAAAGCTCCTGCTGCAAATCCTGCCAATACTCCTACCACTACTTTCCCTGCGTCCATAATTTTAATTATTAATTGTTATATACTTATTACCTCTTTTGAATATTTCTAAATCTTAAATCTATCTTATCTATTGTATCTCAATATAAAGCTCACATATCTGGAACTTCCTGCCAAGCAACATTTCCATGAAACATTCAAGGATAGATTCTTTGCTACTAACAGTCAACTGTTAAGATACAAAAAAATAAAAGACTTTAACGGCACAAAGTCAACTATTTATGAAATTTTACATGTTTTGTTAAATTTTCATCATTAAAATGATTCAAAATTTAATACTTTCGAATTAATAAGGGTTTTTCACTTAATTCACATTCGATCCATGTACCATTTCAATTCCTTTTGCATTTTTTTTGTGTACAAAATAGCGGTGATTATTTTCTTCAAACGTATAAACGCCGTTTCACTTTTAAGGACATAATCAAACGCATTGTGGTGCATGCATTTGATGGCAACTTCAATTTTATCTTGAGATGAAAGAATTATTACGGGTATATCTGAATTGAACGCTTTGATTTTATCCAAGGTTTCAATTCCATTCATCGCGGATTTATCGATTCCATCCAAATGATAATCTAAAATGATGACATCTGGATTCTCTTCTAATTTCTGCAAACAAGCTTCACCCGTTGGAAAAGTTTCAACTGTAAAGATCCCTTCTTCTAAAAACTGTATTTCCAACATCTTTAAAAGCAAAGCGTCGTCATCTACCAGAAAAAGTTTAATTTTATCGGCTTTCATGTGGTCGTTTTAAAGCGTTTAATTCTTCTCTCAATTCTCCGTAAGCTTGCTCACAAACTGCTTCTAGCTTATCGATCATGTCACTAATTTCTTCTGCCTGATGTTGTGAATTAGCAAAATCTTGAATTTTGACTGCCATTTCTTCAAATTCTTCGCTCATCCCAACGATTGAGAAAGAAGGAATCATTTTATGAGATGCGGCACCTAATGAATCCCAATCTTTTTCGATTAGACTTTGTTTCATCAACGCAATCAATGGTGGTGTTTGTTCCAGATAAATAGAAATCATTTCTGACATCAACCCTGCATTTGAACGGGTACATCGATCTAAATATTCCAAATTAATACTCTTTTGCAATTCGAGTACAATTTCCTTGGTGCTATTCAATTCTACTTCTTCTTGCTCAGCGTGATTCGAAACTAAATTCACAATTTTACTGTACAATATTCGCTCATCCACCGGTTTGGCTATGTAATCATTCATGCCAATGGCAATACATTCTTTCAAATCAACTGTTGTTACATCTGCTGTCAATGCGATAATAGGCGTACTTAATTTCAAAACTTCCCGAATGTAAGTCGTTGCTTCGAAACCATTCATTTCCGGCATTTGTAAATCCATTAAAATCACATCATATTCATTGTGCTCAAGCATTTCGATGGCAATTCTTCCATTTTCTGCAAATTCTCTCTCAAATCCAAACTCATCCAAGAGTGCTTTCATTAATAATTGATTCAATGGAATATCTTCAACTACAAGCACTTTGATGGTTTGAATGGTTTTATCCATTTCCAAGTACTCTACATCTTGTTTGGCTTTTTTATTGGTCTTTTTAAAGTTCAATGAAAAACTAAAAGTTGTTCCTTCACCTAAAACGCTGTGCACATTAATTTGTCCACCTTGAGATTCAACCAATTTTTTGACGATCGCAAGTCCCAAGCCTGTACCACCATACAACCTAGAAGTACTATTGGTTGCTTGCTGAAAATTATCAAAGATCAATTCTCTATTTTCGGGAGAAATACCGATTCCAGTATCTGATATTGCAAATTCAATGCCTACATTTTCCCCATCTTCGCTAACCATCCTCGTGCTGAAAATTATTTTTCCTTTGGAGGTGAACTTTACTGCATTACTCACCAAATTAATAAATATCTGATGCAATCGAATCGCATCACCTAAAATAACTGCAGGAATTCGCTTGTCGTAATCTTGAACTAGTTTTAAATTTTGCTCCTGAATTTTGGTTTCAAAAAGATGCAACATTGTTGAAATGGAAGATGACAATCTAAAAGGTGTTTCTTCAAAAATCATTTTTCCAGCATCGACTTGCGCCAAATCGAGAATATCGTTGATTAATACAATCATCGCGTCACCACTTAACTTAATAGCAGATAAATATTCTTTTTGTTTTGCGGTTAATTCTGTCTTCAAAATCACTTTGGTAAAACCCAAAATGGAATTCATTGGTGTGCGAATTTCGTGACTCATGTTGGACAAAAACTGTTGCTTCGCTTTGACCGCATCTTCTGCTTTCAACATAGCATTTTCAGCTTTTATTTTCGCAATTTCTGCAACCGAAGAAGCCATCTCAGCAAATACTTTAGCTTCAATCAACTCTTGTTCGATTCGATTTCGTTCTGTAACATCTCGCGCAACGATCACAACACCCATCACTTTTCCGCAATCATCTTTGTATACCGAACCATTGAACAAAACATCGGTTAATTTGTCATTGATATTTCTTAAACAAAGTGGAGAATCTGTTACGGATCCATTCGCAAAAACCTCTTGATACACCTCACGTGCCTTTTGGGGTTCCGTGAAATAATCAAAAAAATCCGTTCCCGTCAATTCTTTGCGCGACATGCCAATCACATTGACTGTAGCTTCGTTCATGTCCGTTATTTTCCCTTCCGCATTGATAGTTACCAAGGGATCTAAGCTTGCTTCAATCAAACTTCGTGTATATTGAGAATCGTGTTTAATAGATGAGTTCATCTTATTTCTTTTGGGTTTTATCGTTACCAATTTCTTCAATCGGACTTCTTCTTTTGTTTTTTAATTGTCTAAAATGCGAGGGTGTTAAGCCGGTCACTTTTTTAAATTGATTGGATAAATGTGCTACGCTGCTGTAATTCATCTTCCATGCAATTTCTGAAATACTTAATTCATCGTAAATAATCAATTCTTTAATTCGCTCTACTTTGTGTGATATGAGAAACTGAGCGATGGTTGTTCCTTGTACTTCTGAAAATAAATTAGCGAGATACGTATAGTCGTAATCCAATTTGGAAGTCAAATATTCTGAAAAATTGGTTTTAATCACTTCTTCTGAATGGTGAACCATGTCGATGATCACATTTTTAATCTTTTCAATTAAAATCGCTCTTTTGTCGTCCATCAGTTCCAGTCCAGATTCAAGCAATGCATTTTGAAGTTCAGTGCGTTGTTCAGCGGTGATGTCTTCCATGATCTCAACTTCACCCAAATCCACAACCATGAAGTGAAGTCCGAGTTTTTTCAACTCTTCCCGAACCATGATTTTACAGCGATTGCTGACCATGTATTTGATGTATAACTTCAAGATTGGATATGATTTATCATGATGAATCAAAGGTGCAACTATTTAGCGGATATAACCTTGTATTATTTTTGCAATAAGTTGTATAAATCACATGTTTTGAATTATTTCAAAGTCAACAACGTTAAATCTAGCAACAAAAAAAATCCCCAAGCAGTGAACTTGAGGATTTAAACCGCATATCGATTTCGGTTTTTTGGTTTAGTGAAAGGGTTGTGTGGTAATCAGAAAGTGTTGTAAAAAGTGTTATAAACCAATGATGTTTCGTATTTCTACTTCAGCAATTTTACGTGGTTTTCCGTCTTTGGCGAGGTATGTTCGGTTGACTATTCTACCAGTGATGGCGATTCGTTTGCCTTTGCCTCCAAAATTTTCAATGAATTGAGCCAGGTTTCCAAAAGCGAAAAGTCGATGCCATTCTGCGGATTTGTCGTTATTTTTATTGGATGTTGGAATGGCTAAATTAAAACGAGCTACTTTACCTCCATTTTCAAAATTGGTGATTTGTGCATTGTCACCCATGTTTCCGATTAATGTTACTTGATTTCTCATGTCGTCTGTATTAAAATTATAGTACTATTAGATCATTTACTTCTACTTCGGTGACCACTTTGCGGTCACCAGCTTTCGTTTTGTAGAAGCGAGAGATTAACTTTCCTTCTACTGCCAACTTCAAACCTACGGTTCCCAGTTGTTCCAATACATTTACCCAATTACCCCAAGCACTGATTTGATGCCATTGTTTTCTATTTTTTAGATTCCCTTCAGCATCTAGATATGACTCTTGAGTTGACATGGAAAATTGAGCAATTTTTTGACCGTTTTGTAATAAAACTACTTTCGGTGCTGAGGTGATTTTTCCGATTAAATTTACGTGGTTCATGGTGTATGTGTTTTTGAATGAATAATTGTAAGTGTACTCTCCATCAGATGACAGAAAGCACACTTATTTTACTTACTTTTTCTGTGCGGCTGCTTGATCCTTATCAACCTTAGGAGTGATTAATAAAAAGTCAGATACTTCGATATCCGTAGAATATCTTTTCTCACCAGTTTTGGTCTCGTATTGTTTGTTTACGAGTTTCCCTTCTAACATTACTTCAGATCCTTTGTCTGTTAGTTTCACAAATGTCTCTGCGGTCTTCCCCCACATTTGAATGTTATGCCACTGTGTGTTCTCTTTCCACACACCATCTTTTCCTTTGAACCCCTCGTTGGTTGCTAATGAAAAGCGGGTGATTACATATCCACCAGTAAGGTTTTGGATTTCTGCTTTCGCTCCGATGCGACCGATCAATGTTACTTTGTTTCTTAACGTGTTCATACTTGTTGTTTTTAATAGTTTGTAAATAATTGAATTTTTAATATCTCACCGTTGTGGTTTGACATTGCAAAGTTGAGCCAAGGACAAAATTAGATTCGGTTATTAAGCATTTGTATTTGTTTGTCAAGCGAATATAAACAGTTAAAAACAGATATAGCGCTAATTTAGTGACACTTACAAACCTGATTAAATTTAAAAAAAGATGGAGATAAAATGCTCAATTTTGATTTTCAGAAGAGAAATAGTGAAAATAGGAACCAATAAAAATCACCAATTGATTAAATTTATCAAGCAATATTTTGGATTTCAAATTCACCTTTCCTTGTTTTCCCATCTTTTATTCTTAACTTTAAAATCACACGTATTTTAATAAACAAGTCTAAAATATAGATGAAGCTCCCATCGATTGAAGGAGAAACATTTTTCAAAAACAATGTTTAACTGGCAATTCGTTGGTTAACGAATGGCTACATGGAATGGAAATACCGATGGATAATCCATCCAAAAAAAACAAGTAAATGCTTGAAGCGCTAATAAAACTAAGAAGACAAATACATCAAAATCCTGAAATTTCTGGAGAAGAAGTTGAAACTGCTAAATCAGTTGTTCAATTTTTTAAAGGATTAAACTATACCAGCATCGAAACTCAAGTCGGTGGAAACGGAATTTTAGTTCTTTTTGATTCTGGAAAAGAAGGGAAATCCATTTTAATTCGAGCTGAACTAGATGGCTTGCCGATTCAAGAGGAAAATGATTTGGAACATAAATCCATTCATCCTGGAAAAGGACATCAATGTGGTCACGATGGTCATTTGACAATTTTGTCTGGTTTAGGTGCTTGGCTTTCAGAAAATCCGCCCAAGCGTGGGAAAGTTTATCTGTTGTTTCAACCTGCAGAAGAAAACGGCGAAGGCGCAAAAGCAGTGATTCAAGATCCTCGATTCAAAGACTTGGTGATGGATGATGTTTATGCTTTGCACAATTTGCCTGGTTATTCGCTTGGACAAATCGTGGTAAAAGAAAATACATTTACGGCAGCTGTCAATAGCATCGTTATCCAGTTAAAAGGAAAAACTTCCCATGCGGCAGAGCCGGAAAAAGGATTTAATCCGTCATTGGCTGTTTCAGAAATTTTGGCTGGAATTGAAAAATATCAGAACAATTATCCAGCAAAAGAAGATTTTAGATTGGCGACACCTATTTACGCACGAATGGGAAGCGAGGATTATGGTATTTCTGCCGGCGATGCTGAAATTCATTTTACGTTGAGAAGTTGGACCAATGAAGGTTTGGACGAATTGCAAAACCTCATCATTCAATTGGCATCAGAAGTAAGTTTGAAATATCATTTAGTTTTCTCACATCATTTCTTAGCACATTTCTACGCGAATATCAATCAAAAATATTGCGTAGAAACCGTTCGAAACGCCGCTAAAAATGGCGGATTGGATTTATTCGAACAATCTTTTCCTTTCAAATGGGGCGAAGATTTCGGGATATTCACAAGTAAATTCGACGGTTGCATGTTTGGTTTAGGTTCTGGAGAGAATCAACCTGCGCTCCACAACCCCGATTACGACTTTCCAGATAGCTTGATTCCAAAGGGAATTGACATTTTCAAAGAAATTATTAAAACAAAATTATACTAACACATGTTTGAAACCACAAAGCTTGTCATCAGTAAAAATGCATATCAAAAAAACCTAAAATTCATCCGAGAACAAATTGGCGACGATGTTCAATTTTGTAGCGTTGTCAAAGGCAACGCGTATGGACACGGAATCGCTCCTTTTGCGAAAATGGCCGTTTCTTGTGGCGTTGATTACTTTAGTGTTTATTCTACCGATGAAGCCTATCAAATAAAAAAAGCTATTTCAGAACCGATTTCCATTGTAATCATGGGAATGGTTGAAGGAAAATCGTTGAAATGGGCTATTGAGGAAGGTGTTGAGTTTTTTATATTTGATAAGGAAAGACTTCAAAAAGCAGTTGAAATTGCCAAAAAACACAACACAAAATGTATCATCCATTTGGAAGTGGAAACGGGAATGAATCGAACTGGAATATGTTTCGACAAGATAAAAGAAGTTTGTGATTACATTAAAACCAACCAGGAATTCATTGAATTAAAAGGGATTTGCACGCATTATGCTGGGGCAGAAAGCTTTATAAACGACGAGCGAATTCAGCTTCAAATTCAAAATTTTAAAAAATCAATCGACGAAATTTCTCAACAAGGTTTAACTGCTAAATACATTCACAGTGCTTGTTCTGCCGCGATGATGAACTATCCGGGAACCATCGGGAACATGGTTCGAATCGGCATCATGCAATACGGTTTTTGGTCCAACGAAGAAACCTTGATTCGCTACAACGGACAAGTTCGAGAACACGACAAAGTATTGACACGATTAATGGATTGGAAAAGTCAGGTAATGACCATTAAATCTGTTGAAAAGGGTGAATACATTGGTTATGGAAATAGTTATCAAGCGTACGCAGACATGCAGATTGCAGTCGTTCCGGTTGGATATTCGTATGGATACAGCAGGGATTTGAGTAACGTTGGTAAAGTTTTGATAAAGGGTCACATTGCTCCAGTTTGTGGAATCGTCAATATGAATGCAATATGTGTTGATATTACCCACATCGAAAATGTTCAAAAAGGAGACGAAGTTGTTTTGATTGGGAACCAGTTGGATAAGTGCATCACCGTTGCATCTTTTGGAGAAATGAGTAACTTGATGAATTATGAATTACTGACCCGTTTACCACAGGATATTCCAAGAGAAATTGTTGAAGATTAAGAAAGTTACTTTAGAGTTTAAACTTCTCCCATCACATACATGTTCTCCATTGTTGGAACTGGACTTCCGCCTTCAACTTCCAGGGTAATCGCAAAAGCTTGCGCATTGTCAATGATGTGCATCTTTTGGATGGAACCTTTCGAATTGTACATTCCGCCATCAACTGGTTTTACATCAGATACATCACCACTCCTACACCAACCAAAAGTGAAACAGAAGCAGCAACAGCCAATGATTTATAATTCTTGATTTCAAACGAACCACGACTTTTGGGCTCTAGCGTATGAATTTTAGTTTCGTTTTCTGAATGTGATTCTATAATTGGCTCCGACTTCGCTTCGAATTTTACTTCTTCATTTAATGTTGCTTTCGAATTGGCTTCGTCTGCCTGAATCGCTGCCCAAATGTTGCTTTTTTAACTGAACAGGTGGCGCAACAGCTTGGCTCGTCACCAAGTGTTCGATTGCTTTTTGAGCATCAACTATAGCTTGTCTAACATCCGCATTGTGTTTTTGAACGCATTCCAGAATCTGGATTTTTGCAATGATAATTGGTGGTTTCTTTGCTTGGATCATTTCCGTGTCATTCATGTGAAATCGTGGCCTCCAATCAAAACTTTTCATTGTTATGTTGCGCTTTTCCATTCGTGTTTTTGATTGTTCAAAATTTGAAAATCTTTTCGTTCAACAGTCCAACCTGGGTTTTTCATTACCTCAATGACTTTTCAATAACTCCAATTTAGTCAACCATCTATTTTCAAGGCACTTGCCTGCTGAAAAGATACAGTAATTCGGCTTAATGTATTTACTGTTTTCAGTTTATCAATACTTTTCCCTCTCTATTTTGAATGGTATATCCCCAATCAACCTCCTCGAGATTTCCGTGATTTAAGGAATGTAATTTGCTACTTATTTGATGGATTAATTTTCTAAACTTCACAGAGAAGGAATTGATTCTTTATACCGCGGAATCACAGACTTTTAAGGACCTGTGGTTTATCCACGACTGATGATCCATATTCTTTTATACGCAACTTGTTTTTCCCTTACAGTATGCCTAACTTTAAGGTCATCATTCAAACATCAAAAGACATGAAAATAGCATCCTTAAGAAAAGAACTCAATTACAACGAAGATAAAGTAGCTGTCAGTGTACTGATGGAAACAGAAACTGCCAAAGAAATTCGAATATTATTTCGAAAAGGCCAGTCGATGAAAGAACACAAAGCTGGATTTCCAATTACGGTTGAAGTTCACCAAGGAACGATTTTGTTTGGCGTACAAGGTGAAAAAGCAACTTTAAATACCGGTGATTTAATCTCCCTCGATGCCAATGTTCCGCACGATTTATTAGCAGAGGAAGATAGCATCGTTCGCTTAACATTATCCAAATTAGATCAAATTGAACGTGTTCAGAAAGTAGTTGAGTAAATTCATTTCATTTTCATTAAATTTATCAGATGTACTTACATCAAGAAATGAATTTGCTGCACGCAAATTTAAAACATGCAGGTAAGAAAATAGAAACTATTTCTGAAAAATCAGTGGCCTGGCATATTCATCACTCCTTATTGGTTGTGAGTGGCATTTGTTATCTGTTGGAGAAATCAAATCCGAAAGACTATCACCCTAAATTTAGTTTTCTAAAATGGGGAATTATGACCTTCGGAGTTATTCCACGCGGAAAAGCCAGAGCGCCAAAAGAAGTTGTTCCGCCAGAAGCATTTAGCTTGAAAGATACTGAATTACTTTTTAGTCAAGTAGAACTTCAACTCGAAAAACTCAATGAAAATCAATTTTACCACCATCATCTTTTCGGCGATTTAAAACTTCAAAAAAGCATCTATTTTATCGGAATTCACACGAAACATCATTTGAAAATAATTCGAGATATTTTAGCGAAGTCATAGCTAATGAATAGCAAATACACTCCTTTTTTGGGTTAAAAGAACGAAGTGAACTTATAGGTTACCGGTTTTAAAAGACAGTTTAATGACATGGAAATTGTATTTAAATTTCAATGTGCGAAAAAATAGCTTTTTGTAATGTTTTACAACTCCAAATAGAAATAATATAGCTATCTTAGAACTTAGAAATAAAGTATAATTAAAAATCAATTTATTATGATGATTCAAATCAATACCGACAAAGCAATTCCTTGGGATCAGCGAAATGCTGAACACTTTTCTGCAATTATCTCCGAAGAATTAGATCGATTCAGTGAAAACATTACACGCGTGGAGGTACATCTTTCCGATGTAAATGGAGAGAAAAAAGGAGTGAATGATATTCGTTGCTTAATGGAAGTACGAATTGAAGGAAGACAACCTATTGCAGGTACAGACTTAGCAGATACAGTCGAACAAGCTGTTTCTGGTGCAATTGACAAAGTAAAAGCTTCTTTGAGAACGATACTGAATCACAAATAGTAGATTTGATTAGAGTTCGTTGAAATATTCTGATTTCAACATTCCATTCAACTAAAAAACGGAAAAATACGGAAATCCCAATTTTTCTCCACTGAATCGATGCGTGCTTGTTAAAAAACATGCTGAGACCAAACGAGAAACAATTGGGATTTTTGCTATTAAAATGCTCCGTCAAACGCAAATAAATTTCCTTCAAATCATGCATAAAAAACAGCGCAATTTATTCGCACTTCTGATGATCCTACCAGTTGTTTCTGTCATTGCCAGTCTATTCCTACCCTACTTAATAAAAGTAAATGTTCAAAGTGGAGATTTAACGCTGCCTAACGTTCTAATGGGTTATCAATATGTTTTGGCGCTTGTGATTCTTCTCATGATGCTCTATTCTGTTTACTGCATCACAGTGGAAAAGAAGGTTTTCGTAGCATTGGCCTTGAGTTTACCCATTCTTTTTTTAACGTATTTCATTCGGTATTCGATCCACTTTCAAGGATTTATCGATCACGATTACGACAGCAAAACAGGACTTGGATTCCTCTTGTTGTTTCTAGCTGTTATCGTACATTTTGGTATTTGTGGTAGCGCCTTTATTTTATATATTCGAAATCGAAATGCAAAAATAGATTGAAGAAAAAAAATCATTTCAAAAGTCTTAAGTTCTCTTCCAAACTTTTTACAGCAGCGCTATACCCTAAATTAAAAATAGCATCTACGTTGTTCATTGCAAAAACATTATAGTCCCCCAATTCCGTTGGAGAAATTACAAAATCACAGTCGGAGAACTTTCTCATTGATTCTGTGATAGCTCTTATTTTCAAAGCTCTATCAACCACCGAATAGGAGTATTTGAGTTCATCAATGGTAATTACTCTCAGAGAATTGATAAACACACCGATGATTTTATCGCAAGTTTCCAGCAATGGTTCAACTGGGAAATTGTTTAAAATTCCACCGTCAATATAATATGAATCTTCGATTTCCGTAGGTGTAAAAACCCCTGGAAAAGACGCCGAAGCAATGATTGGCTTAATCAACTCACCTTTACTGAAAATCTTTAAACTCCCGTTTAACACATTGGTTGCGGTGATAAACAATGGTTTTTCCAAAGCATTGAAATTGTCTATTGGAAAATAGGTTTTTAGATCGTCATAGAATTTTTCGGTATCTAAAAAACCTGGCTTATTGAAAGCAAATCGCTTGGCGTGGAAAACAGAGGTCTCTTTAAAAAAAATCAACATTTCTGTCCAATGCATACTTAATCGCTCCTAAATTTCTTTATTTTTTAGTTTAATAGCCTTTTGTACTTCTTCAACATCATCAAAGTGATGTTTTTTTGTTCCAATAATTTGGTAATCCTCGTGTCCTTTTCCAGCGATTAAGATAATATCATTTGTTGTTGCTTGGCTAACAGCCACTTCAATAGCTTCTTTGCGGTCTAGAATCATTTGATAAGTTCCAACTTCTAAATTTGTAACTACTTCATTAAGAATTTCTTGAGGATCCTCCGTTCTTGGGTTATCAGACGTAAATATAACATGGTCTGCATGTGCATAGGCTATTTCTGCCATAATAGGTCGTTTCGTTCGATCTCGGTCTCCACCACATCCTACTACACAATAAACTTCTCCTGTTTTAATCTCATTTACTGCATCCAGCACATTTAATAATCCATCAGGCGTATGAGCATAGTCAACAATAGCTGTAAAGTCTTGGTTGCCTTGTACAACTTCAAATCTACCTTTTATCCCTTCTACAGCTTCAAGTCCAGTTTTTATGGTTTGTAAATCTACCCCCGATGCATATGC
>SMEQ01000572.1_pt1 | contig 12184 bp, 13 predicted proteins | sample 2456281 | NCBI WGS metagenome assembly SMEQ01 (sample SAMN10132596, study PRJNA489261) | soil metagenome | isolation source: day1 antibiotic-loamy sand soil ammended with raw manure from dairy cow... | place: USA | collected 2015-04-01 | reverse complement strand
ATCGACTCCATTTGTTTAAATTGCTTTTCAGCAGCGCCTTGGGCACCGCCCATTTGCGCTAAATTCATATTCCCCATGTTCGGCATTTTTTCTAACATGCTGCCCATGCCACCCATCTTATTCATCTGCTGCAACTGATCACGGAAGTCTTCCAGATCAAAGCCTTTACCTTTTTTTAACTTTTTGGTGAGTTTTTCAGCCTTAGCCTTATCAACGGTTTGCTCAGCTTGCTCGATTAAACTGAGAACATCACCCATACCTAAAATGCGTGAGGCAATACGATCCGGGTGGAATGCTTCTAAAGCATCGGACTTTTCACCCATACCCAAAAACTTAATTGGCTTACCGGTAATAGCACGCACTGACAACGCCGCACCACCACGTGCATCACCATCGACCTTGGTCAACACAACACCAGTTAATGGCAAGGCATCATTAAAGGCTTTAGCGGTATTGGCCGCATCCTGACCGGTCATCGCATCAACCACAAACAGCGTCTCAACCGGGTTGATCGCCGCATGTAACTGTTTGATTTCCGCCATCATCTCGCTATCAATGGCTAAACGACCGGCGGTATCCACCAGTACCACATCAATAAACTTGAGCTTGGCTTCTTTAATCGCGGCCAGTGCAATGTCTTGCGGTTTTTGACTGATATCTGACGGGAAGAAGGTTACGCCCACCTCGCCTGCCAAGGTTTGCAGCTGTTTAATCGCCGCAGGGCGATACACGTCGGCAGAGACCACCATCACGCTCTTCTTTTTGCGCTCTTTTAAGAAACGCGCCAGCTTACCCACCGTTGTGGTTTTACCCACACCTTGTAAACCGGCCATTAAGATCACTGCCGGCGGCGCAGCATTGAGCGCTAAATCTTCGTTAGCCTCACCCATTAAGCTTTCAAGCTCAGCTTGAACAATCTTAATAAAGGCTTGGCCTGGCGATAAACTACGCGATACTTCAACGCCTACTGCTCGGTCACGCACCGAATTAACAAAATCCTTGACCACCGGCAAAGCGACATCCGCCTCAAGCAACGCCATGCGCACTTCACGTAAGGTGTCTTTGATATTGTCTTCAGTCAGGCGTGCCTTGCCTGTGACATGGCGCAGGGTTTGCGCAAGGCGATCGGATAAATTGTCAAACATACAAAGCCCTCAACATGGTGCGGTAACAGTGAGCGTTTAACACGAAGCTCAGCGATCAATAAACTGTTACACAGCGGTTGTTACTCGAATCGGCAGAGTATAACCGATCCTGCACGTCACGACAGCGTCCTCTCAGCAGTTGCGTTAAACTGCTCCCCTTATTTAGGAGTCGTTATGCCATCAACTTTACCGCCTATTGTATTAGCCTCTAGCTCAAACTATCGCCGCGAACTGCTGGCACGCCTGCAACTGCCCTTCACCTCATGCAGTCCAGAGATTGACGAGACAGCACTCAAGCATGAAAGCCCGCAAGCATTAGTGCAGCGTTTAGCCTTAAATAAAGCCCAGGCGCTGGCCGAACAATGCCCGCAGCACATTATTATTGGTTCAGATCAGGTGGCGGTACTGGATGGACGCATTATCGGCAAACCTCTGCATGCACAAGGCGCAACACAGCAATTGAGTGCAGCCAGCGGACGTAGTGTAGTTTTTCTAACTGGTTTAGCTGTCATCGACACACGTACAGGTAGTGCACAGGTCGATCTGGTGCCCTTTACTGTACACTTTCGCACCTTAAGCCCAGCACAAATCCAACGCTATATCGCCATTGAGCAACCCTTTGATTGTGCTGGCAGCTTTAAATCAGAAGGGCTTGGGGTGAGTTTGTTTCAGTCAACCGAGGGCAGCGATGCGACCAGCTTAGTCGGCTTACCGCTGATTCGCCTGTGCGATATGCTCAATGCTTGCGGGATTGCCGTGCCATAAGTGTTTCACCCAGAAGAAAATCTGCTGATATTTATAGAGGGCGGGTTTTCTGTTTGAGAATATAGATGCTCACACAGATGGCGCTGACCAGCATAAACACGCGCACCCACAGCAAGGGCACAATCCACATAGAGAAACTGATGCTCGCCCACATCAAGACTAAGGCCCAGACTTTACCTTTCAGCGGCAAACCTTGGCCATCTAAATAATCACGCACCCACGGACCGAGCCGCGGATGCATAACCAGCCACAGGTAAAAACGCTTAGAGCTGCGCGCAAAACACGCGGCAGCTAATAACAAAAAAGGCGTGGTAGGTAAGACCGGCAAGAAAATACCAATCACCCCCAACACGACACAGAGACAACCGCAGGCAAACAACAAATAGCGCAGCGTAAGACTACGGGCCTGACGCTGCTGCGGCTCATGCATAGCGAGCGATTAGTGACGCGGCTTGAGCAGTACTGGCTTTTCTTCAGGCTCTAGGCACAACAAAAACAGCGTTGTCAGCACCTCAGGGATTTGCTCAATCATGCTGTCAACTAAATCATAGTCTTTGGCAATTTCAGCAAAATCAGGCTGTTCATCAAACAGACCTGAAGCAACCATAATCGGTAATAACAACTCACTGACTTCGTCTTCTGAATCTTCAAACCAAACATCTTCACGCAAGAAAACGCCTTCCATAAAGCCAACACACCAACCGCGTAAATCAGAATCATCCGGCTCATCGCCTAAATCCAATTCACATGGCAGCGCCATATCGTCATCACTGGCCAGCTGTCGCTCAATCTGAGCTTTAAGCTGCAGCAATCCTGCTTTAATATCAGCTTCTTCAGCCTCATCACGGTAATGTGGTGGCTCAGAAAATAGCGCATCAATCCACTCTTCAGCAGGCACCTTTTCGGTACAAATAGATAGCGCGGTCAAATAACCGTGCGCAGCAATATAATCAAGCGCCTCGTCATGCAGTTCGTCAGCATCGAGGAAAGCTTGCAGGCGGGTCTGTTGCTCAGCGAGAGACATGCGTGATTACCATAGAAAATGAATTGAGTAACAATTGTAGTCTAGCTCGGCAATAACAGCTAGGGCTTGACATGCTGTTGGACGGATCTACAGCTAAAGATGCAGTCCTGCGCTGATTTACGCGTATAATGCGCAGCTGGATTTGGAGAATGGCATGCAAAATCAGGCGTTACAGACGCTAAAAAGTGTTTTTGGCTATGATATGTTTCGCGGTCAGCAGTCAGCAATTATTGAGCGCATCTGCACAGGAAAAGATGCGCTGGTGCTGATGCCGACCGGTGGCGGAAAATCGTTATGTTACCAATTACCCGCCCTGTTACTCGACGGTTTAACTGTAGTGGTGTCGCCACTGATCGCCCTGATGCAAGATCAGGTGGCCAGCCTTGAAGAGCTGGGGGTTTCAGCTGCTGCGCTCAACTCTTCAATGAGTAACGAGGAGCAACGCGATATTGCTGAGCGTTTACGCCGTCAAGAAATCAAACTGCTGTACCTGGCCCCCGAGCGCTTAGTGCAGCCACGTATGCTGGCTTTTTTACAGCACTTGCCCATCAGTTTATTTGCCATTGATGAAGCACACTGTGTGTCGCAGTGGGGGCATGACTTTCGTCCCGAGTACCTCAAGCTTGGCCAACTGGCTGAGTTGTTCCCAGAGGTGCCGCGCATTGCTCTAACAGCGACGGCGGATAAGCGCACCCGCGAAGAAATTATCAATCGTTTGCACTTACAGCACGCTGAATGTTTTCTCTCCAGCTTTGATCGACCCAATATTTTTTACCGCATCACGCCCAAAGACAATCCACGTAAACAACTGCTGGATTTTTTAGCGCAACGCAAAGGTGACGCGGGCATTATTTATTGCTTGTCGCGTAAAAGTGTTGATTCGACCGCCGAGTTTCTCAGCAGCAAAGGTTTTCCTGCACTGCCCTACCACGCCGGTCTCGACAGCAACCTGCGCGCCTTTAATCAAAAACGCTTTCTCAATGAAGAAGGCCTGATTATGGTCGCGACCATTGCTTTTGGCATGGGCATTGATAAATCCAACGTGCGTTTTGTTGGCCACCTTGATCTGCCTAAATCCTTAGAAGCTTATTACCAAGAAACCGGTCGCGCCGGACGCGATGGTCTGCCCGCCGATGCGTGGATGGTTTACGGTTTGCAAGATGTGCTGATGCTCAAGCAAATGCTCAGCAACTCCGAAGGTGACGAGCGCCATAAGCGTGTTGAGCAACACAAACTAGAAGCCATGCTGGCCCTTTGCGAAGAGACGCGCTGCCGCCGCCAAGCATTACTGGCTTACTTTGATGAAGACATGCCGCAGCCCTGCGGGCACTGTGACAACTGCATCGACACCATTGAAACTTGGGATGGCACCGATGCGGCGCGCCAAGCCCTGTCGGCCATTCATCGCACTGGGCAACGCTATGGAGTCGGTTACCTATCCGATGTGCTACAAGGCCGTGAAAATGATCGAGTGCGTGCACTGGGTCATCAACACCTGAGTGTGTTTGGGATTGGCAAGGCACTCAATGACCACCAGTGGCGCTCACTGTTTCGCCAATTGGTGGCGCGCAGCTTGATTGATGTCGATGTGGAAGGCTTTGGTGGGCTGCGCCTCTCGGAAAGCTGTCGACCCTTATTGCGCGGCGAAACCACGTTATTACTGCGCCGCGACCTGACCCCACAAACTAAAGCGCCACGTAGCAGCAGCCAAGCCAGCCAGCTGGTGCGCGGCCATGAGCGCGAGATGTGGGAAGCCTTACGCACGCTGCGACGCCAGTTGGCAGAAGAGCACAGCGTGCCGCCTTATGTGATTTTCCCCGATTCAACACTGCTGGATATGCTGCGCGAACAACCCGAAGATCTCGATGATATGGCCCAGATCAGTGGCGTCGGCGCGCGCAAGTTGGAGCGTTACGGTGCCGCGTTTTTACGCGTACTCAACCAAGCCGACAGCCCTGCTGTGCAACCTGCACCCAGCAGCCAAGATCTACGCCATGAATTGGTGACTTTGGCACGCAGCGGGATGACTCCTGAGCAAATTTCACAACAAATGCAATGCAGTCTAAAAAATGTTTACAGCCTGATGGCGCAAGCCATTAGCGGCAATTTATTGAGCCTGGAGCAGGCGCTGGACTTACCTGAAGAGTTACTCGGCGATATTCAAGATGCCTTTTTGCAAGGTGACGGTGAGTTACCCAGCGTGGCCAGTATTGCCGAGCAGTTCACTCCGCAGATTGAAGAAGGCGTTTTGTATTGCGTGCGCGCAGCCTTAGAAGCCGAGTTTGGCAGCATGGTATAAGGCAGTCACTGTTGCGCTCAGCAGCTGATACATCAACGCGCTGAGCGCTGATATGTCGCTGTGTGGCAATTTGTCACAGCCTCCATTGACCTGCATCAAGCCATAACCAAGGTGTTTCTTGAATACTGCAGATGGCGCGCTTACATCGCAATGACCAACAACCTTCCCGGGTACGTGTCAATTTGTAATGTTTGACGCGTCGTTTAATTCTTAGCGCTACATCTTGAATCAGTGGCTAAAGCTACTGAACCTTATGCGTCTTGATAGCCATCAAGGCGCATTTTTTTATCCTATGCAACACTGCTTCTCCACATTTCAGACAGCTGAGGTTTAGCATGTCTCGCACGCAAACACCTTTGATTTATTCCTGTTCTGGCTGCTCAAACGTTGCGCAACTGGCGAATACCCTTGCAGTGCGTCTTGATCGCGCGGGCATCGCCGAGATGTCATGCATCGCCGGTGTCGGTGGTGATGTAAAATCTTTAGTTAAAAAAGCACAATCAACACGGCCTATCTTAGCCATCGATGGCTGCCACCTGCATTGCGCTAAAGCCTGCCTCGAGCGCCACGCAGTGAAGGCCGATGTGCATATCACCCTCAGCGACTTTGGCTTACGCAAACGCTACGGGGAAGACTGCTCAGCCGAAGACGCTGACGCGTTATTTATTGAGTTAAGCAACATTATTGCCAGTGATGCTCTGCCCAAGCAGGCTTAAGCCTTAAGCACTGGGCGCGCAATGATTCGCCAATCATCGGCGATGGCGCGCATTTCAACAATGTGTAAACGTACAGCCGCCGACATGCTGGCAATTGGCAATTGCATGAGCGGTTGTGCGCTTGAACCCAGCAACACCCCAGCCATGTAGATATAGAGCTCATCCACCAAGCCTGCTTGGACAAAAGCACCGGCTAGTTGCTGCCCTGCCTCAACCATCAATTCATTGACACCGCGCTGCGCCAGCACCTGTAATAAGGCCTGTAAATCAAGATGACCGTCTACCTCAGGCAGCTGAATGTATTCAATGTTGGCGGTATTTGCCGGCGGAGTTTGGTAGGTCGCCACTAAAACCGGCCCAGCGCTAAAAAACGCGACATCAGTCGGTACACGCAAGCGGCCATCAATAACAATGCGCAAGGGTGGGCGCGATAGGGCTAAATCGCGCAACTCAGGACTGAGTGGCAATTCTTGCGCGCGTACCGTGAGGCGCGCATTGTCGGTCATCACCGTATCCGCGCCAGTAATAATAGCACTGGCGCGGGCGCGCAAACTCTGCACATCAGCCCGCGCCGCAGGGCCGGTAATCCACTGGCTTTCGCCGCTGGCCATGGCCGTGCGCCCATCTAAACTCATCGCCAGCTTTAAACGAACAAACGGCAGGCCCTGCTCCATACGTTTAACAAAGCCACAATTTAATCCGCGTGCCGCATCAGTCAGTTCACCACTGAGCAGATCAACCTGGATACCTTGTGCACGCAAATGCGCAATGCCCCGCCCAGCCACTTGTGGATTAGGATCTTGCATGGCCACAACGACACGCCGTACGCCTGCCTGCGCTAAGGCTTCAGCGCAGGGCGGAGTGAGACCATGGTGACTGCACGGCTCTAAAGTGACATAGGCGGTAGCGCCTTGCGCACGAGCACCGGCTTGACGCAAAGCATGCACTTCAGCATGCGGCTCACCAGCACGCCGATGCCAACCCTCGCCGACGACCTGCTGGTCGACAACAACGACACAACCCACGCGCGGATTTGGATGGGTGCTGTACAGGCCTTGCTCAGCCAGACGCAAGGCCTGTGCCATATACAGGTGATCGCTCATTCGTCTATCGGATCACTGCCGATTGCAGAGCTGCGCGACATCAGATCAATTTCTTTACGAAACTCATCCAAATCTTGAAAACGACGGTACACCGAAGCAAAACGAATATAGGCCACTTCATCGAGCTGTTTGAGCTCATTCATCACCAACTCACCAACCACCAGTGACTGCACTTCGCGTTCACCGGCGGCACGCAATTTACGCTTAATCCGCGCCACAGCTTCCTCTAAACGCTCCAAGCTGACTGGGCGCTTTTCCAGCGCACGCAACATACCCGCACGGAACTTATCTTCATCAAAGGGTTGACGACTGCCGTCTTGCTTGATTAAGCGCGGCAAAATTAAATCTGCCGTTTCAAAGGTGGTGAAGCGCTCTTCACACAGTAAACATTCGCGACGACGACGCACTTGGTCGCCATTCGCCACTAAGCGCGAGTCAATCACTTTGGTATCATTGGCACCACAAAAAGGACAATACATACAGAATGATCGCTTATTAAAAAAGAAGTCGGATAGTAGCCTATCTATCCAATAAGAAAAACTGTCCAGCAGTCGAACATCACCCACAGCAGGTTATTATTCATCCAGCCATAAGACTCAGAAAGCACACTGACTCAGTGTTTAGCCTCAACAATCAAAGCACCCTGCTCTTCGCGCCAACTCACTCGACTCAAAAAACTCATACCCAGCAACACATCACGCGGGAACTGACTGTCGAGCACCATGGCATCCACGCCTAAGACTTCAATCGCGCCCAACTTAACGCTATTGAGGTAGACCCGCCATGCCTGCTCAGTGCCACTGGCAGTGCTGACCATCACCGGTGTGCCTGTGTTTTTAAAATCCAAACCTAAACGTCGCGCCTGCTCGGCATTCATCGCGATGGTACTGGCGCCGGTATCCACCATAAAAGGCACACTGTTGCCATTCACAGAGCCTGTGACCCAATAGTGCCCAGCGACACCTTTGCTAATGGTTAAGCGGCGTTTTTCCGGGGTAGCAAAACCACCACTGCCATAATCACGACTGAGGGTGTGGGTGCTGCTGACGCCATCAATATTCAATACGGCTGAACGGCTATCGGCACTGACAACCTTGACCCCTTGCGGTCCAGTTTGCCCGGCTTTAACCAAGGTACGCTGGCCATCAATGCTAAGCACCGCAGCATTGGGAAATAACCCCACAACGCGCACAACGCTTTGCGCCATCACGCTCAGGCTAAAAAATAGAAAAACCAAGCCTGCTATCAATTGGGCTACTCTCATTGCTACCTCTCCCTAAGCCGCTAGTAACGGTAGGTCGGCCCACCACAAAGCATACAAAAGCGCTGCGGCAATCAGCCCTGCCAACATATCATCAAGCATGATGCCTAAACCACCGCCGACATGGCGATCCAGCCATGAGATTGGCCAAGGTTTAAAAATATCTAATATTCGGAACAGAACAAAACCCAGCAACCACCACTGCCATGCATTGGGCAGCATGATCAAGGTGATCCAAATTCCAACGATTTCATCCCAGACAATGCCACCATGATCATGCACACCGAGGTCATCAGCCACACGGCCACACAGCCAAATGCCAAACACACTGGCCAGTCCAATAACCACTAAACCCAGCCACAACGGCAGCAGATACAGCAGCGGCATCAGCGCTAAGCCAGCTAGCGTGCCCCAGGTACCCGGCGCTTTTTTAGCCAGGCCTGTGCCGAAACCAAAGGCTAAAAAATGCCAGACATTACTCCATACTTTAGCTGCGCGCATGGGTCATAGATTCCTTAATTAAAATGCTGGTAACCGCTGTGCTGCTGAACCACAGGCTGGCCCAAATCATCCAGCAACTGCACACCACTGCCCACACCGACCTGACCAATAACCTGTACGCCGGGAAAGTGCTGTTGTAACAGTGTTAATTCATCCATGGCAAGGGTAAAGGCTAGCTGATAGTCATCACCGCCACTGAGCGCACACTCTAACGCCGCTGACTCGCCTAACAATTGGCGCGCAGCAGCAGCCACGGGAACTTTTGCCTGTTGAATCTGCAAACACACCTTAGAGGCTTTGGCGATATGCCCACAATCGGCTAACAAACCATCGGAAATATCCAGGGCAGCATGGGCTTTGCCACGCAAATATTGGCCTAATTGCAGTTGTGGTTGTGGCGACCAATAGGCGGCTAACAGCTGCTCAAGAGTATCCGCAGCCAGCGTCACTGGATCAATTTCGCCCAGCACCACAGGTACTGCAGCCGCGGCAGCACCGAGCGGACCACTGACGCAAAGCAGATCACCCACTTGTGCAGCTGAGCGTAATAGCGCCTGTTGTTTAGGCACTGCGCCCATGACCGTTACGGTCATAGCCAAAGGACCTCGAGTGGTATCACCACCGACCAAACCAATCGCGCAGCGCTGCGCCATGGCACTCAAACCTTCACTAAAGGCTTGCAGCCACACAGCATCAATCTGCGGCAAGGTAATGGCTAAGGTAAAACCAATTGGCGTCGCACCCATCGCCGCCAAATCACTGACGGCAACGGCTAAGGCGCGCTGACCGAGTAAAAATGCGGGGGCGTTATCAGGAAAGTGGATACCATTGACCAAGGTATCGGTCGATACTGCACAGCTCTGATCTGCAGGCATCTGCAGCAGTGCGCAATCATCACCAATGCCTAAAGAGATATTTTCACCGCCCTGCGCGCAGGCAGAGCGGGTGAAAAAATGTTGAATCAACTCAAATTCATTCATCTAGCAGCACTCACCTTAATTAAAACTGAGCGAGCGCAACGTCGACTTAGTTTTTATTGAGTTTGGCGTCACGTATTTCTGCTCCGCGTAAACGCAGGGCTAGTTTATCCAGCACACCATTCACATACTTATGGCCATCAGTCGCACCAAAGGTTTTAGCCAATTCGATGCCTTCGTTGATCACCACACGGTAGGGCACATCAATACGCGTACTGAGCTCCCACGTGGATAAGCGTAAAATCGCCCATTCAACCGGGTCCAGCTCATGCATAGGACGATCGAGCAGCGGCTCAATCAGTGCGTCAATTTCACTTTTCTTACCCGGCACGCCGCGTAAAATCTCATTGAAATACACACCGTCCACACCCTCAAAATCATTGTCGACGCGAAATTGCGCTTCAATTTCATTGAGGTTTTGTCCTGCCACATGCCACTGATACAAGGCTTGCATCGCCAGAGTACGGGCGACACGACGCATGGCGATGCGTCCTTTCGCGCGCGGCGGTGGATTGTCACGACAATCGTCGTTATTTAAGCTCACTTGGCCTCCAGCTGCGCAAGCAGACTGACCATTTCCAACGCTGACAGCGCTGCTTCGCCACCTTTGTTGCCGGCTTTGGTGCCTGAGCGCTCAATCGCTTGCTCAATTGAGTCAACCGTCAACACGCCAAATGACACAGGGATACCAAACTGCATGGACACCATGGCTAAACCTTTGGTGCACTCACCTGCAACATATTCAAAGTGCGGTGTGCCACCACGAATCACTGCGCCTAAGGCAATAATTGCAGCAAATTCTTTACGCTCTGCCACTTTTTGTGCAACTAAAGGCAGCTCAAAAGCACCGGGTGCACGGATCACGGTAATCGCATCTTCGCTAACACCGTGGCGTACTAATGTATCAATTGCACCGCTGACAAGACTTTCTACAACAAAGCTGTTGAAACGGCCAACAACCAGTGCGAATTTGCCTTGTGGGGCAATAAAGGTACCTTCGATTGTCTTCAAGGTCATGTTTTTTCCATCCTAAAGAGCGAAGGAGCGGCGCTAGCTGCCGCTCCAATAACAGTTAATCCTGCGGTTGCAGGTATTCTACAACTTCTAAGTCGAATCCGGATATGGCATTAAAACGCATTGGCGTACTTAATAAACGCATTTTGCGCACACCCAGATCACGTAAAATCTGCGAGCCAGCCCCTACCGTACTGTAAGTACCTGAGGTTTTCGTCGCTTTAGCATCGCCATCAGCACTCAGTTGGCGCTCTAAATGCGCCAGCAAACTGGAGCCGGTCATTTGATTACCCAATAACAACACCACACCACTGCCGGCTTTCGCCACTTCAGCCATGGCGGCACGCAAGCTCCAACGCTGGTTTTGCTTGACCATAAACAGATCGCGCAATGGATCCATATTATGTACGCGCACCAAGGTCGGCTCTTCTGGGCTAATGGTACCTAAAGTCAGGGCTAAATGGACATCACCCACAGTCGATTCACGGTAGGTGACTAAATTAAACTTGCCTAACTCGCTGTCCAACACCTGCGTGGAAACACGCTCAATGGTGCGCTCATGAATCATGCGGTAATGAATCAAGTCAGCAATGGTGCCAATTTTAATACCGTGCTCTTGGGCAAAGACTTCAAGCTCAGGGCGGCGCGCCATGGTGCCGTCGTCATTCATGATTTCGCAAATCACCCCAGTCGGCTCAAAACCACCGAGGCGAGCCAAATCACAGGCCGCTTCGGTATGGCCGGCACGGGCTAAAACACCACCGGCTTGTGCCATTAATGGGAAAATATGCCCAGGGCTGACAATATCAGCGGCCACTGCATCTTTTGCTGCAGCGGCTTGCACAGTGCAAGCACGGTCTGCTGCTGAGATACCGGTGGTCACGCCTTCAGCCGCTTCAATGGATACGGTAAATTTCGTACCAAAACCTGAGCCATTGTGCTGAGCCATTAACGGCAGGCCTAAAAGCTCGCAGCGCTCAACACTCATTGGCATACAGATTAAGCCACGCGCATGCTTGGCCATAAAATTAATGTGTTCGGCAGTCACGCACTCAGAGGCAATAATTAAATCCCCTTCGTTTTCGCGGTCTTCGTCATCCATCAAAATGACCATTTTACCGGCGCGAATATCTGCAACAATGTCTTCAATAGTATTTAGTGACACAGAATAACCCTTCAATTAAGAACGCATAAAGCCATGCTCTGCTAAAAAACCTGCAGTAATCGCGCGACTGGTGGGTTCAGCGGCATGCTCACCTTGTAATAAACGCTCAAGGTAGCGGGCAATTAAGTCAATTTCCAGATTAACTAAATGCCCTGCTTGGTAGTCCGCCATAATGGTTTCTTGCAAGGTGTGTGGGACAATCGTTAGCTCAAAC
>SMEQ01000964.1_pt1 | contig 12186 bp, 18 predicted proteins | sample 2456281 | NCBI WGS metagenome assembly SMEQ01 (sample SAMN10132596, study PRJNA489261) | soil metagenome | isolation source: day1 antibiotic-loamy sand soil ammended with raw manure from dairy cow... | place: USA | collected 2015-04-01 | reverse complement strand
GCAGGCGTGTTTGCGGTATTAAAATACCGATAGCGCCTAAAATTTCGAATACGCCGCTGATGATCACCAGCTCTTTGTGGTAGCCCAAGTAATCGGGCATGGCCATCATGAAAAAGTCGTAGGCGACGAAGTGGGCAATGCCGCCGGTAAGGAAGAAGATGGCGACAATGATCAGTGGGATGCGTGGCATAAATTATCTCTGGTTTAGTTATTATTCGAGCATGTACGCACGAAGCCGTCGCTCTTCTCTCATGATATAAAGTATGAGAACTCGTTTTGCGCATTCACGGTAAAAAATACGGCACGGCGGCACCACTATTTCTCTATAAGCCGAGTCTGGCAGTTCGGGTGGCGTTCGTCCGGAACGAGGGAAACTCTCCAAACGTTGGGTTTTATCAAAAATATCCGTGATAAAACGGCTTGCTGCCTCGGGTTTATCCAGAGCTATGTATTCAGCGATAGCATCTAATTCTTGAAGAGCAGGTTCCGTCCAAATTACTTCAGCCATTTACTCATTCTCTCCTTGGCCTCACTTTGGCTATACACTCTTCCCTCATGTACAGCACGTTCTCCTCGTGCGATCCCTTCTAGTAGCTCAAGTCGACGTTGCATAAATTCATAATCCTGCACATCAACGAGATACGCGGAGGGCTGACCATGCTCCGTAATCAAAACGGGCTCTTTTGACAAACGCAGATCTGCCAATATCTTGGTCGCTTGGCGCTTAAGATTGGTAACAAGTTCAACTTTCATAGACTCACCTGTATCTGACTAATAGTGACACTATAGTATCACTTTAAAGATAAATCCACTTACTCAGTCACAACTGCCGTTGCGAATCCAGCCAGCGCTTGGCTGAGTTTATCTACTACCACACATTCGGGTACTTGGTGACGTTGGGCTAAATAGGCAGGGTCGTTATAGGCTAGCCACACTTGCGAGGTGGCGTCTTGCCAGACTAAGGCTTTGAGTGGCAGATCGATGCCTACCGTTTGCGCGCAGGCCATAAACGGTGTGCCGCCTTGTGCGTTACCGAAGATAAGCACTTCTGTAGGCCGCAGTGTTTTACCGACTTTGGCTGCGCCTGCTGCGTGATCGATGCGAGCGAACACATTCAAACCTTTGTCTTTAACGATGGCCTCAAACTTATCCATGGTCGCTTTTGCACTGTGTGGACTTTTAAGCTTTATCAAACTATCCGCCGCTTCGGCGTGCGCAATGCTAGCTAGCAGTAGTACCGCCATGAAGTATTTAATCAAGCGCATTGGTTTTCCTGTGGCTTATTTAAATACAAGCGCATCGATGTAATCACACCATGCTTGGCTTTCGCTACTGGGTACTTTTTTATCGCCTCGAATGCCGAGTTTAAACTCCACCACCGAGCGCCATTCGCCTGAGCCCATATCCGGCCCGTGGCCTTGGCCGTCACCTGTGCCTACTTTGGCTTCTACTGCTTCAAACCAGCTGGGCGAACAAGGCGTTGCTGCTGCGCTTTGCGTGGATTCTTGGCCGCAGCCATAAAGCGTTAGCACCAGTGCGCCAAACAAAATCATGCTCGTTTGACGCGCTGTTGCTTTGATTACTGCAATTTTCATCCTATAACCTTATCTATCAGTAAGTGCGTGCAGCCTAACAAGGCGATTCATAGTGGGTTGATCTTCAGTAGGGTTCTGCACTTAGGAAACGCTGAGCAACCCCAGAATTTTTCACCGGCATTGGCGCCTTTTTTAGCTTCTCTTAGCACCATGGCTGAGTTGCATTTAGGACATACGTTTTTCTCTTCTATCCTGCTTCTTTTATCGACTAGTTGTTTTACATGCTTTACGTGATCGCTATTTGTTTTAAAGCCACGCTGCAACCTGCCTGATTCAATGGTATCAATAATCTGCATTACTTCTTGTGCGGATAATATTATGTCTTTTTTAGACTTTATATAGTTTATGCAGCCCATAGCATAAGTCACGTTTTCCGGCATGTTGGTTTTAAAGCGATTCTCGCCGACAAACACGATAACGGAAAATATTGCTGTTGGGTTAATCGCTAAGCATTGTTCTAAGGCTTTCGTGTGTTTGTAGTTTTGTTGCAGTGGGTTTTGGAATTTGTAGGACTTTTTAAAAATTTTCTGTGTCCATTGCGCTTGCTTAGCTGTGCCGAATATCCAACCTTTCATATTTTTTGTTTCGATAACAAAAATACCGTAGCGTGATATAACAATATGGTCGATTTGGGTTGTGCCATCGTCAGTTGGCAAGGTGACGTTTTTAATCAGGTGGTAGTTCGCTTTTGGCAAGAATACTCGAAGAAGCAGGTTAACGATAAGCTCGCCCATCACGCCCTTGAACCAAGCGCTCTTTATAACAATGGCAAAGGCTAGTATCGCGATCAGATACCATAAGGCACTGTACATTTGATTCAGTATAGGCGTGAAATCCATAGTAACGATTCTTCCAGTTTAAAAATTACGCCGAAAAGCACGGGCAGGCAAAAGCGCCGTATTATACTTTCGCCTTTGCATAATGCCTGTTATTTAATAGCCCATTATTTTTAAAGCAAAGTACGGTGCGACAAAAAATATCATTGTAATCACTTTGAAGTTGCTAAGAAATTCAAAGTATTTTAGCTCTAGCACTTTAGCGTTTAATCGAAATAGCTTGCTATGAATGGCCGTTATCCAGCCATGCATGAAGATAAGAATAAACGTCGATAGCAAGAGATAGCCAATATTAATGAGCGATGCCCAGCCTAGTAGTGTGGTTAATTGTGACAGTGTGAACATGCGGTATTCCTTCCTTTTATTTAATGGCTATGTGCCGCTTTTTTACTGGGTTTTAAAGCCGGAAACTTATGCGTGGCAAATTCCGCATGGCATGCAGCACAAGAGGCGTTCATTTCAGAAAAGTAGAAGTTGATAAGCTCGGGTTTTCCACTTTGTGCAGCATGGGCCAACATGCCGGCTAGGTAATGAAACCTCTCGTCGAGTTTTATAAACTCTGGCGGCAAACCTGTTTCTAATTCTTTTATTTGTTGTTTTGTAAGCTTTTGATCGAGTATATAGCTCTTTTCTATTCTATTGGCGGTTTCTTCAATGCTGTGCCAATCCCCAGCGGCATAGGCTGGGATTATCGACATCATGCCGCTTTGTATGGCGAGCATCTCTTGCGAGAGCAAGCTACGCAAAGCCGGTGATAGCTGCTCTACGGCAGAGGCACTTGCATGTTCGTGGTGGCTTTCTTCTTCTGCATAATTGATTGTTGGCATTAGAAAGAACAGTAATAGCGTGCGGGCAAAGTATTTCATATTGTTCTCCAGCGCCGATTCGATTGATGACACTTCTGTAAACTTTTGCGCAGCTTTTATCCTAGCACCGGAACCTAGCGTGTAAAGCTTTATCTGTTATCGGCTCATCGCCTTTGGTTTTTTCGCCGCTTTACAGAAACTCACGGTTTACATGCATGATTCGGCCATCGATGCTGCTTTGGATTTTTTCTTCTGTTTGGCTGCACAATGAATCCAAATCACGCTTGGTATTGGCCACCACAACAAACGACCATTCACTGCTATCGTAAATATCATGCGCGCCGCTTTCACAAACGGCTATGGCAGGGTTGCGCCCTAAACGCTCATGCAGGCCGCCAATACGTTGGCGCTTTTCTTTTAAAGAACGACAACCTGGCAGAGAAAAAACAAAGGTCATGATTCCGATATGCATACTGTCCGATCTCTTAATAAACTAAAGTCTTTACTTAACCATTAACTAGCCCTATACGCTAACTCTAACTCAATCAAGCTATCAGCATAAGCCTGCAACTTATCCTTCCATGCAAGCTTCGCTAACCAACGCTGCGGTATCGCTGAAGCCCCATAAGCTGCGCCGGCAATTTGCCCGGTAACGGCTCCAACGGTGTCGGCGTCGCCGCCTAAATTAACCGCTTTGATTAGTGCCTCTTCAAAGCTATTGCTGTGGTAACAACTCCAAAGTGCGGCTTCTAGTGTGTGGATGGTGTAGCCAGATGAGTTCACCGCAGCACGATCCATATAACGAAAATCGCCTTTCTGTATGCGACGGATATTGGCATCGCGCGAGATAAACTGCGGGAGATTTTCTAATAAAGCGTGTAGCTTTTCGCCCTGTAATAATTGCCAGAGTATATGGCCTAAAAGCTCGGCTGCATCGAGGCTGTCGGGGCTTGCGTGCGTGGTGCGGCTGCTATCAATGGCGAGTGCGATGGTGCTGGTGTAATCTGCTGCGGCTAGTACCGTTGGTGCCAAGCGCATAATGCCGCCATTGCCACTGCTGCGTGCTTCTGTGCTGCCAGCAAAGGCCATATTATTTTTTGTAAAACGATTTAAAGCGGCTGATGTTGCGCCGCCAATATCAATGCATCTACCTTGGCAGGCTTGATAGCCCTCTTGCCGCCAATGCACATAGCGTTTTAGCTGGTCTACAGGGTCGAAGCCTTTCTGCTCGGTTAAGCTGGCAGCCATGCATAAAGCCATGGCGGTATCGTCTGTCCATTCTCCGGGCTTTACATTGAATGCACCGCCGCCAGTCATTTCTGTGTGCATCACACTGCCATTAACCCGTTGACGGAATTCCAATGTGGTGCCCAAGGCATCGCCGCAGGCTAAGCCGATTAATGCGCCCCGTGCGCGATTCAATTGTTCTTTTGTTTTGTTCTTCTTATCTGTTGCTGGGGAAAAACGCTGACAACCCATGTGCATACTCGCCTCTTGTTAGTGATGTGAGTAGATTCGCACCTGCGTGCGTCATACTATGTCGCGCCATGATGGAATAATGGATTTCACCTGAGGAGATGACAATGACAGCCACGCAAAATACTGCTTACCCGCAAGATGCTTTAATCACCTATGACATTATTGGCGATATTCACGGCCAGATTGCCATGCTAGAAGATTTGCTTGAGCAATTAGGCTACCAGCACAACGGTGCGCATTATTATAAAGCTAACCATCAGGCGATTTTTGTCGGTGATTTAATCGATAAAGGCGATTACCCCGCAGAGGTATTACAGCTAGTGCGCACGATGGTCGATAGTGGCAATGCGATGATGGTTATTGGTAATCATGAAATTAACTGGATTAAAGATGCTGCCGAGTACGCACACGATACGCAGGCTTTTATTCAAGCGACCAATAAGCACTATGATAGGCGCGATATTACCGCGGCTTATGAAAATAATACCGATGATTTGATCGATGTATTTCACTGGCTACGTCGCCAACCACTTTTTATCGACTTGCCTGCGCTGCGCGCTGTGCATGCTTGTTGGAACCAAGATGCGATTGATTTACTGCATAATGCGGGTATTTGCTGCATGGATGACAAAGCACTGGCGGCCTACAATGACACCTATTCGGATTTGTACTTAGCGATGGATTTGGTGGTTTCTGGCTGTTTTCATCAATTCCCAGAAACGATTAGCCCACATCAGCAGTTTCGTAGCATACGCTCACGTATTCGCTGGTTTCCTTTCGGCAAGGTAGATGTGAACCCTTATGATATTCAGCCTGTGGTGGTGAATCACCCAGCCTATCCAGCCGATGCTGCTCCGGTATTTTTTGGCCATTATGCGCTAAGCGGTAAGCCGGACCTTCTAGCTAACAATATCGCCGGTGTGGATTTTTCCGCAGCTTACGGTGGTAAACTGACCGCTTATCGCCTGCGCGCTGGTGAACCTTTGCATAGGCAAAACTTTTTCTCTAGCCGCAGCGGCTCATATGCGGGATAACACCCGCCAACAGAGGAAGCCCTTATGCATCTGATCCAACGCGCAACCGGCGGCATGCTCGCCTTAGCCTGTGGTGACGCCTTAGCCAATGGCGCTGAGTTTCAGCCGCGCGGTATTTACACCATCAGCGATATGCATAGCACCGGCCGTTACTTGCCTATAGGCCAATGGTCGGATGATACCGGGCTGGCTTTATGCTTGGCCGAGAGCTTAGTGGCCAAGAAAGGTTTTTGTGCTTTCGATCAAATTGAGCGCTATATACGCTTCTACTTTGAAGGCGAAGGCTGGCCCTTAGACGTGCACTTACCCCCGGGCAATACGCTGCATCAAGCTTTTATGCGCTACCAGAAAGACTCCAGCACCGCCTTTGCTGGCAGCACGCATCCACTGGCTGCTGGCAATGGCGGTTTAATGCGTTTATTGCCTGCTGTACTAGCTAGCCACAGCAATCCCGAACAATGCAGACGTTGGGTTATCGACTCTACCCGCGTAACCCACGGCGCTTTGGAATGCTTAGAGGCCAGTGAATTATTAGCACTTATTTTGCTGCAATTACTGCAAGGCGCAGATAAAAACACTGCTCTTAAAACCACAGCCGATGAGCCCTGGAAAAGTACAAAAATTACCGCACTAGCCCAAGGCGAATACATCAATAAACCCATGGCGGCTATTCAAGCCAAAGCCTATGTGGTGAACACGCTAGAAGCGGCGCTTTGGTGCTTTGCCCATACGGATAGCTTAGAAGATGCCTTACTGCGCGCTGCAAACTTGGGTGATGATTGCGATACCGTGGCCGCCGTTACTGGCCAACTCGCTGGCTGCTATTACGGCGCCGCTGCTATACCCGCCAGTTGGTTAAGTGTATTGGCCGATAAAGAGCGCATCGCAACACTTGCCACGCAACTGCTGCAATCAAGCTAAGGGATCAGCCTATATGAGCGAACAACTGCGCCGCCATCTGGATATTTTACGTAGCCTGCCCAAAGCCAACATGGCAATTAGCACGGCCGATGTGCATAAACGTCTGCAAGACCAAGGTTTTGCTTGTTCTAGACGGACGATAGAACGCGATTTACTGTTGTTGTCTGATATTTTTCCTCATGCAATCAGCGTGCAACACGATGAAAGCACGCGCACCAATAACTGGGGCTTACATGACAATAAAGCGCTGCTACCTGATGTGCTGATAGGCAACCCCGAATTTGCGCTGGCCATGACGCTACTCAAGCAACAAGCTTATAGCCGCCTACCTTTGCGCATTTTTAAAATTCTAGCCCCCTTATGGCAACAAGCCAGTGCGGCAGCACAGCAAAATCAAAATGCCCGCAAATGGTTAGGCTTTACACGTTATTTGCCCAACCCCTTACGGCCAGAATCCCCCGCTATCAAAGAAGATGTGCAAGATACGATTGAACAAGCTTTGTTATATGAGGATGTTTTAGACCTGCATGTAGAAACACTGGATGGCAGCATGCACTACTCGCGCTTAAAACCGCTACGCTTGCTACAACGCGATGAGCTAATGGTGTTATTAGCCGAAAACCCCGCGGCCGAAACGGAAGACGATTTAATTTGCACCATTCCCATGCACCGTATTATTAGCGCAGAAAGCAGCCTACGTTTTAATGACGCTTCCGATATCGACCCTGATATCGCGCAGCAACACGCCTTAGGCCAAGGCGACACCCTGCAATTACAAATCAAGGTGAATCGCAAACTCGCCGAAGCACTATTTGAACGGCCGATGGGTACAGCTCAAACAATAAAGCCCTGCACCGAAGAAGCAAGTTGGTATGTGGTGGACACCATCATCGAAGACTGTCCACAGTTAAGAGAATGGTTAAAACGGCGCGAGCTGAATGACGAATTGCTTGTACTAAAAGGCTTTAATGCCTAGCTACCAACAACTCGCTAAAAGCTGAGGGCAATAAACTACGTGCTTTAACAGTGATGGCTTGCTCATGCTTTTGCCATAAAATACCGACATAGATAATGCCTAAACCCATAGCGCTTAAAGCGATGGGGAATAACCAACTACCGGAAAATACCTCCTCGGCCAAATAGGCAAGATAACCGCAGCTACCTATCGCGCCGAAAGCCACAAACACGCGGCGCACCAGTGAAGTAGATAAGCTTTGCTAGCTCGCTATCGGAATACTGTGCAGTCATGCCACCCCAAAAAGCTATTACACCGAAGATATAAATCCAGAAGGCATAATCGGCACTATGGCGTGATCGTATATCCACCCAAAAGGCTAAGGCTATCATTAGCAAGCCTGCGTACATCGACACGATTTTTCGTAAATCCCAGTGATAATCACCGCCCGACAGCGTCGCGCTAAGGTCCATCGTGATATACCACAGCGTTACCGCAATCGGCATGATCAAAAAGGGGTATTTATAGCGCCATGCCATAGCCACGCCCACCGCTAAAGTACCTAGCTCCATATACAACCAGTGCCATTGTATATATTGGTGGTAATCGCGATAACTACTATTGTCTGGCCACAGGCCTAGCCATTGCTGCAGACCATAAATTGCTAATGGTGCCAAACAAACAACAAACGTAGCGCAAATACCGGCAGGGATGGTGAGATTTTTTCTCGCAAAAGAACGGGTCAGCAATAAACCTATCACAGCATACAAGGCCGAGAGTACAACAATGCCCGCACCGCCAAAGGATTCCCAACCAAGATTCATGAACAGCGTCATCGCGCCTATAGCAATCAGCCCGCCCAAATAATACAACACATGAGTAAAGCTAAAGCGTGGCTGATCGTGGTCTTGCAGCTGAAGAAAATCGAACAAGGCATCGGCCTGGGCTGGCGAGATAATATCTCGCGCCGCTGCATCGTTGAGTTTCTGCCTTGTTATCGTCATTTGCTGCTCTCTTATATGTTAAAGGCTAGTTCGCCCATTGTTTACTAAACGAACGCGCTTTGAACGCTAAAATAACCAGCAATATGCCAAAGGCGATAGCGTAAGCCGCAATTAACCAAAGCACAGCAAGAACACCTACACCCGGGTTAGCAATTAAAATGCCACCGAACACGATCGATAACAGCCCACCTAAGATAAGCATCCATTCGCCTTGAACCACTTTGCGCAAATGCATAGCGATAACGATTTCTAATACGCCAATAATAATCGCGCGGATGGCGATAAAGAACAACAATACCAAGGCGGTAATCGCTGGCGCTAAGAATGCAATAATACCCACCGCGATGCCTAAAAAGCCTTGCAGCAATAATAGCCACCAATACTCACGTTCTTTTCGCTCTGCGACAGCGATAAACACGCTAAAAATACCGTCCACTAAGGAATAAATAGCAAAGACCCATACCAACGCAGCAAGCGATATTCCCGGTTGAAGCCAGACCACAATACCAAAGGCGATCGCAGCCAAGCCACGCAGCAGTAAAACCCACCAGCGGCGAAAAAACATCGCAGCCAAACTTCGCTCAAATGTATGCATGATTGTTATCCTTTTTTATTTTTAGCTGTTAATAGCTTATTCAATTAGCGCTGATATTTCATGCGCCAATTCGAAATCTCTTTTCGATATGCCACCGGCTTCATGGGTTGTTAAGTTAATAACAACTTTGTTGTACACATTCGACCACTCGGGATGATGGTTTGCTCTTTCTGCCAGTATGGCGACTTGGCTCATAAAACCAAAGGCCGCGACAAAATCCGGGAATTTAAATTCGCGATGAAGCTTATCTTCTTTAATTGCCCATGCGTTTTCAGCGTTTTTATTGAGCTTTTTCAGTGATATTTCTATTACGTTTTGGCTTAAGGGTTCGATCATTGGAAGCTCCTGAAATTACGGAATGTGCAAAGTTATAAAGCCGTAAACTTATACTCTGACGAGTTGCATTAAAGGCTCAAAGGAATACAGAGCTGCCCTTCTTCCTGATGCCTCTTCAATCGGAATAATTATCCCTTCATCTAACATTAACCTTGTAAACCTAGCTGCTGTTGCCGCCGGTATTCCGCTCTGGGCAGTGAACTTACTGTTGCGAAAAACCGGATTGGTGAATACAAAATCAAGAGCTGTCACACTCCATTTTGAAGAGAGGATGTCAGCAAAATTTTGTTTCATTTCCTCATACAGTGACCGAATACTTTCTGCGACAGCTAAGTTTTTAATTGCCTGCTGCTCTATAGCTTCGAGAAAAAAAGCACACCATTCGTCCCAACTTCCGGCTTCTGAAACACGCCGCATAATGTCAATATACTGGTCTTTATTTTCTTCAAAATAGCCACTCACATAAAAGTGCGGTGCAGAAATTGTTCCCGACTGCCAAAGCATCAAAGTAATCAGCATTCTCCCTATCCTTCCATTGCCGTCTTTAAAGGGATGTAATGCTTCAAATTCGATATGCGTTATCGCCGTTTTTATTAGAGCAGGATGATTACTGTTCTTAATGTAATCAAACATAGCTTCTAAACCGTCTTGCAGCTTTTCTGGTCGAATTGGGACAAATAGTATTTTTCGCTTATTTTTATCTGCAAGGTAGTTTTGTTCGTTTTTGAATTCCCCAGGGGACTTTTTAGCTCCACGACCAAACGATAAAAGTCGTTGGTGAATCGCTTTAATTAGCGACTGCGATAGGGGATAGCCATCAACTATCGCCTCTTGCGCCGCTTTTAGCGCTCTTTGGTAGAGAACAGTTTCTATTACCTCCGACCTGACATTACGATTATCTGCCGTATTAGCCTCGTGATCGGCTTCATACTTGAGGATTTCATCCATCGTACTGACCGTTCCCTCCATTCTTGAGGAAATAACAGCTTCTTGGTTTCTTAAAGGGGCAAGTAATATTTCACTATTATGCATATTCTTCAGCATCTGATCATAACGAGCAATTGCATCAGTTGCATTAATTATGGCATCTATAAAGTTGGCATAATTTAACTCTTTAGGCGGAAATTGCTCATAGTGATAATGGACTGCATCGTCTAAATCTAGGTTCATATACAATAATAGCCTCTCAGATAATCAAAAAAATGACAATCAAACTTACTAGGTTACTATACATCATCTTTTGTTTATCAAATACAGCAAAAAACAATGTACAAGTGCTTTTGAGATTAATGTATTAACGACTAAGCGGTTAGTCTCTCACATTTGCCAAAAAACGATAACCAAAAGAGTTTGAGGTGAATCTATATAAGCCTATATTTCCCCTTTGGCTAAAAAGTGCATTCCTATCTTTTCATTCACAATGCTTTATCCACTTCGCAAACCCTCGCGTTTGGCCTAGTATGCGCCACCTTAAATTTAGCCTGCCGTGTATTTTGCCATTATGTCTGCCAACGCCTTATATACCGACCTGTCTGCTTATTACGATTTGATGTGTGCCGATATTGATTATCACGCGCAAAGCCATTGCGTGCGTCGCTTGCATCAGATATTTGGTAATGGCGGTAATACGCACCTGGATCTAGCCTGTGGCACGGGGCCACATGTGCGTCATTTTTTAGATTTTGGCTTTCAAAGCAGTGGCCTGGATATTAACCAGCCGATGTTGGATTTAGCACAACAGCGTTGCCCTGAAGCCGCTTTTTCTTTGCAGGATATGAGCGCATTTAACGTTGAACAGCCTGTGGATTTAATTACCTGCTTTTTGTATTCCATCCACTACAGCGATGGCATAGAAAAGTTAAAAGCTTGTATCGCCAGCGCCCATTCGGCTTTAAAAACGGGCGGCGTTTTCTGCTTTAACGTAGTGGATAAGAACAAAATTGATAACAGCGCAGCAGTAACACATACAGCCAAGCAAGCCGGTGATCTATTCACGTTTAGTTCAGGCTGGAATTACTGCGGTGATGGCGAGAAACAGTTTTTAAAACTGCGCATTGAAAAGACCGCCGCCAACGAAACGCAAGTCTGGCACGACGAGCACCCAATGGTGGCCTTCAGCTTTGATGAATTGCTAGCCGCCTTACAGCCGTACTTTGACGTGCATGTTTTTGAGCATGATTATGAAAAAATCATCCCGCTGGATAAGGCTTCAGGTAATGCGCTTTTTGTTTGTGCGAAGCTTTAAACCTTAGTCTTTTTTATCGATGGTGATTTCAATCGTTTTGCTGCTACCTGCAAACCATTTTTGCACGTACAAAGTGCCTACAATGGGTGCTGTGCCCTCTTCAGGTATTTCCTTATAGCGCACACTATTTTTGGTTTCTTTTTCGTATTCAAACTGCAGAACTTTTTTTGACATGAGATTTCCTTTAATTGGATTTAGCTTTTCGGGCTGCGAGTTGCCTTGTCTTGTAAAATGCTTCTAGCTATTATAGTGCGCATGGCCATGCGCATTAAAAGGTAATAATATGCAAGCTCTCTACGATATTGATGCTCCAAAAAAACCAACAAACCTCAGTTTAAATAGCGATTTACTCAAGAAAACAAAGGCTTTAAACATTAATC